>Ga0172377_10003936_pt1 | contig 15304 bp, 11 predicted proteins | sample Pumphouse3metaG_FD_119749 | JGI IMG/M metagenome (GOLD analysis project Ga0172377, IMG submission 119749) | Leachate microbial communities from a municipal landfill in Southern Ontario, Canada - Pumphouse #3 metaG | ecosystem: Engineered > Solid waste > Landfill > Unclassified | place: Canada...
CAGTTCTGTTTCTATACAATCATATTCATACGCAAGAGAATGAACGCAATCGCATTAGTCGAAGACGATGAAAAAGCTGTCGCTATCTGTAAATCATATCTTTCACGCTATCAAAAAGAAACAGGTGAATCTTTCAAGCTGTTCCGTTTCAGTGACGGAGCAGCTTTTCTCAAGGGATATAAAAGCATCTACGACGTAGTTTTCATGGATATCGAAATGCCTAATCTCGATGGACTGGAAGCTTCGAAAAGACTACGATCCATCGACTCTTTTGTTCCTTTAGTCTTCATGACCAACATGGCTCAGTATGCCATCAAAGGCTATGAGGTCAATGCGCTTGATTATATCGTAAAACCAGTCGGATATTTCACCTTTATCGCCAAGCTCAATAAAGCTTTGGCCTATAAGAAAAAATACGCCGACCGGGAAGTCACCATCAATAAAAGAGATGGCATGATAAGACTTGAGACCTCGCAGATTTATTATATCGAAGTCATGAATCACTCTCTTATCTATCACACTGACAAGGGTGATATCGAGGCGACTGGTTCTTTGTCAAAAGCGGAGGATACACTTAAGAAAAACCATTTCTCCCGCTGCAATAACTGTTACCTGATCAATCTTTTCTATGTGACTGCCGTCAAGGAAGAAGAAGTGGTAGTCAATGAGACGAGACTGAAGATATCACGTTCAAAGAAAAAGTCTTTTCTCAATGACCTGATAGGATTCCAGGGAGGAGCTTTCTGATGGATGCTTTTTGGAATTCTTTCTTGACTCCAGTTCTCTCTTTTATGACCAGTTTCTACTCAGAGATAATGTTTGCACAGCTTTTGTTTGTCTTAGTCTTTGGAAAAAGGAAGTATTTCTATATAACCGCTATTTGCTGGGTAGCCTTGGATATCGGTTTTTTCTTCATCCCCAACTTCTATTCCTCTCAAGGTCCTTTAACTGTGGGTGGCTGGTTCAACTTCTCTTTCCTGCTCTGTCTGATTTTTTCGTCTCTTTTCTTCTTTCTGACCAGTCGGATTTCCTTTAAAGAGGTTCTCTTCTATACCTCTTCTGCCTATGCAGTTCAAAACTTATCTCATAACCTCACTCTTTTGATCATCAGTGAAGCAGGCTTTACCTATCGTGTCAAATACGCCTTATTGATCGAACTTGGCATCATGGCTGTCCTCTATACGATCTTCTATTTTGTCTTTGTAGTCAGAATCAAAAAAGGAAAAGACACTGCCGTCAACAATATCTATGTCATATTGATTTCCTTTGGAACCTTCTTGCTGACTTATGTAATGTCAATGCTTCTTCTTCCCAGCAACACCAATAACGCCATCGCCCTTATCTATGCTTCTTTATGCTGTTTCTTTCTTCTCTCTATCCAGTTCTTTTTCTTTGACAAGAGCCGCATGCAGAGAGAAAAAGAAACTTTCGAGCGTCTCTATAACAGCGAGAAGAGACAATATGATCAATGGAAGACCAATATCGATGTCATCAACATCAAATGCCATGACCTGAAGAATCAGATTTCCTCTCTTCGAAGCCTTGATGATTCTGAGACCAAGGAGAAAAGCTTAACTGAGATTGAAAAATCAATCATGCTCTATGACCAGGTGGCTAAGACTGGCAATGAGACTCTGGACGTGGTTCTGACTGAGAAGTCGCTCTACTGCGAAAAGAACAACATCAAACTGAGCTATATCGTCGATGCCCCAAACTTATCGCTTCTGAAGATGGAGGATATGGATATCTGTTCGCTCTTTGGCAATGCTCTCGACAATGCAATCGAGGAGGAAATAAAGATTCCCGACTTGGAAAAGAGAATCATCTCCCTGAAAGTCTTCTCTAAAGGAGAGATGCTCTATCTTCATTTTGACAACTACTGTCAGAAAGATGTCACCATCAAAGACGGTCTTCCGATTACGACTAAAGAAGACAAGCGCTTCCACGGATTCGGTCTGCGAAGCATGGAGATGATAGCTGAGAAGTATCACGGCCGGATGTTAGTCTCTTCAAAAAACAGCGTCTTCAGCCTCGATTTCTGGTGTCCGCTGAAAAACGACTGATTTATTCTGTTTTATCAAATTATAGAGCACCTGGAAACAGGTGCTTTTTTTAAATCAGACTATTCTTTTTCATCCGCTGTCTATCTTAAAAATGTAAGGGCTTTTGTAAGTTACGAATTGAGTCTTACCCGCTACGAACTTGCCATAGAGTCAAAATAAAAATAAAGGTTTAATGGTAATCAATAATAGGGTGAAATATTCCCTATGAGGAGGATTCATATGGAAGAAGAGATGAAAAAGAAGAAAAAGAAGATGTCGACAAAGAAGCACATAGCTATCTTTATTCCGGTCTTATTAGTTTTGACAGGTGCGATGATTGCCCTGACTTGTGTCGCCAACGTCTACTCCAGCGCCTTAGACACCTACTTAGGAAGAGGAAACAAAGTCATCAACAACACCGATTCTTCTTCGACTTGGAACACCAAGTACTACGAAAACAAATTCACATCCACAGAGGGCGACACTGGTTCTCAGGCTGCTGCTGCCAAAGTCGCCAAAAGCCTTGCCGATGAAGGAACGGTCGTTTTAAAGAACAACGGCGCTCTGCCTCTAGCCAAAGAAAGCAATGTCGCTCCTTTTGGTTATCGCTACATGAATCCTTTCTATGGCGGATCAGGATCAGGAAACGTCGTCACTACTGACGCTTATGTCGTCTCTCCTGAGAAGGCTCTAGACAGCAATTTCAACGTTGCCAACACTTTTGAAGGAGTCAGCGGTACTACCGATGTCAGAAAATACTACTATGACACCACGACCGGAAACGATGTCCTGTATTACTTTGATTGGACTAACACCTATAACGGATCTGATCAGAGTATCTATGAATTTGATAAATCTGTTTATAAGACTTCCAACATCACTTCTTCTGCCACTACCGGCATTGTCTTCTTAGGAAGATCAGGAGGAGAAAACAACGATCTCTTCTCTATTCCCTATAACAAAGTCGGAAATGTCCAGGCCTCAGCTGCCGGAACAGCAGCGGCTGCTATCAGCAAGGTCAGAGATGCTGAATCGACTGATAAAGTCAAACACGCTCTCGACTTGATGCCTGAAGAAGAGGAGACTTTGCAGCTTGTCAAAACCAACTGCGACAAAGTAGTCGTTGTCATCAACTCCTCCAATGCCATGGAATTAGGAAGTCTGGCTGACGACACTGATATCGATGCCATCATCTGGGTCGGCGGTCCTGGTGCCAAGGGATTCCAGTCCATGAGCGACATTCTGGCTGGAGAAGTCAACCCTTCTGGAAAGACTGTCGATGTCTTTGTCCGCGATGTCAAAGAAGATCCGACTTATAAGAACATCGGAGATGTCGATGGTTTTGCCTACACCAACACCAACGGCTTGGCTCCGATGGGCGGAAAGCAGTATTCTGATTCCAGAAAAGCCTCTAATCCCTTCGAATACATCGAATATGAAGAAGGCGTCTACATGGGATACAAATACTATGAGACTGCCTATGACACCAAATTATCCGGTTTCAATTATGGTGAATTAAACGCTGATGGTTCAACTAAGACCGAAGGACAGGTCGTCTATCCCTTCGGATATGGTCTTTCTTATACTACTTTCAAAAAAGAAGTGACTTCATTTAAAGGAGATGAAAACGAAGTAACAGTCGAAGTCAAAGTAACCAACACCGGAAATATAGCCGGCAAGGATGTTGCCCAGATCTATTTCACTGCCCCTTATACCGATTTAGACAAAGAACTCGGTGTTGAAAAACCGACTGCCTTATTAGCGGCTTTCGATAAGACAAAGGTTCTCGCTCCTAATGAGAGTGAGACTCTCAAGCTAAAATTTGACACTGATGATATGGCTTCCTATAGTTACAAGCATGAAAACAGCGATAAAACCAAGGGCTGCTATATGCTCGACAAGGGAACTTATCATATTTCCTTACGTAACAACAGTCACGACGTAGTTCAAGATGAGACATTCGATATTGGTTCCACTGTCTATTTCGGTAATGACAATCCCCGTCAATCTGAAAAGGATGCTCAGTCTGCCTTAGATAATAACGGCAATGCCACAAGTGTTCCTGCCAAAGCCAAAGCCGATACCAAAGCTACTTTTGAAGCCGCCACCAACAATTTTGAAGAAAGTACTAAGTATATGACCGATTCCTCCCTAGTTGAAAGACTGACCAGAGGAAAAGACAACGGCCTTGCAGTCTCCAGTCTCGTCGCCGGAAAGAAAGAAAAAGAAGCACCTGACTGGGTTGTTGAAAACCTCCAGGAATTCGATGTTGCCACTGACACTGAGTTAGGCAATGTCGAAGGAAGCAAAGTCTATCACGCTGAAGACCCTCTCTCTTCCAAAGCCAATAATCAGTCCATCACCAATTTCCGCGGAGTCGATTACTTTGATCCTCTCTGGGATGAATTGCTCAATCAGATCGACTATTCTTCATCTGAGCTTCTGACTCTGATGTTCAAAGATCAGTATTGCATCTCTCCTCTTTCTTCAATCGGTCTATCAGCATCCAAGTCACTTGACGGCCCTCAGGGACTCACGATCAATTCTGCCTTCGGAGCTACCGATTTATCTACCTGTGCCTGGCCGACTGAACCAATAGTCGCTGCCACTTTCAATCTCGACTTGGCTTATGCCTACGGTGATGCCGTCGGTCAGGAATGTCTCACTATCGGGAATACCGGCTGGTATGCACCCGGATGTGACACTCACAGAGCCGCGTTCTCCGGACGTAACTTCGAATATTATTCAGAAGACGGTGTCTTAGCCGGCAAGATGTGTGCCTCTGTCACTTCCGGTGCCGGAAATCAGGGCATCACCTGCTATGTCAAACACTTCGCCTTAAATGACAATGAGACCAATCGTGCCAATATCTGTGTCTGGGCTGATGAACAGACTATGAGAGAAATCTATCTGAAGCCTTTTGAAATCTATGTCAAGGAATCCCGTATGACCCTCGACTATATCGCTGACGGAGAAGGCAATCACAAACAGAAGGTTGTCCGCGGTGCTACCGGAATGATGACAAGCTACAACTACGTCGGTACTACTTTCTCCTCTGGAAGCTATAGTTTAGTCACTAAGACTTTGAGAGACGAATGGGGTTTCCAGGGTGCTGTCATCTCCGATATGTCAGGCGGCAGTGCCAAGCGCCGTGATCAGACTATGAGTTCCGGCAATGACTACATCCTTTACTTCATACAGGTCAATGCCACCGATACTACCTCATCCTCAGCCAAATGGGCTATGAGAAATAGTGTTCACCATATCGCTTATGCCTTAGCTAACTCCAACTGGATGAATGAAGTGGCTCCAGGTGCCATCGTCACCTATACCACCTCTCCTTGGAGAATCGGTCTGACAACCGCCTCAGTCATCGTCTACGTCTTTGTCGCCGGCTTTGCGGCCTGGATGGCAATACGTGCCTTCAAGGCTAAGAAGGACCCGGAAAACTATAATAACTAAGCAATAGTCTTCTCAGTCGGAAATCGTTTAGACCAAGAGACCTGAGTAACTCAGGTCTCTCTTTGTATGAAACGGAAGTATTCCCATAAACAAAGACTCTTTTTGAAGTTACTAACCTTAATTAATCGTATAATAGAGATGAAAAATAGAAGGAGAAAAATAATGGTATTATTTATCGACACCGCTAACATCGGTGAAATCAAAGAAGCTTCGAAGTATGGCTATGTAAAGGGAGTTACGACTAACCCCTCTCTCATCGCCAAAGAAGGCATGAGTCAGAAACAGATCATCTCTCAGATTGTAAAGCTCATCGATGGCCCGATTTCCGCTGAAGTCACTGCCTGTGACTTTGAAGGCATGATCAAGCAGGGCGAAGAACTCTATCAGATTGACCCTAAGCATATCGTCATCAAATTGCCGATTACCAATGACGGCTTAGAAGCCTGCAAGTATCTGACTGATAAAGGCATTCCCACTAATCTGACTCTCTGCTTCTCAGTCTCACAGGCTCTCTTAGCCATGGAAAACAATGCTACCTATGTCTCGCCTTTCTTAGGAAGACTTGATGATAACGGCTGGGATTCCAAGAAACTCATTGAAGACTTAGTCACACTGAAAGAGAAAAACGGATATAAAACCAAGATCATCTGTGCTTCCATCCGTTCGACAAAGCACGTCGAAGACTGTGCCTTGGCCGGTGCCGATATCGCGACTATCCCCTTTAAGGTCCTAACCAAACTCGTTCATCATCCTCTGACCGACAACGGACTTATCACCTTTGCCGAAGCCGCCGAAAAAACCGCTGAACTTCCTCAGGATAAGTAATCATCAACAATAAACAACTCCTGTTTCTCACAGGAGTTTTTATATGGTTTACAATACTTGAAATATTCCTGTTAAAATATAGAAGTGAGGAAATAATATGAAGACACTTAAAGTAATAGTCAAAGACAAGAATACCCTGATTTTAGATGAAGACGGATTAAAGGGCGATGAAATCGATCTGACTTCAGTAGCCAAGATCGATTTCACCAGTATCGACACTGCAATAATGCAAGGCACAGACAACGTCTACATGAAAAAGCTAGAAGAAGCAAAGAGAGTCATTGAAAACCAATATGTTTTGGAAACAAAAAACAAAGACATCGAAAACAACGGCAGAATCAAAGAATTTCAGCTTCAGCTAGAGCAGCTTAAAAAAGACAATGAAAATGCCCTCAAAAACAAAGAGCAGGAAGTCATGCTCTCTTATACAGATAAAGTCGATGAATTAAAAAAACAGCTCGAAAACTTCCAAGTACAAAAAGAGCTGGACTTACAGAAACTCAAAATCCAGAATGACGATGAGAAAAGAAATGAGCTGAACGAAAAAGACAAAAAGATCTCTGAACTTTCAAAGCAGAACGAATTCCTCCAAAAATCAAAGGAAACTGAAATCGAAAATGTCCGTCTCAAAACCAACAGCGAAAACGACAAGACTATTCAGGAGCTCAAAGACAAACTTCATGAAAGCGAAGAGAAGTACAGTGCACTCCAACGTCAGAAAGGTGCTTTGAATATCAAACAGACTGGTGAAGACTTGGAAGCCTGGTGCAACAAAGAAGCCGAATCCTATATGCAGAACGGATTAGATAACTGCACTTGGGAAAAAGACAATGTGGTCGTCCGCAATGACTCTGAAGACAAAGGCTCCAAAGCCGACTATATCTTCAAAGTCTATGCAGACCAGGAAACTATTGGCCAGGAGAAATCATTATTAGCCTCAGTCTGCATGGATATGAAGGATGAGAATCCCGATTCCACAAACAAGAAGACCAATGCCTTCTACTATAAGAAACTAGATGAAAACAGAACCAAAAAGAACTGCCGTTACGCCGTCTTAGTCTCCAACCTTGAAATGGACAAGCCCAATGACATTCCGATTATGAAGGTCCGAGAATTCAAGGATATGTATGTGGTAAGACCGGCTTATATGATGACCTTCCTGAATATGATCGTCTCCTTGACTAAAAGGTTCAGTGAACTGATCCTCAAGGGCATCAAAGAGGAAATCAACCTGCAGAAGCAGGAGGAACTGTTAAATCAGTTTGATTATCTTAAGACAACCTATCTAGATAAACCTCTTCTTTCCCTTCAGGATAGTGTCAAGAGTATTCAAGACAAGTCAGAAAGCATCACAAAAGCGGCTATCAGCATCAAAGAAACCTGCGATAAAATCGAGAAATCCTATATCGACAGCATCACTGACAAGTTGAGCAAGTTCGAAATCAAGCTTAGCACGTCCTATAGAAAGTTTGAAAAATAGAAACAAAAGAAAAGGCACCCGCCGGGTGCCTTTTCAAAGCTCTATTGTTTTTGACTAAGCAGCTACACAGGCAAAGTCTTCTTTATAGAAGGCACTTCCGCCGTTTCTTCCTCCAAAGGACATGTAATCCCTGAGAGCATCTCTGATGTAGAGAAGAGAGCCATCTTTTCCGCAGTCATATTGAGTGGCATTCTTTAAAGAAGATGGAAAATAAGAAGAATTATAGACGAAGTCAATAACGACTAGGTCGTAATATTTAGATGTTTCAAAAGCCTGGGAGTCACTAGTCGAAAAAGCGTAATACTTAGAAGAATGATCAGAAGTCTGTTCACCGATCAAACTGGAGACGACACTTCCTCTGACGTCCTTAAACAACTTCAGCTTGTTATCAAAAGGGGATACTTTAAACAAGTCGGTGATAGTCACATTTCCAGGATAGAGAGAATCTCTGATACCGGCCATATTGTGAATTGCAAGAAGAGGTCTTGTGCTCTTATATCCGTAGTGAAGAACAGCTTCATTCATTCCGGTCGCGACAAAATTGCAGGCGGTCCAGTCATTGTCATATTTAGTCATCTTGTAGTCGAGAGTACCCAAAGTCTCATCCGCCTGATACTGTGTTTCCTTAGTTTGAATCGTATCTAATATATTCTGATCGAGTTTGTCATCGCTGACTGCAAAGTCACTGCTATTTGATTGCACGTAGGCTTTCTTAATCAATCCGCCGGTATGAGTTGAGAACTTCATTTTGCAGTATCCGCGAGTATTGCTTCCGCCCTGTACATAAGGCATATTGTTAGAACCGATATTCAAGGACTGGAACATATGCGAATGACCGCCAAATATTCCGGAGATGTTGTTGTCGGCCAGGCTCAAGGTATTGGCGATAGATAAAGTATAACTGGAATCAGAGGCGTCATGAAGAAGGACCACGACAATATCGCAGCCTTCATCAGTCAGGCTTTTCGCCTCATTCTTGATAAGATCTACATTGCCAGAGAAAGAATAACTGCCAAGCATTCCTGAAGCTATTGAACTCTCTTCGCCAGAGCCGATAGCACCGATGACTCCATATTTGACGGCTCCTTTTTGAATGACAGCGGAAGGTTTGCAGAAATCAGCCTGCTTACCTGAGGAATCTCTGATATTGCAGCCTAATAAAGGAAAAGGAGAAGACTCAGATAAGCTCTTTATCTGATCGACACCCCAATCAAACTCGTGATTTCCGATAGCCATAGCTTCGACGCCGAGATATGAAAGAAGCTGATCAGTGAGAGGTTTTTCTTTATAAGAAAGATATCCGCCCTGCCAGGAATCACCGGCTGAGAGAATCAGTGAAGTCTCAGGGTTATAGTCAGCGTCATGCTTGATGGCATAGGAAAGCTTAGCGACTCCAAGTTCTCCTCTTTTCTGACTTTCAGGCATGGATCCATGAACATCGTTGATGGAATAGACAGTCACATAATCAGGAAACTCAGCTGATGAACTTGATGAAGAACCAGAAGAACCACCTGATGAAGAAGAAACTGTAGAAGACTCTTCCTTTCCAGAAGAAATTGAAGAACTGCTATCAGAAGAAGATGATGATGATGATGAACCTCCGATATTGATCGACGGCAAAGTGCATGAGACTAAAGAGAGCAGAAGAAGCGGAAACATAACATATTTGATACTTTTCATAATTACTTAAGCAGAACCGTGTTCTCTTTCCTGTTAAACATACAATATCCGTCTCTGTTGTAGACATCAGCTCTATTATAATTGAACTCTTTAAGATTTGTGTCGCAGAAGATACCGCCTGCCTCTTTGACTATCAAGTCAGGAGCACAGACATCCCATTCTTTCGTCATTTTCGTATAACGTATAGAAGCATCGACAATGCCCATTGCCAAATAGACAGCTTTCAAAGAGGCACCATAGCATCTGGTTTCTTTGATAAGAACGGCATGTTTCTGATAGACAGCTCTTTCTTCAGGAAGTTCATGAGTGCGGCTTCCGACCATGATCAGGTCTTTGACTCGGTCAGAGACATGCATCTGTTCTTCTCTACCGTCTTCATGAACATAAAATGACCCTTGCCCTTTTACGGCATAGGCAAAGACACCGTCGCGGGGAATTCCGATTACAGTGACAACTGGTTTATGGTCGATGACATAGGCAACATTGATGCCGAAAGAACCATCGCGGTCACAGAAATCCTGTGTCCCGTCTAAAGGATCGATGATAAACAATTCTCTCTTATTCAATCTGGAAAGGTCATCGGCATCTTCTTCAGACAGCCAGGCAATTTCATTAAAGACTGATAATTTGTTTCTGATGATCTTATCGGAAGCTATATCAGCATCAGTGACAGGAGACTCATCGCTCTTTATTCTGATATCGAATCCATTTTTATAAATTCTCATGATCTCAAGCGAACTCTCCTGAACTGCTTTGATCATCTCTCTCAAAATAGACTCGTACATTATTTAACCTCTTCAGCTAAATTCAAAGCGGCAACAACCTTTGAAACATCGGCAAAGTCAGTAAGTCTGCAGCCAGCGGCAGGAATGTGTCCTCCGCCTCCAAAGGCCGTGGCTACCTTCTGGACATATTTAGTTCCGTCGCTTCGGAGTTCAGCTCTGATGACACCGTTATCCTGCTCGATGAAGAAAGCCCAGATAGGATGACCGTCAAGCATCGAAAGCAGGTTGACCTTTCCGGAAGCGTCATTCTGGTCAAGGCCTAAGGCCTTATAGTCTTCTTTGTGGACGACACAGTAAGTGACAAGGCCGTCGAACTGGAAATTCTGATAGATGAAAGAACGATACTTGAGATCAATAGAGCTCTGTTTATAAAGTTCACGATAGATTTCCTTGTATTTGGCACCGCTCTTGACAAGTTTGGCGGCAATTGCAAAAGTTGCCGGCTCGCTGTCAAACTGGAAACGCCCTGAATCAGTGACAAGGCCTAAATAAAGATAGGTGGCTGTCAAAGGAGAGATTTCCTTAAATCTCTTATAGAGAAGAGAGGCGATGATGAAAGTAGCACTGGGTGCCTTATCATTTCGGTAAACGGGGAAAGGCAGGATGTTGTTCTGCATATGATGATCGATGCAGACAATGCTCTTTGCCATATGGATTCTCTGATCTTCAACTCTTTCCAAGTCAGAAAGATCGACCATAAAAGCCAAGGAATTACGGATGATGTCATCGGTAACTTCATCATCCTTGCCGGCAAAGGCACCGATATAGGAAGGGTAAGTGCCAACAGAGTAGATGCGCTTCTTAGGATAGTACTCCCTCAAAGCCTCTTTGAGTCCCTGCACCGATCCCAGACAGTCTCCGTCGGGGTTCTTGTGTCCGAAAACGACAATGCTGTCATTGTCTTCGACGGCTAGAAAAATTTGTTCTTCAATCTTTTCCTGTTCAGTCATGTTTATCTCCTTTTTGATAAAAAAAGCCCTGATTAGAGGGCTTGGGCAATCAACGAAAGACTAGTTGTTTTCGTCTTCGTCATCAGAACCAGAGAGATCTTTCAACTCTTCTGTTTCTTCTTCACTATCAGAGTCAGATGTTTTTTCTTCTTCATCTTCATCCATCTTGTCGATGCCTTTTTCCTTTTCGGATTCATCCTCGTCTTCATCATCTTCGGAATAGACATCATTCATATCAATATGGATGTTATCGAGAAGCTCATGCTCTCTTAAGACCCAGGTATTATTTTCCTTGATTACGAAACGTCCGTCCATTGTCAGAGCGGTATAGAACTTGGAAGCGATCTTGAGAAGTTCTTCCTCTTCGTTGATACCAAGATTCTGACCGACACTGAGAAGCAATTCGCCAAAGGCAACGGGAACACTCTTCTTGCCGTTCTTTTCATAGCTGTCTTTGAGAACATCATAAGCGACATCGACATATGATTTTTTATCTGCCATAACTATCTCTCCTTTAAGTTATCTAATAATATATATTTAAGAGTCTTCTAAAGTATACTCTTAACCGCAGTTTTTATAAAGAGAAAACTAATTCTCTTTAGTCGTAGAAGAATCAGAGACATCTTCTTTGGCTTTGTCATCGCTAGTCATTCTCTCAGGAGCACTGACGGCGATAAGATCCAAAGCATCGGCTAAGACGACTTTGCAGGCTTCAACTAAACCTAATCTCTGCTTGGACAAATCGACATCAGAATCATCTAAAACACGGCATTTAGAATAAAATTCATTGATGAGCATCGCAAGGGAATGAACATAATTGGTGATCTTATAAGGCTCATTCTCATAAGTTGCGGTTTTGATGACTGTGGGGAAATCCTTCATGGCGATAAGTAGATTCTTCTCAGGCTCTGACGAAAGGCGGTCAGCCTTATAGTCAACAGGATAGAAGGCTTTTCCGTTATTCATGATTCCGCAGAGTCTGGCATGAGTATACTGAGCATAATAGACAGGATTCTCAGAACCGAGTTTCTTAGCTAAGTCAATATCGAAATCAAGATGGGAATTGGCCGAACGGGAGACGAAGAAATAACGGCAGCTGTCAACACCGACTTCATCCATGAGTTCCTTCATCGAAATAGCATTGCCGGTTCTCTTGGACATCTTGAATTCTTCCCCGTCTTTGAAAAGACGTACCATCTGAACCAAAGCCACCTGAACAGAATCAGGATTATATCCCAAGTCTTTGACAGCGGACTTTAAACGGGTGACATATCCGTGGTGGTCAGCTCCGAAAAGATCGATTACCAAATCAAAGCCACGGGAGAACTTGTCTGCGTGATAGGCGATATCCGGTAAAAGATAGGTGTAAGAACCATCGGACTTGATAAGAACACGGTCCTTGTCGTCTCCGTCCTTCTTGGTATCGAGGAAAGTAGCTTCGTCCTGAACATAGCAATAAGGCTTGAGACGTTCCAGTACTTTTTCGACATCTCCGCGGTTACGGATGGCTTTTTCAGAAGTATAGACATCCTGATCAACACGGAATTCATGTAAATCTTCTTTGATTCTCTCGAGAAGATGGTCAGAGCCATACTTTTTAAAGAACTCAAGATTGCTTTCAGGATCTTTTAAATATTTATCGCCGACTTCTTCTTTGAGCTTGATGGCTAATTCAGTGATTTCCTCGCCGTGATATCCATCTTCCGGGAAGGTGCATTCCTGACCGAACTGCTCCTTGTATCTGGCGATAAGAGAAAGGCCTAAATTGTTAATCTGGTTTCCGGCATCGTTGATGTAATACTCACGGGTGACATCATAGCCGGACTTTTTATAAAGTCTGGCAATACAGTCTCCTAAAGCGGCCCCGCGGGCATGGCCCAAATGAAGAAGGCCGGTCGGATTAGCAGAGACGTATTCGACATCTGCTTTCTTGCCTTTGCCGATATCAAGATTTCCGTAGTTTTCTTTTTCGTCGATAATTTTCTTGATGATGCTTCCAAGTTCATCCTGCTTCAGGAAGAAATTCAAAAAGCCCGGCATGCAGGCCTCAGCCTTGTCAACGCCGTCAAGCTTAAAAGAAGAGGCGATCTTAGTCGCTAAATCGATAGGTTTCATCCCTAGGGCTTTGGCTTTTCTAAGTGCGATGTTAGTCGCATAATCGCCGTGTTCTCTCTTATCAGAGGCTGTGAGGATGATTTCCTCGTCCTTGACTTCAACTCCCAGATTTGAAAAGAACTTTTCAATCTCGGTCTTTATCTGTTTTTCTATATCCATAGAGCAATCCTCAGTCTTTCTTTATCAATACTTCGGCGAGTACTTCAATCGCCTTTCCTTCTCCGACTTCTCCAACTCCTTCTTTGGTGTTGGCGTGAACGGCAATCCTATCTTCATCCAAAGACAGAAGATGAGAAAGACTGCTTTTTATCAGTCTCTTATAGTCTTTGAGTTTTGGTCTTTGAAGAATGACAGCGACTGTCACATTGCCAAGCTGATAGCCTTTTTCATTCATCTTCTCAAGAGCCAGAGACAGGATCTTCTTTGAATCGAGATTCAAAGTAGACTGAAGGTTATCGGGAAAATAAGAGCCGATGTCTTCTAATCCTAAAGAAGAGAAGATAGCCTGACTCAGAGCATGGAGAACAATATCGCCGTCAGAATGGGCATCTATAGCGACAGTGCCCGGAACTAAGACACCTCCTAAAAGAAGATGGTTCCCTTCTTTTAGACGGTGTATATCATATCCTAAGCCTGTTCTGATATCCATAATATTTTTTACTTCTTAGCAGCGGCTGAGCGGATGAAAAGACAGTCTCCGTCTTTGACGAGATAGTCTTTTCCGACAGTCATGTATTTACCGGCTGATTTGACAGCTTCTTCACTGCCTAAGGCATGGATGTCATCATATGCATAGACTTCGGCTTTCAAAAAGAACTTCTGGAAATCAGAATGAATGACACCGGCGCATTCAGGGGCCGTCATGCCATCGTGGAAAGTCCAGGCCCGGACTTCATCGGGACCGTCAGTGAAGAAAGTACGGAGTCCTAAGATGTGATAGGCAGCCATCGTGATCTTATCAAGACCAGTAAGTGAAGTACCCAGAGATTCAAGATAATCAGTTCTGTCCTGAGCCGAAACTCTTGAGAGCTCCTCTTCAAGTCGGGCACAGACAGGAATGCATTCGGCATGATTGGCTTTGGCGTACACAGTCAAGGCGGCAAAATAGGGATTCTTGCTAGGATCAGCATATGATTCCTCATCGACATTGCCGACATAGATAATAGGTTTGTTGGTGATGAGATTGAAATCGTGGACAAAAGGCTTTTCTTCGATAGTCAGTTCAACATCAGATGCCATCTTTTCGTTTTTCAGTCCTTCTAAAAGCTTCTTTATGGCACCGACTTCAGCAAGACCGTTCTTGTCTTTTGTCATCGTAGCCTTGCGTTCAATACGTTCAAGACGGTTCTCAAGAACAGAGATATCGCTCAAAATCAGTTCAAGATTTACTTCAGTGGCATCGGCAACTGGGTCGACTTTTCTTCCGTTATAGGCGATGATGTCTGAATCGTCAAAGCAGCGCACAACATGAATGATGCTGTCGGTATTGCGGATGTTACCTAAAAACTGGTTCCCAAGTCCTTCACCTTTTGAAGCTCCTTTTACAAGACCGGCAATATCAGTAAATTCAAAAGTCGCTCTCACCTGTTTTTTAGGAGAGAAGATTCTGACTAATTCTTCAAAGCGGGGATCCTTTACCTCGACTACTCCGGTGTTGGGATTGATAGTGGCAAAAGGATAATTCTCAGCTAAGACATTGGAATTAGTGATGGCGTTGAAGAGAGTGGATTTTCCTACGTTAGGAAGACCGACGATACCAGCAGTTAAACTCATTTGTATGACGCTTTCTATAGACAGGCGGATAAATAAAAAGACCGTGTCTAAAACTACACGCTTAATTATAGTAAATATATAAACATATTCAAATACTAAATGTAATTAGAAGAGCTTCTTCTTATCAGGCATTATAGGTGACGACGATAGTGGCATTGGCTGAAGGAAGAACATTGCCTAAAACAGAAGTGG
>Ga0172377_10003937_pt1 | contig 15304 bp, 13 predicted proteins | sample Pumphouse3metaG_FD_119749 | JGI IMG/M metagenome (GOLD analysis project Ga0172377, IMG submission 119749) | Leachate microbial communities from a municipal landfill in Southern Ontario, Canada - Pumphouse #3 metaG | ecosystem: Engineered > Solid waste > Landfill > Unclassified | place: Canada...
GACTATGCGATCCAGATTAGGACTGTCCATTTCGCAGTCTTCGGCCCAGACATTGCGGCAGCCGCCCGATATTTCACTGCCTATCACCACCCCGCCGTGTCCGTCTTTCATAACGCAACGGCGGATGATGATGTTCTCGCTGGGGGTATTCCAACGAAAACCGTCCTTGTTGCGGCCCGATTTAATGGCGATGCAATCGTCGCCTGTGTTGAAATAACAATCTTCTATCAGTACATTTTTGCAGGATTCGGGATCACAGCCGTCGTTGTTGGGTCCGTGGCTATCCATAGTGACGCCGCGGATGATGACATTTTCACAAAGCAAAGGATGTAGTAACCAAAAGGGAGATCTGTTGATAGTAATGCCTTCGACCAGCACATTCTTGCAGAGATAGGGTTGAAAAAACGGGGGACGCAGGCGGTCTTCGATGCTCATTATGCGTTCTTCGACGGGAATCTCTTCGGCTTCCATCCGGGCCAGGCGATTACGTCCGGCTTCTTTATCGCCGTTCCATTCCTGCGATACCATGCCCTCTTTCCAGCCGTATTCCTTTTTGCTTTTCCAGGGCCACCAATTATCGGACGAAGCCTGGCCGTCGAGGATGCCCTTGCCGGTGATGGCAATGTTTTCCTGTTCGTAGGCGTAAATAAGCGGCTTTAAATTATAACAATCCCAACCTTCCCAGCGGCTCAGCACCACCGGCAGATAATCTTCGGGATTGGTGGAAAATTTCAACACGGCTCCCTCTTCGAGATGCAAACAGACATTGCTTTTGAGCTCAATGGGGCCGGTAAAGAAATTACCGGCGGGAACAATCACTTTGCCCCCTCCCTGCTTGTGACATTCCTGGATGGCCTTATTGATAGCCGTGTTGCTGTAGTCTTCGACAGCTTCCTTAGCGCCAAAATCCCGGATATCGAACTGCCGGTCGGGAAATTTCGGTTCCTTAATGCTCTTTAGAACTTTGCCGGCCTGTTTCCAGGCTTTCTTTTCGACATCGGCAGCCGAAAGAGCAAAAACAAGCAACAAGCTCGTTGCCAATATGGTTATCAGTGGGATATTAACTCCTTTTCTCATAAATTCGGGGTTTAAAGGCTTCACATAAGGTTTAATCGAGGACAAATATATCTATTTTAGTTTAGATTTCAAGATTTCAAGCAATTGACTTACGGCCTCTTTGTTATTGGAACTTGCTTGCTGACAACGGATAAAAGCACTGCCAACAATGGCACCCGAGGCATATCGGCAAGCGCTGTCAAAAGTGGCTTTGTTTGAAATTCCAAAACCAATCAGGCAGGGATTCCTGAGTTTCATGGCCTGAATTCGCCTGAAATAATGCTCTTTTTTCTGATCAAATTCTTGTTGCGGACCTGTGGTCGATGCAGATGAAAGCATGTAAATAAAGCCCTTGCTGTGTCTGTCAATCAGACGTATCCGCTCTTCGGGCGTTTCGGGACTGATCAGCAAGATGTTTTCCAATTCATACTTTTTAGCCAGTGGTTCAAATTCTTTCAGGTATTCGGCCAATGGCAGGTCGGGTATAATGAAACCATCTATACCGCAGGCTCTGGCCAGACGGCAAAAGTTTTCGAAGCCAAATTGCAGCACCGGATTGACGTAACCCATCAGAATCAGAGGGATATCGGTGATTTCTCTGACTTTTTCGAGTTGTTTAAACAAGAGCTTCAGGCTCATTCCATTGTTCAGAGCCTGCTGGCTGCTGTGTTGAATGAGCGGGCCGTCGGCCATGGGATCGGAAAAGGGGATTCCGATTTCAATCATATCAATCCCCTGCCGGCTCAATTGATCGATGATTTCGAGCGTGTCATCGAGTTGAGGGAAACCTGCCGTAAAATAAACCGACAGAATCTGCTGTTTTTTTTGCTGGAATAGTGTATTAATTCTGTTCATAATTAAAATGTTAATGCAATAAAGGACATTCCTGTATAAAATTCTTAAGTTGTTGGATATTTTTTACTCCCGCTGCTGTCTCGAAACGGCTGTTGATATCCAGTCCGGCCAGTCCGGGGTGTTTGAGTTTCCCCAGTATTTGAGCATCTTCGGGGCCGATTCCACCGCTTAGAAAAAATGGAGTTATCTCCCGGTAATGTTTCAAAATTTCCCAATCGAATTGGCGGCCTGAGCCTCCGTGTTCAGGGCTTTTGGTATCAAAGAGCAAAAAGTCGCAGGCACCCTCGTAAGCCTTGGCGACAAGGAAATCCTCTGCTTCTTTTACAGGCAAAGCTTTAATCAGGACATAACCCACCTGTCTCAGTTCCCTGCATTGCCCTGGACTTTCCTGGCCATGCAATTGCAGGGCATTCAGACTGTAGCGTTTAGCCGTTTCGAGAATCTCCTTGTTCGGGGCATTCACAAACACCCCGGTTTTACGGATATGGGAGGGTATTTCCAGGGATTCCGGCGATTGAGTCAGAGGAATGTTTCTGGGCGAAGGCGGATAGAAAATGAAGCCCATAAAATCGGGATTCAGAGCCGCAACCCGAAGGATGTTGTCCGCTTCCCGAAGGCCGCAAACCTTGAGTAAAAGTTTATTCTCGGTCATCTTAGGACAATTGTTTAATAAAGTCAGACAAAGCTTTGCCGGGATCGGCAGTTTTCATAAAAGCCTCTCCCATCAAAAAACCCTTGTAACCGACCTGACGCAAAGCCAATACATCTGCCGGGGCCGAAAGGCCGCTTTCGCTTATCTTAAGCACCTGTTCCGGTAAGTAGCCGGCCAGCTCGAACGAGAGTTGCAGATCGGTTTCGAAACTTTGCAGCCTGCGATTGTTTACTCCAAGGATGTCAATGTGTTCATTTATGTGATCCAGCTCATTAAGACTGTGAATCTCTAGTATAACTTCAAGACCCAATTGCCGGGCTTTAGCCGACAGTGACCTGGTTCTAGCCGGTGTCAGAGCTGCCGCAATCAGCAGAATAAGGTCAGCCCCCAGAGCTTTACTCTGGTAGAGCTGATATTCGTCCAGAATAAAATCTTTGCGCAACAAAGGCAATTGAACTCCTTCCCGCACCAGCGAAAGATCTTGAGTCGTACCTCCAAAAAAGTCCTCATCGGTCAATACAGAAATTCCGCTTGCACCGGATGATTCGTAAGCCGAACAAACAACTGCTGCCCCGGCATCGGGATGAATCCAGCCTTTGGAAGGCGATTTCCTTTTGAACTCTGCAATGATGCCACTGGCCGAGTTCTCCAGTGCTTCTTTCAAAGAAAGACACTTGCGCTCAAACAGAGGCAGAGTCGTCAGTTTATCAATGCTCATCAGAGCCCGGTCACGGGCAATGATCTTTGTTTTGTAATTCAATATTTCGTCGAGAATGGTCATTATCTTGTAATAATCGTTGTTTTACTTGCTCTTTTTCCGGTGAAATTCATCAATGCTGTGCTTCTCTTGCTTTGCTGAAAATAAAACAGAGTCAGCGATGCAGAATTTATTAATTGCGTTGGATTGACATCAGCTTGAACATTAGGAATAAATCTCCAAAAAGCCTTTAAATGCCTTTTTAGCCCTGCCCGAAAACAAACTCTCTTCGGCCATGGAACGGCAGGTTTCCAGCGATAATCCGGGCTTCAGAGTTTGTATGGCCAATGCTGCATTCATCACTACAACGCTTGTTTGCGCAGGGCTGGCTCTGTTTTCAAGTACCCGTTCAAAAAGCAAGGCGGCCTCTCCGACTGAATTTCCTCCGCTCAGTTCTGCCGGAGAGACAGGTGCAGTCACAAAATGTTCCGGCGAAAGGAGGTATTCCTGTGTGTTGTTGATGATTTTGGCTTCGGCAGTCAGCGACAATTCGTCGTAACCGTCCAGACTGTGCACCAAAGTGTATTGTGTGCCAATACGCTCATTGATATACTTATAGAGTCGCAACATGGTCAGACTGTACACGCCCAGCAATTGATACTGCGGTTGGGCCGGATTGATCAGCGGGCCTAAGACATTGAAAAAAGTCCGCACCCCCAGGGCTTTGCGCACCGGAGCTATGTTTTTCATAGCCGGATTAAACAAAGGTGCATGCAAAAAGGCAAAGCCACATCGTTCGATGGCAGCTTGCAATACAGCCGCCTCCGATGTGAAACGAGCGCCAAAGTATTCCAATACATTTGAGGCCCCGCTCACCGAAGTAGCGCCGTAATTGCCGTGTTTGGCCACTTTGAATCCGGCTCCGGCCACCACGAAACAACTCAGGGTAGAAATATTGAAGCTGTTTTTGCCGTCACCCCCCGTCCCTACAATATCAATAGCCTCGTAAGCACTCAGATCCACTTTTATGGCCAGATTCAACAAGGCTTCGCGAAAGCCCATCAGCTCGTCCAGGGTAATGGGACGCATCAGGTAAACGGTAACAAAAGAAGCCATTTGTTCGTTGTTGTATTCGCCCGCAGCAATCCTGGTCAGCACTTCTGCGGCTTCTGTCCGGCTAAGACTGTGATAGTCGAACATATTGGTCAGTATTTGTTTCATTTCGTTGTATTATGCAAGTAACCAGTTATGAATTAGTTGTTCCCCGCAGGGTGTCAGCACCGATTCGGGGTGAAATTGAACACCCCGTACATCGAGGCTTCGGTGCCTGAGAGCCATAATCATGCCCTGCTCGTCTTCGGCCGTTATTTCCAGGCAGGCAGGCAGCTCTTTCCCCGAAACTGCCCAGGAATGATAGCGTCCGGCCTCGAAAACAGCCGGAAGCTTGTCGAACAGGATATCTTGTTTTAAGACCCGTATGGGACTGGCTATACCGTGATAAACCCGTGACAGATTGATCAGGCTGCCGCCAAACACTTGGGCAATGGCTTGCATGCCCAGGCAGACTCCCAGTATAGATTTTTGTGGAGCGTATTGCTCAATGATTTCCATCAAGAGGCCCGATTCCGAAGGGATTCCCGGTCCGGGCGACAACAGAATTTTGTCAAAACGGGCAATGTCAGCCAGGGCAATCTTGTCGTTGCGATGCACTTCCAACTCCTGAAATCCCAGTTTACGAACCGCATGTACCAGATTGTAGGTAAAGGAATCGTAATTGTCTATAAGTAGTATTTTCATAATTCTGTTTGTTTAGATGCCAAATCAATGGCCTTTTTCAAGGCTCCCAGTTTACTGTTCACTTCCTGCAGCTCCTTTTCTTCGTCCGATTTGGCCACTATGCCGGCACCGGCCTGATAATAAAGCACATTATCCCTGCTTATAAAAGATCGTATGGTAATGGCCTGATTCATGCTGCCGTCAAAACCGATGTATCCTATACAGCCGCCGTAGAGCTCCCGGTCGTGGGCTTCGATCTGGTCAATCAATTGCATGGCCCTGATTTTGGGAGCTCCCGACAAAGTGCCGGCCGGAAAAGTATCTGCAAACAGGCGGATGCGATTGGTGTTTGGGGCAAGTTCAGCACGAACCAGCGAAACCAGGTGCATCACATGCGAGTAATTTTGAAGTTCGCGAAAGAGCTCCACACTCACTTTGCCGGCATTGCGGCTCAGGTCGTTGCGGGCCAGATCGACCAACATTACATGCTCGGCATTTTCTTTGGGATCTTTGAGCAAAGCCTCTCCGGCTTCTCTGTCCTGCTGCGCATTACCGCTGATGGGAGCCGTGCCGGCTATAGGCGTTATGTAAACTTCTTCCTCTCTGATCACCAGATGAGCTTCGGGCGAAGAACCAAAAACACGGAAAGAACCGAAATCGAAATAAAACAAATAAGGCGAAGGATTGATGGAACGCAGCCTGCGATAGAGCAAAATATCATCGCCCTTGAAGGCTTGTTTAAAGCGTCGGGATAAGACTATTTGAAAAACATCTCCCCGGTAACAATGCGCTTTGCCGCGGCTGACCATGGCGCGATAATCTTCGTCAGTGATGTCCGAAACTTCCCGGCCTGTTGTCTGAAAATCGTACAAGGCAATATTGGGACTTTCCAGTATGTGCAGGATATCCTGAATACGGCTGCTTTCGCCCTCAAGGAGATTCTCTGTCACAGAAATCTCGTTGCGGTAATGATTCATGCCAATGACGTATTTAAACAAGACATACTGCATCTCGGGCAGATTGTTTTCGGGGGTCCCGACATTTTTAGTGTTCGCAGCATTCCCGGGGGCGCCGGCGTTTTCGGGACGCTCGGCATTCAGGGGGTTCGCAGCGGCAGATAGATTCAAATCTTCGAAATAACGTACCGCTCCGTAGGCGGTATAGCCAAAAAGCCCGTTTACCAGACCTGCCTCCTGCCCTTGCAATTGAAAAGAGGCGATGAAATCATTCAGACTATCGGCAACTGTATGTTTGTCTTGGATGCGGATGTCCTGTTTTGTTCCGTCGGGAAAACTCATGCAAATACTTTCATTTTCCACTTTGTAGCATGCCATCGGTGAAAAGGCAATATACGAGTTGCTGTTTACCGCCGTATGGTAATCGGAACTTTCCAATAAGACCGAGTGCTTATACAAGTCCCGTATCTTCAGATAAAGGCCGATGGGTGTTTGCAGGTCTCCCAACAACTTAAGGGTATTTACCTGTAATAAAGTCGTTTTCATAGGATTTATCATTTAAATTCGTCGAAATAATTCAAAAAAGCAGGCATGTCTTTATCTCCCCTGCCCGACAAAGTCAGGACCAGCAGATCCCTCGGTTGGAGCTCAAGTTTACCCAGGCAGGCAAGCGCATGGGCACTTTCTATGGCCGGAATTATCCCTTCGAGCCGGGTCAGCTCCAGGGCTGCCTCCATAGCTTCATCGTCAGTGATGGCCAACACTTTGGCTCTGCCGCTTTTGGCCAGGTGCGCATGAATGGGGCCGATGCCCGGATAATCCAGGCCGGCCGAAATGGAATAAGGTTCCATAATCTGGCCGTCTTCGGTTTGCATCACCAGGGTCCGGCTGCCGTGTATTACGCCTTCGCGGCCCAAATGAATCGTGGCGGCCGATTGCCCGCTCTCCAGTCCCAAACCGGCAGCTTCAGCTTCGATCAGCTGCACCCTTGCATCGTCCAGATAATAGTAAAAACTTCCGGCGGCATTGCTGCCACCACCTACACATGCCAGCAGATAATCGGGATACTCACGTCCTTCTTTTTGAAGCAATTGTTCACGCATCTCCCTGGAGATAACCGACTGAAAACGAGTTACCATATCAGGATAAGGATGTGGACCCACTACCGAACCAATAATGTAAAAAGTATCTTCCGGATGACAACACCAGTCGCGGAGGGCTTCGTTGGTGGCGTCCTTGAGTGTTCTGTTTCCCGATTTAACAGGAATAACCTCGGCTCCCAGCATACGCATTTTTTGCACGTTCAGGTATTGCCGCTCCACATCGAGTTCACCCATATAAACAATGCATTGCAAGTTGGTCAGAGCGCAGACGGTCGCTGTGGCCAGGCCGTGTTGCCCTGCCCCGGTCTCGGCAATGATTCGCGTTTTGCCCATGCGTTTAGCCATCAGAATCTGACCGATGGTATTGTTGATCTTGTGTGCACCGGTGTGGTTGAGATCTTCCCTTTTGAGGTAAATTCTGGCCTTATAACGCTCCGAAAGGCGCCTGGCCAGATACAAAGGCGATGGCCGTCCCACATAATCCCGCAAAAGGCTTTGAAATTCCTCCTGAAAAGAAGGATCCTCCATAATGTTCAAATAGTGATCCCGGAGTACTTCTACATTTTTTTGAAGTATTTCGGGAACATAGGCTCCTCCGTAGTTTCCGTAGTAACCAAGTTGATCGACTGAGTAGTTCATTGTGTTGAGTGTTAAGCATAAAAAAAGGCCTGTCGTGAGATCGACAGGCCCTTTTATGGATTAAATATTTACATAGGTGCTTCAGCTCACGAGGTTCGGATTCGTAAGTTGCGCCACCAATTGTTGTTGTTCAGAAATCGGGAATTCATTTTTATACTGATTCAGGCTGCAAATAAACAGGATATTTTTTTATTCAACAAATAAATGATGAAAAAAATTACATTTCGGGATTCCAGTTCTCTTTTCCGGCCAGAACCGCTTCCACTGTAAAATCTTTTAAAGCATTCTCTTCCAAATTCTTAGCCCAGCTCACACGACCTTCCCGCCAGGCTCCGGGGCCGGTATTGAGGCATTCGTAAAATCGGGCTGTCTTTTCGTTTTCGGGATTTCCCCAATTGTTCCAGCCCTGCGGGCGAACAAAATCGCCTATTTCACATTGCACAAAGACCGAATTGCCGTAAGGCCTCCAGGGCCGTCCCAAATAGACTTGTATGCCCTCGTTGGCAGTCAGCTTGCATTGATTGAAAACAAAACCGTATTTCTGATATTCCGGAGTGGAAGGAGCCGTAATATAGGAATTACGCTTGCAATGAATTTGGCAATTCAAAAAATAAGCAGTGGCAGAGCCGAAAATAAAATCGGTCGTACCTTCGATGTAACAATCGCGGTAATACTGTCGGCTGGTTTCGCTGCCGGCAAAGATGGTATCCTGGTTGCCCAGGATACGGCAATTGATAAAACTGGCCTTATCACCCTCTACATGCAGAGCCACAGCCTGTCCCAGTTGAGGGGCGTCGTTTTCGATGGTCAGGTCCTGAGCCCTGAAACCATGCCCCTGAACCAACAAGGTGTAAGTTCTGAAAGTGCCCATTTTAATCTCGGTGCCCGGTATAGGCATATTGGCGTGATCGCCCCAGCGAATGATGGTGCTGTCTCTGTCTTCGCCCAATAGAGTGATGTTCATGCTATACGTGGGCACTACTATTTTTTCGCGATAAACGCCCTTTTTAATAAAAATGGTTTTTCGTTCGCTCATAATAGCACGCAGGGAATGAATGGCTTCCTGAATGCTGGTAAAATCGCCGCTGCCGTCTTGTGCCACTACCAGGTCATAAGCCGGTTTGTTTTCCTCCTGAGCAGCAAAAGCAAACAGGGAGAAACTCAGACAACATAAAAGAACAAGTTTTTTCATAGGTATGTAATTAATTTAATGATGTATTTTATTTGATAAACAATAATTCCCGGTATTTGGGCAGTGGCCACAATTCATTATCCACCATCAGTTCCAGTTTGTCGATATACGATCGGATTTTGCCCAAAAAAGGCTCGACACTATCGTGATAAGCGATGGCCTTTTCGCGTTCATCTTCGATCTTGTTGGCCACTTTGCGGGCGTTGACCATCGATTCCACCAGTTGTTGGATTTCGTCGGTATAGTGCTCTATGGTTTTTATCGTCTGCAGTTTGGCCTGAGCCAGCTTTTCGTATTCGCTCAAAGGGAACAGACTTTTTAATTTAAACAGGTTGTCCAAAAGCGATGACTGGTAGCGGATGGCCACCGGATTGATGTGGTTCAGGGCCAGATCGCCCAGTACCCGTGCTTCGATCTGAATTTTTTTGGTATAGGTTTCCCATTTTACTTCATTGCGGGCTTGCAATTCCTTGCTGTTCAACACCTCTGTTTGTTCAAACAAGGCTATCGTAGAGGGATGCAAGTAAGCATCGTATTGCAGGGGGACACTGTTTTCACAATCCAGTCCTCTAAGGGCAGCTTCGGCTTTCCATTCGTCGCAATAACCGTTCCCGTCAAAGCGTATAGACTTAGACGCCAGAATGTATTCGCGCAGAATGGAAAAAATCGCTTTTTCTTTGGATTCTCCGGCAGCCATTCTTGTATTCAAAGTAGCGTTAAAATCCATCAATTGTCCTGCCACGGCGGTATTGAGTACTATCATGGCCGAAGCACAATTGGCTGATGAGCCCAAAGCTCTGAATTCAAAACGATTGCCGGTAAAAGCAAAGGGCGAAGTCCGGTTGCGGTCGGTGTTGTCCAGCATCAACTCGGGAATCTGACCCACATTCAGTCGCAACACACCACGGGGATCCATTTGAATAGCCTCCTCGGCCGTAGATTCCTCCAATTTGTCCAGAATACCGCTGAGCTGACTGCCCAGAAACACCGATACGATAGCCGGAGGAGCCTCATTCAGTCCCAGCCGGTGAGCATTGCCGGCCGAAGCCACCGAAGCCTTGAGCAGGGCATTATGCTTATGTACGGCCATCAGTGTATTGACAAGGAAGGCGATAAACATAAGCTTCCCTTCGGCGGTTTTGCCCGGAGAAAAAACATTGAGTCCGGAATTGGTGCTCAAGGACCAGTTGCAATGCTTGCCCGAGCCGTTCACCCCGTCAAAAGGTTTTTCGTGCAACAGGACTTTGAAATGATGTTTGGGGGCTACCTTGTTCATAATATCCATCAGGAGCAAATTATGATCCACGGCCAGGTTGGTCTCTTCGTAAATCGGCGCCAGTTCAAATTGATTGGGAGCTACTTCGTTGTGCCTGGTTTTGAGAGGAATGCCCAATTTATACGCTTCAAACTCCAGTTCCTTCATAAACTCCACCACCCTTTTGGGAATAGAGCCAAAATAATGGTCGTCGAGCTGTTGATTTTTGGCAGCCTCGTGCCCCATCAGGGTTCGTCCGCACATCATCAGATCGGGACGCGCACTCCAGAGAGCTTCGTCCACCAAAAAAAATTCCTGTTCCCAGCCCAAATTGGAATTCACTTTTTTGACCTCGGGATAAAAGAAACGGCAGGTTTCGGCGGCGGCTTTGCCAACAGCTGAAATCGCTTTGAGTAAAGGAGTTTTATAATCGAGCGCCTCGCCGGTGTACGAAATAAACACAGTGGGAATACACAGGGTGTCGTCCACAACAAAAGCCGGCGACGAAGGATCCCAGGCACTGTAGCCCCTGGCTTCGAAGGTGTTGCGTATGCCGCCGCTCGGAAAGCTGGATGCATCGGGTTCCTGCTGAATGAGCAGATTGCCGTTGAAGGCTTCGATTACCCGGCCATTCTCTTCCAATTGAATCAAGGCATCGTGTTTCTCGGCCGTTCCGTCGGTAAGCGGATGGAACCAATGGGTGTAATGCGTCACTCCCAATTCCATAGCCCAGACTTTCATAGCCTTGGCCAAATGGTTGGCCATGTTTATGTTCAAGGCTTTGCCCGAATCGATATCTTTGAGCAATTGATTGTACACATTGCCCGGCAGGTATTTGCTCATGGTTTCGCGGTGAAACACATTGACGCCGTAGTAATCGGACACCTTTTTTGCCGGAATGCCGGCAGGGACAGCCTTATGCGAAAAAGCCTCCTGAACAAGGTTGAAACGTAAAACTGACATAAGAAAAGAGTTTAACTAATCAGCAACAAAGGTAAGACAAAAAATATTTTATCTATCTTTGTCCCCGTTTTTTCAAGCTTATAAAATGAACACCAGTCCCATCAGGCATCAAATCCTGCGATTCAGACGTTTGATCCACAAATCCTACGCGGCATTCAATTCCTTGCACAAGTCGGTTTCCATCGGAAAACTGAGCGCCGGACTTTGTGATCTTGCCTTGAAAAAAAACAGCAGTGCCGGCCTGCTGGCAGTACTGCTGACAAGCCTGCTCTCCTTTGGCTTGCAGGCCTCCGATGCCGAAGACCCTGCCCTGGCACTTGATCTGGACAGTGTCCGGATTACGGCAGCTCCTCCCCTGAGCTTTCCCGCCCATCAGCGAGCCGTGTATTCCATAGGGCACTTGCAGACAGCCCATTTCCCCGCACAACATTTCAACGAAGTGCTCGACGCCCTTCCCGGCCTGGACCTGCGTCAACGCGGCCAACAAGGCGTACAGGCCGATTTGTCTATGCGCGGAGGCAGTTTTGATCAGGTATTGGTGTTGCTCAACGGCATCAATATCACCGATCCTCAAACCGGCCATTACAACCTGGATCTTCCCGTCGATCTGGCCGCCATAGAACGCATTGATGTATTGCAGGGCAGCTCCCTGAGCCTCTCGGGCAGTCCGGCTTTTAGCGGAGCCATAAACATCCTTACCGGCTATTCAGGCAAAAACAGGCTACGTGTCGAACTGGGACTGGGACAATACGGATGGGATCAGCGCAGCCTGCACCTGCAACAAAAGCTAAAACAGTGGCATGTAAACGCCTCCTGGTCGCAAGCCCGATCCTCGGGATATATAAAAAACACCGATTACAACAGGCACAACCTATTTGTTCAACTGCAGGCTCCCGCACTGAATTCGGGCAACTGGAACATTCAACTGGGCCTTCAGCAAAAAGAATACGGAGCCAATAAATTCTATTCCCTGCTTTACCCCGACCAATTCGAAGCCACACAAACGCTCTTAAGCTCTCTCAGTTGGAATAAACTCCTGAACAATTACAAAGCAAGCGCTGCGGCATACTTCAGGTTGCACAGCGACCGTTTTGAATTGTTTCGTCAATCAACATCAGCCCCCGCCTGGTACAGTTCTCATAACTATCATTTGAGCGATGTAAGCGGTCTGGATCTGAAGCTGAGCCGCTACGGCACTGCCGGAAAATCAATGATCGGTTTAAATATCCGCAACGAACACATTGTAAGCACTGTTTTGGGGCAGCCTATGGAAAAAAGCCGGACATCGGCCTTTCTGCCCGACTCCATTGCCTACACCCACAGCGCCGGACGCCTGGGCCTGATCCTTTTTGCCGAGCAACAATTCAACGGCCCCAACTACAGCTCTTCTGTAGGACTGTCTGTCAACAAATATGCGGGATACAGCACCCGAATCTGTGCCGAAGCCGCTTTTGCCTATTTGTTTTCGGACAACAGTCGCCTCTTTGTCAACGCACAACGCAGCCTGAGGTATCCGAGTTTTACCGATCTGTATTACAAAAGTCCGGTACAAGTCAGCAATCCTAACCTAAAACCCGAGACCGCCTACAATGCCGAAACAGGTTTCAGCTACAACGACCGGAGATTGCAGGCAAGGATAAGTCTTTTTGGCCGTCTGGGCAGCAACATCATCGACTGGGTTAAACAAGCCGACGAAGAAGTTTGGCACAGCATGAACCACAGCCGCGTAAATGCTGCCGGTGCCGAAGCCCTGATCAGCTGGAAACCGCAGAAACACCTCCGTTTACTCGAAAGCTCCTATACCTTCACCATCCTCGACAAAGAAGCCGGAACGCTGATGTCGAAATACGCCCTGGATTACCTGAAACATAAATTCAACACCCGACTGGAACACACCATTTATAAAAACTTTGCCGCAAGCTGGCATTTCAGTGCCCAGCAGCGTATGGGCACCTACAACGACACAGAGGGAACGTTGCAAACTTATCGCCCCTTCTGCCTGCTGGACGGGCGCTTGTTTTGGAGCAGAAAAGAACTGACACTCTATCTGGAAGCCGGGAACCTGTTCAACACAAAGTATTACGATTACGGGGGCATACTTCAGCCGGGACGCTGGCTAAGGGCCGGCATCCGGATTCAACTTAATCAGGATTTATTATAGTACTGCCCAAAAAACATACCACTGGCTAAGCTTAATAAAAAAGACCTATTATGAAAAAATACAGTGCTGCCTTTAAAGCCCATGTAGATATAGTAGGTATGGATGTTTATGTGATTCTGGGCAGTGCCGGAGTCCGGGTTTCTTTTTTCAATCAATTGAATACATGATTAAGAAAGGATTCCCTTCTTCATTGACAATTTCGAATTTCTCTCTTAAATTTTTAATTTGTTGAGGGTAGTCAAGTTCAAAATTATTGTATGCATCATGTCCGTCCCAAAATTTCTTAAGCCGGGAGGCATCAATGACCGCATAAATAGTATGTTCATCAAATCCGACAATATTTCCTAAAGAAAAGAAATATTCTTTGTCGTAAGGATTCAAGCTTGCCACTTTCGATTGGTTATTCCCTTTATTGTAAACACCTAGTAAATACTCTCCCTGGTATAAGAACTGAACGATTAAATGATTTTCAGTCTCCTGAAAATGATAAAACCGCTTTATGTATTGATTTGTCAGTTTCCTTATTTCGGCTTCGTCGTACAATTGGTCTTTTGCGTCTTGAGGAAATTCATTTCCTCCTAAGTTAAATGTATACACCACTTCAATTTTATTTTCTTGTATGGAATATACATTAAAATCCATCGGCATAATAAAATAACAAGTGTCCTTGTAATTTGAAAACACGGAACCTCCACCGGGCATGCTTCTTTTCATTATCTGCGGAATCTCAAAATAAGAATGTTGTAACTTAAGATCTTTGTCCATTGTCCATAAGATATATGGTTGTTTTGCCTCTTCGGCAAAATTGCCCATATAGGCGGCAAAGAATCCATCCCTTTTAGTTACAGATAGAAAAGATTTCGGCAGTTTCCTAACCTCGAGTAGCTGTTCCCCGCTCATATTGTAAACAAATAGTTTCTTGTCAATTCTGCTTACAATATTCAAGGTTGAATCAGCAGAATCAATAAAAATGTCGCTTAATTGAATGTATTCGTTTGCTGCACGACCGTAGTTTGAAATAGCACGGACAAATGAACCATTTTCGTTAAAAATATATACACTATTATTGGCCGATTGATCCATAATATAGATCAGTTTATTGAAATGCAATACCTTATCAATGTTCCCGATCATGACATGTTGATTATCCAAACAGATGATATCCACCTTTTTAATCAAATCAATGTCGTGGATATTGTGCGTCCTTTCAATGTCTAAAGGAATTGAATGAGGAGCCTCCGTTTTTGCTTGTTTTTTGCACGCACACAACAACACGCATATTAGCAACAATGAGGCAAAGAATGGTCTGCTGTTTCTTTGATTTAGTTTCATGGCAAATAATTTATTCTATAACGTCATTTATTATGGTATTTTTTACGGTTCGTGGTCGTTACCATTCAGGGGATTCCTCTTTTAAAGATATAAGTTCTAAACCTCTAAATAGCCAATCTTATAATGACACATATCAACTTCGAAACACTTATTGTCTATGCTAAATTCAGGTTAGCCATAAAAATTATAGATACTCTATTAAGAATAAACCCGATTGATTTAAAACCCGAAAAACAAGAAGATTTTGCAAACGATATTCATACCACGAACCGATTAAAGGAAATACTCAAACCTTTCTAATGGCAGATATTTCCATTTATGTTGTACTTAACAAAAATGTTATCCCAGTACCAATGGAGGGCAGTATCTCGCAGTACACTGTTCATTCCCTCCCGCAGTACATGTGGTTTTACCATCAGGATAAGTATAGGTCGCTGTTCCGTCTGCACCTATTCTTATCGTTAGAGTTGAAGCACCAATATTAAATGATACATATGATCTGACTTTTCCTGAAAATTCATATACACAATCATAATCTTGTCTTGTCCATAATTGAGTAGACTCCTCTTCAGATAAAGCTTCAATATTAGCCAAAACCAACGATTCTTTGCTAGTTGTTTTGGCATTTAGATAAACATAAGAACTCACTAACACTATTCCAAGAATA
>Ga0172377_10003941_pt1 | contig 15296 bp, 11 predicted proteins | sample Pumphouse3metaG_FD_119749 | JGI IMG/M metagenome (GOLD analysis project Ga0172377, IMG submission 119749) | Leachate microbial communities from a municipal landfill in Southern Ontario, Canada - Pumphouse #3 metaG | ecosystem: Engineered > Solid waste > Landfill > Unclassified | place: Canada...
ACCAAACTTCTTTCCCTGCACTATGGTTAGCGCCGCTGTCAATGTAGTTTTACCATGGTCAACGTGACCAATCGTGCCTACGTTCACATGCGGCTTCGTACGTTCAAACTTTGCTTTTGCCATTTTTAAAACCCTCTAAAATTAAATTAAGAACCTTTTTTTGCTTTTGCTATGATTTCTTCTTGCACAGAAGAAGGTGCTTCCGCATACTTCGAGAACACCATAGTGTAGCTTGCACGACCCTGCGATAAAGAGCGTACATTCGTTGCATAACCAAACATTTCAGATAAAGGCACTTCCGCCTTTAACTCTTTACCTGATGGCGTATCTTCCATGCCTTGAATCATACCACGACGTCTGTTCAAGTCACCCATTACATCACCCATATACTCTTCCGGTGTAATAACCTCAACAGCCATGATAGGCTCAAGAATAACAGGCTTAGCTTTCTCTACGCCGTTTTTAATACCCATCATCGACGCAACTTTAAACGCCATTTCGTTCGAGTCAACATCATGATATGAACCATCAAAAACGGTTACCTTTACGTCGACAACAGGGTAGCCTGCAATTACACCATTCTCAAGCTGCTCTTTTGCACCTTTCTCAATAGCTGGGACATATTCACGCGGCACCACACCACCAACGATTTCGTTGACAAAAGTAAACCCTGTACCCGGTTCTTGCGGCTCAATTTTGAATACCACATGTCCGTACTGACCACGACCACCAGATTGGCGAACAAATTTACCTTCAGCTTCAACAGGTTGCTTAATTGTTTCGCGGTATGAAACTTGTGGCGCACCTACGTTAGCCTCAACGTTAAATTCGCGCTTCATACGATCTACGATAATGTCGAGATGCAACTCACCCATACCAGAAATAATGGTTTGACCAGTCTCTTCATCTGTACGTACACGGAAAGATGGATCTTCAGCAGCTAACTTGCCTAGAGCAATGCCCATTTTCTCTTGATCGGCTTTAGTTTTAGGCTCAATCGCAATAGAAATAACAGGCTCTGGAAAATCCATACGCTCAAGGGTAATTTTATTATCTAAATCACACAGGGTATCCCCAGTAGTTACATCTTTAAGACCGACGACACAGCCAATGTCACCCGCGCGCAACTCTTTAATTTCCTCACGTGAATTGGCATGCATTTGAATAAGACGACCCGCACGCTCGCGCTTGCCTTTAACTGGGTTATATACAGCATCACCAGAATTCAAAACACCAGAATAAACACGAACAAAGGTCAGGTTGCCCACATATGGGTCGTTCATCATTTTAAATGCCAACGCTGCAAACGGTTCTTCATCTGATGATTTACGCACCGCTTTTTCACCATCTTCAAGTTCACCCTCAATAGCAGGAACATCTACAGGCGAAGGGAAATACTCGATCACGGCATCCAATAAAGCTTGTACACCCATATTTTTGAAGCTTGAACCACAAAACATAGGAACAATTTCATTAGCAATACAGCGAGCACGGATACCAGCTTTAATCTGATCTTCAGTTAAGGTACCTTCATTGAGGTACTGATCCATGAACTCTTCATTAGCTTCAGCAGCTGCTTCAATAATCATTTCATGATATTTGTCGCACTCAGCTTGCATATCAGCTGGAATATCTTCATAGGTAAACTGCATACCCTGGTTTGCCGCATCCCAATGGATGGCTTTCATCTTAACAAGGTCCACAACCCCTTTAAAGCTATCTTCCGCCCCAATAGGTAACTGCATAACAACAGCATTCGCCCCTAAACGGGTTTTCATTTGCTCAACTACGCGCAAGAAGTTTGCACCTGCGCGATCCATTTTGTTGACATAGCCCATTCTAGGTACTTTGTATTTATTACCTTGACGCCAAACCGTTTCAGTTTGCGGCTGAACACCGCCCACCGAGCACAAAGCAGTCACCGCTCCATCGAGCACTCGCAATGAACGCTCAACTTCGATCGTGAAGTCTACATGCCCCGGGGTATCGATTACGTTAATGCGGTGCTGAGGAAATTGTTGCGCCATACCACTCCAAAACGCCGTGGTTGCTGCCGAAGTAATAGTAATACCGCGCTCTTGCTCTTGCTCCATCCAGTCCATGGTAGCCGCACCTTCATGCACTTCACCAATTTTGTGCGAACGACCGGTGTAAAAAAGAATACGCTCAGTTGTTGTCGTTTTACCAGCATCAATGTGTGCCATGATGCCTATGTTGCGATAACGCTCTAAAGGGGTTTGACGTGCCACTTTATTAACCTTTTATAATTCAATGTTAAAAACAATAAAGGCCCGTCAGGGCCCTTGAGGATATTACCAACGGAAATGAGAGAAGGCCTTGTTAGCTTCAGCCATTCTATGGGTATCTTCTTTCTTCTTGATTGCCGCACCACGGTTTTCAAGAGCATCGTTTAGCTCACCTGCTAAACGCAACATCATGCCCTTTTCACTCCGCTTACGTGCAGCCTCAACGATCCAGCGCATTGATAGCGCTAATTTTCTTTCTGGACGCACTTCAACAGGCACCTGATAGGTTGCACCACCAACACGGCGTGACTTAACCTCTACAAGCGGCCCCACGTTATCTAATGCTTCTTTTAGCAGGCCTGCATGGTCACCACCCTTACGACGCTCAACCACTTTATCAAGCGCATCATAAACAATCTTTTCAGCAACAGCTTTTTTGCCGCTCACCATAATCATGTTAACAAACTTAGTTAACGTTACATCACCAAACTTAGGATCGGGTAACACCAATCTTTTTGGTATCTCTCTTCTTCTTGCCATTCTTAACTCTTCCGGTATAAAGCAATTAAATTAGGCTAGCGTATGTTAAAAGGCTTACTTACCTTTTGGACGCTTAGCACCGTACTTAGAACGACCTTGTTTACGCTCATTTACACCCGAGCAGTCTAATGCTCCACGAACTGTATGATAACGCACACCAGGCAAATCCTTAACACGCCCACCGCGAATCAAAATCACGGAGTGTTCCTGCAAGTTATGACCCTCACCACCAATATAGGAGGTTACTTCAAAACCATTTGTTAAACGAACACGCGCAACTTTACGCAAGGCTGAGTTAGGCTTTTTAGGGGTAGTGGTATAAACACGCGTACATACACCACGACGCTGTGGACACGACTCCAAAGCAGGTACGTTAGACTTTTTAACTTTGTCTTTACGCGGCTTACGAACCAACTGGTTTATTGTAGCCATTAAATCTTCTCCAAAATTTGAGATTTCTCATTACCTAAAAACAAACTGCGAGAAGACAGGTCCTCCCGCAGTTAAGGTTTCAGAATTTTAGTGAGGTTAATTTAAGTTGTCAAGTTTAACCTATTGAATTCTGAATATTTATGCTTCTGTTTCTTCAGTTTCCAAAATGCGATCATCTACAACTGGCATCTCGTCAAGAATATCCTCACTAACAACTTCTTCGTAATCGTTTTGGATAAAGGCTCTTAACTCACCATCTATAATATCTGTAGCCCGCTTACGAGCCTGATGATACGCAAAACCGGTACCCGCAGGAATTAAGCGACCAACGATAACGTTTTCCTTCAACCCTACTAACGTATCGCGCTTGCCGCTTACGGCAGCCTCCGTCAATACACGAGTGGTTTCTTGGAATGATGCCGCCGAAATGAACGACTCTGTAGCTAGCGAGGCCTTGGTAATACCTAGCAGTACACGCTCATAAGATGCTTCCACCTTCCCTTCTTTACGCATTTTTTCATTTAGCTGAAGAACGCGTGCATACTCAGTCTGCTCGCCTTTAATCAGACCAGTATCGCCCGCTGAACGCACCTCAACTTTACGTAACATTTGGCGAATAATTGCCTCTATATGCTTGTCGTTGATTTTTACGCCTTGTAGACGATAAACATCTTGAACTTCATCGACAATGTATTCAGCCAAACGCTCAACACCAAGCAAACGAAGAATATCGTGTGGGTTTGAATTCCCCTCTACAATAACATCTCCACGCTCTACACGCTCGCCTTCAAACACGTTAACGGTTCGCCACTTAGGTATCAGGGTTTCATATTGCTCACCTGAGTCTTGCGTAATAATTAAGCGTTGCTTACCTTTCGTTTCTTTGCCAAAAGAAATTACACCGCTTACCTCAGCCATGATGGCGGGCTCTTTCGGCTGGCGCGCTTCAAATAAGTCAGCCACCCTTGGCAAACCACCTGTGATATCTTTTGTTTTCGAAGACTCTTGTGGAATACGTGCCAAAATATCCCCTGCAACCACGCGCACATTTGCCTGTACCAAAACAATCGAGTTTTCAGGTAGGTAATAAATCGCTGGTGTCTGCGTGCCGGCAAAACAAATATTTTCTCCGCTCGCATCAACCAAACGAATATATGGCCGCGCATCCTTCAACGATGATGAACGCTCTTTGGCACTTTTAACTACGCGCGTTACCAAGCCCGTTAATTCATCGACACGTTCTTCAACCGTGCCCTCAAAGTTACCGAATTCAATATTACCTGTTACCTCAGTAATAACAGGGTGTGTATGAGGGTCCCAAGTCGCAATGGTTTGACCAGAGGTTAAGCGCTGCCCCTCAACAACCTCAAGTGCGGCGCCGTAAGGGATTTTATAACGCTCTCTTTCACGACCTGCATCATCCAAAATAGTTACCTCACCAGAACGGGCTGTAACCATTAATTTATTTTCAGAGTTCTTAACCGTTTTAAGGTTATGGATTTTCACCACCCCCTCATATTTCACTTCCACCTGACTTTGCGCGGCCGATTTAGAAGCCGTTCCGCCAATGTGGAATGTACGCATGGTAAGCTGTGTTCCTGGCTCACCGATAGATTGTGCGGCCATTACACCGACTGCTTCACCCATATTCACCAAGTGACCACGAGCTAAATCACGACCATAACATTTTTGACAAACGCCGAACTTAGTCTCACACGTAATCGTTGAACGTACCTTAACCCGGTCAATCGCGTGCGTATCAATTAACGCAACCAACCGTTCATCAAGTAATGTACCCTGTGGAACAATACAACTCCCGTCTGCCGCAAGCACATCTTCGCTGACAACACGCCCAAGAATACGTTCACGTAGAGACTCGATCACATCTCCACCCTCAACATGAGCTGTCATTTCCACGCCTGCATTGGTACCACAATCGTGCTCAGTTACCACAACGTCTTGCGCCACATCAACCAAACGACGCGTTAGATAACCTGAGTTGGCCGTCTTCAGCGCCGTATCGGCCAAACCTTTACGCGCACCGTGGGTAGAAATAAAGTACTGCAGTACGTTCAAACCCTCGCGGAAGTTAGCTGTAATGGGGGTTTCGATAATCGAGCCATCCGGCTTAGCCATCAGACCGCGCATACCACCCAACTGGCGCATCTGAGCGACCGAACCACGAGCACCAGAGTCCGCCATCATATAAATAGAGTTGAATGAACTTTGCTTAACTTGCTCTCCAGTTGAGGTCGTTACAACGTCATATTGCAACTCTTCCATCATCGCCTTAGTAACTAATTCATTGGTGTGTGACCAAATATCAACTACTTTGTTATAGCGCTCACCTTCTGTTACTAGGCCCTGAGAATATTGGTTTTGAATCTCTTTAACTTGATCTTCAGCACGATCTAAAATTCCTGCCTTCTCATCAGGTATCAACATATCATCGGAGCAGAAAGACAACCCCGCCATTGTTGACCACTTGAAGCCGGCATACATTAACTGGTCGGCAAAAATAACCGTTTCTTTTGGGCCAAGTACGCGGTAGCAGGTGTTTAGCACATTACTAATATTCTTCTTGGTCAGAGAGGTGTTGAGTAAATCAAACGACAACCCCTTCGGCAGGATGCGACATAGCAAAGCACGCCCCACTGTCGTATCAACGATACGAGAACGGACTTTTTCCTTATCGCCATCGACAACCGTCTCTTCGACTTTAAGCTTAATTTTAGTATGCAGATGGACTGCTTTCGCATTTAACGCCCGATCCACTTCTTGCCATGATGAAAACGCCTTGCCTTCCCCAATCGCATTTATTTTTTCACGAGTTATGTAGTATAGGCCTAGTACAACGTCTTGCGACGGCACAATAATTGGATCGCCGTTCGCTGGAGACAGCAAGTTATTCGTTGACATCATTAACGTACGTGCTTCAAGCTGAGCCTCCAACGACAACGGTACGTGTACTGCCATCTGATCACCATCAAAGTCAGCGTTAAATGCCGAACAAACCAAAGGATGTAAGTTGATTGCCTTTCCTTCAATTAAGACTGGTTCAAAGGCTTGAATACCCAATCTATGAAGTGTTGGGGCACGGTTAAGTAGCACTGGATGCTCTCGAATAACCTCATCCAAAACATCCCAAACTTCAGCAAGACTTTGCTCAACCATTTTCTTCGCAGCTTTAATGGTCGGTGCTAAGCCGCGCTTTTGTAACTTACTAAAAATAAAAGGCTTGAACAACTCCAAAGCCATTTTTTTAGGCAAACCACATTGATGAAGTTTAAGAGTCGGACCCACCACGATTACTGAACGTCCTGAATAATCAACACGTTTACCCAACAGATTTTGACGGAAACGACCCTGCTTACCTTTAATCATGTCGGCAAGCGATTTTAACTGACGCTTGTTTGTACCGGTTACAGCACGACCGCGGCGACCATTGTCTAATAATGAATCGACCGCCTCTTGTAACATACGTTTTTCGTTACGTACGATGATGTCTGGAGCCATCAAATCTAACAAACGCTTTAGGCGGTTATTACGATTGATAACACGGCGATACAAGTCATTCAAATCAGAGGTAGCGAAACGCCCACCATCCAACGGCACAAGCGGGCGCAACTCAGGTGGCAGTACAGGCAATACATCCAACACCATCCATTCCGGCTTGTTTCCAGAGGCAATAAACGACTCAATAAGCTTTAAGCGTTTTGATACTTTCTTCTGTTTAGTTTCAGAAGTTGTAGTTTCAACCTCTTCTCTTAACTTAGCGGCCTCCTCAACTAAGTTAATCGATTGCAACATACGCTTAATTGCTTCAGCACCCATTTGCGCCTCAAATTCGTCCCCGTGCTCTTCTAAGGCATCGAGATATTCTTCTTCGGTTAGAAGCTGCCACGGTTCTAGCGGAGTTAATCCTGGATCAACAACCATAAAGGCTTCAAAATACAATACCGCCTCAATTTCTTTTAATGTCATATCCAGCATTAAACCAATACGGGACGGTAGGGATTTTAAAAACCATATATGAGCTACCGGTGTCGCTAGATCGATATGACCCATGCGTTCACGACGCACCTTAGACTGTGTTACCTCGACACCACATTTTTCACAAATCACGCCACGGTGCTTAAGACGTTTATACTTACCACACAAGCACTCATAATCGCGAATCGGTCCAAATATCTTGGCGCAGAATAATCCATCGCGCTCAGGCTTAAAGGTACGATAATTAATCGTTTCAGGCTTTTTAACCTCACCATAAGACCAAGAACGTATCTTTTCGGGTGAAGCAAGAGAAACTTTAATCGCGTCAAATTCGCTCGAAACATTCTGTTTTTTTAGAAAACCCAATAAATCTTTCATTAATCTTGCTCCAACTCAATATCAATACCCAGCGCACGAATTTCCTTACGCAATACACTAAATGACTCAGGCATCCCCGGCTCCATATACTCATTACCATCGACAATGTTTTTATACATCCGAGTACGACCATTTAAATCATCGGACTTCACCGTTAACATTTCTTGCAATGTAAATGCCGCACCGTACGCTTCTAGAGCCCATACTTCCATTTCTCCGAAGCGCTGGCCACCAAACTGTGCTTTACCTCCAAGCGGCTGTTGGGTTACTAAGCTGTAAGGACCAGTAGAGCGAGCGTGCATTTTGTCATCAACCAAGTGGTTCAACTTCAACATATACATATACCCTACCGTTACAGGGCGATCGAACTCATCCCCTGTTCGGCCGTCGAACAAACGCATTTGACCCGATTCTGGTAAATCAGCTAAGCGTAACAAGGCTTTAATTTGACCTTCATTTGCTCCATCAAAAACAGGCGAAGCCATCGGCACACCTTTTCTTAAATTACGCGCTAGCTCGACCAACTCATCGTCTGTCAAACTATTTAGGTCAGCTTTTTGCCCCTGAGTTTCGTTATACACTTTATCCAAGAAACTACGCACTTCTTTAAGATCAACCTGTCTATTTAGCATTGCATCGATTTTTAATCCAAGGCCATGTGCCGCCAAACCTAAATGGGTTTCTAGAATCTGGCCAACGTTCATACGCGATGGTACACCTAGTGGGTTTAAGCAAATGTCAACTGGGCGTCCGGTTTCATCGAACGGCATATCCTCTACCGGACAAATACGAGAAATAACCCCTTTATTTCCGTGGCGACCGGCCATTTTATCGCCCGGTTGGATACGACGCTTGATTGCAACATAAACCTTCACCATTTTTGAAACACCAGGCGCTAAGTCATCGCCTTGCGTTAGCTTTTTACGTTTTTCTTCGAACGCTTCGTTTAACTCTTTACGCTTCGATTTGAGCTGTGCTTCAAGCATTTCAAGCTGACGTAGGATGTCATCATTATCGACATTTAAACCAAAATACTTTCTCGGCTCCATGCGCTCAACAAACTCTTCTGTCAATTTTGTTCCATCTTTTAGCGACTGACCAAAGAGCATCGACTTGATTCGATTAAACACATCGAGCTCAAGAATTTTGTATTGCTCATCAATGTCCTTACGCACATGATTCAACTCTTCTTCCTGAATCGCCTGAGCACGCGCATCTTTTTTAACGCCTTCACGTGTAAAGACCTGAACATCGATAACCGTACCTTCTATACCTTTAGACACGCGTAAAGAAGTATCCTTAACATCCGATGCTTTCTCACCAAAAATAGCACGCAGAAGTTTTTCTTCAGGCGTAAGCTGTGTCTCGCCTTTTGGCGTAACCTTACCAACAAGAATATCACCTTGCTTAACTTGTGCTCCAACGTAAACGATACCGCAATCATCTAAACGCGATAATGCAGACTCCCCAACATTTGGAATATCCGCTGTTATTTCTTCTGGACCAAGCTTGGTATCGCGCGCCAAGCAGGTGAACTCCTCAATGTGAATTGTCGTGTAGCGATCTTCTTGCACCACCCGCTCAGACACCAAAATCGAATCTTCGAAGTTATAGCCGTTCCATGGCATAAACGCCACGCGCATATTCTGACCTAACGCTAACTCACCTAAATCTGTTGAAGGGCCATCTGCCAATACATCACCACGAGTAACAATATCCCCGGTCTTCACGATAGGCTTTTGATTAATACACGTGTTTTGATTTGAACGTTGATACTTGATCAGATTATAAATATCAACACCTGTCTCACCATCCGTTATCTCTTCATCATTTACACGAATCACAATACGAGAAGCGTCAGATGACATGACCTCACCACCACGCTCTGCCACAACGGTAACACCCGAGTCAATGGCAACCGTTTTTTCAATGCCTGTACCGACCAATGGCTTATCAGCTCTTAGCGTAGGGACGGCTTGACGCTGCATGTTTGAACCCATCAGAGCACGGTTCGCATCGTCATGTTCAAGGAACGGAATTAATGCAGCCGCTACCGAAACAATTTGTTTAGGCGACACGTCCATTAAATTCACATCCTTAGATGCCGCCAGCGTAAACTCATTTTGATGTCTTGCAGAAATGAGATCATCAACAAACTGACCGTTGCCATCAAGCTTTGCACTCGCCTGAGCAATAACGTATTGCGCTTCGTCAATCGCTGAAATGTAAACCACTTCATCAGTCACTTTGCCATCAACAACCTTGCGGTACGGCGTTTCTAAAAAGCCATAATCATTAGTTTTAGCATAAACAGCTAATGAGTTAATTAAACCAATGTTTGGACCTTCGGGTGTTTCGATTGGACAAACACGACCATAATGCGTCGGATGAACGTCACGAACTTCGAAGCCGGCCCGCTCGCGTGTCAAGCCACCCGGGCCAAGAGCCGAAACACGACGTTTATGTGTTACCTCCGAAAGCGGATTAACCTGATCCATAAACTGAGAAAGCTGGCTGGATCCAAAGAACTCTTTAATTGCCGCAGAAACTGGTTTAGCGTTAATCAAGTCCTGAGGCATTAAGCCTTCACTTTCAGCATTATTTAACCTTTCCTTGACTGCGCGTTCGACGCGAACCAATCCAACACGGAAAGCATTCTCAGCCATTTCACCAACTGCACGAATACGGCGATTACCAAGCGTATCTATATCATCAACAGTACTTTGCCCGTTACGAATATTAATCAACTCACGGATAACATCGACCACATCCATTGGCTCAAGCACTAATGAACCTTCGTTGTTGTCGCGCCCTAAACGTCGATTTAACTTCATACGACCTACAGAAGATAAATCATAGCGCTCTTCTTCAAAGAACAGACTGTTGAACAATGCCTCTGACGACTCTTTTGTTGGAGGCTCGCCTGGGCGCATCATACGATAAATTTCAATTTGCGCTTCAAGCTGACTCGTTGTCGAATCCAAATTTAAAGTATCAGAAATATACGGACCGTTTAATAACTCATCGATATACAAAATATCAAAATCGATTTTGCCTGTAGCCAAGATTTTTTCAATCTTATCCGCTGTTAACACCTCATTGGCTATCGCTAAAAGCTCGCCGGTAGAAGTATCAATAATGTTTTTAGCAACCGTTTTACCTAACAAATATTCAGCCGGAATCTCGATTTGCTTAATACCATCCTCATTCATCTGCTTAATGGTACGTGCTGTAATGCGCGTGCCTTCCTGAGCATACACAATACCCTTAGCTGAAATTTCAAAGCCAGCGACCTGACCCTTTAATTGCTCGGGCAAATAATCAATCGTGAATTTATTTTTAGACATTTTCACACGTGTGCGATCAAAGAACATATCTAAAATTTGCTCGTTATCGTACCCCATTGCACGCAACAGAATTGATACCGGTAACTTACGGCGACGATCAATACGGGTAAATAAACAGTCGTTATGATCAAATTCGAAATCCAACCAAGAACCACGGTATGGAATAATCCGCGCATTAAATAAAATTTTGCCCGAAGAATGAGATTTGCCTTTATCGCTATCAAATATAACACCGGGAGACCGATGTAGCTGTGTCACAATAACACGCTCAGTACCATTAATAACAAAGGTTCCGTTATCCGTCATTAACGGCATATCCCCTAAATAGACTTCCTGTTCTTTAATGTCCTTAACAGGCCGACTTCCAGCTGGCGCATCCTTATCATAAATAACCAAACGCATTTTTACACGCAAAGGCGCCGCATAGGTAACACCGCGCTGCTTACACTCTTTTACATCAAACTCTGGCTGTCCAAGATGATAACTTACATACTCTAAATCAGCCGTTCCTGCCACACCCTTAATTGGGAAAACTGAATTAAAAGCCGCATGTAAACCAACTGAGGCTCGCTCTAAAGGTTTTTTCTCTTTTTGAATAAAGTCATGATAGGAACCTTTTTGTAACGACAGCAAATAAGGCACATCGAGAATGGAGGACTGGGTAGAAAAATCTTTGCGGATACGTTTCTTTTCAGTTAACGAATAGGTCATTGAGCACCTCGGCAAACGGGTCATAAAAAGATAAATAGAGCATTCTATTTAAAATGTATAAAACTGTATTATCAGCTCCACTGAATACCACACTTTTACACACTACCAAAACAAGAAAAGGCCAGCACTTACGTGCCAGCCATTTCTCTCTGCATTTAAGCAGCGATAAGCCAGAAATTACTTAATTTCTGCTTGTGCACCAGCTTCTTCGATTTCTTTCTTAATCGCTTCAGCTTCTTCTTTAGACACACCTTCTTTAAGAACGGTTGGTACGCCTTCAACTGCATCTTTTGCTTCTTTCAAGCCTAAGCCAGTAATGCCGCGAACAACCTTGATCGCGCCAACTTTGTTAGAGCCAGCAGATGTTAGAATTACGTTAAATTCAGTTTGAGCTTCAGCGGCTGATTCTGCAGCAACTGCTGGGCCAGCAGATACCATTGCAGCGGCTGATACACCAAACTTTTCTTCCATTGCTGAAATTAACTCAACAACTTCCATAACCGTCATATTTGCTACGGCTTCTAAAATATCGTTTTGAGAAACTGCCATTTTTAAAATCTCCTAAAATTGTTACTAGCGTAATATAAATTACGCCGCTTCCTTGGCTTCTTTGTATGCCGCTAGAGTACGTGCCAATTTCTCGACAGGTGCCTTCATTACATACATTAACTTCGCCAACGCTTCTTCGTAAGTTGGTAGTGCAGCAATTGCATCTAATTGGCTCGCGTCCATTACGCCTGAACCAATAGATAACGACTTCACAACTAGCGCATCGTTGTCTTTTTTAAACTCTTTCATAACACGCGCTGCAGCCGACAACTCTTCAGTTGAGAACGCCAAAACAATAGGTCCAACTAAAGTTGAAGCCATATCTTCAAACGGCGAACCGGCGATAGCTTTACATGCCAAAGTGTTTTTCACAACACGGATAACAACGTTGTTATCACGCGCTTTAGCGCGAAGGTTAGTCATTTGCTCCACTGTCAACCCACGATACTCAGCTGCAACCATTGAAACAGACTTAGCCACGATGGCCGAGACTTCTTCAACGACTAGCTTTTTATCTTCGAGTTTAAGTGCCATTACTACCTCCAATCTGTGCTTGTGTTTCCACTCACACGCTCATCTACGTAGGCATCACATGAAATTAAGAGTGCAAAAGCACACTCACCTACGGTCTGCGATGGGCACTCACAACAATAGGAGACCCAATTCGCATCACACAGTTACCTGTGCTTAAATCGTTGCTTGGTCTACTGCAATCCCCGGACCCATTGTGCTCGAAACGATTACTTTCTTCATGTAGACACCTTTAGCGGCCGATGGCTTAGCCTTATTTAAGTCTTCCAATAAAGCCGCCAAGTTCTCTTTTAATTTTTCAGAATCAAACGATGCCTTACCGATAGGCGCATGAATAATCCCTGCCTTATCAACACGGTAGCGAACCTGACCTGCTTTTGCATTATTAATTGCGCCGACGACGTCCGGTGTTACGGTACCAGTTTTAGGGTTTGGCATTAAGCCACGTGGACCTAATACTTGGCCCAACATCCCGACAACACGCATTGCATCTGGACTAGCAATCACGACGTCAAAGTCCATCATCCCTTTTTTAATTTCAGCTGCTAAATCGTCCATACCAACGAAATCAGCGCCAGCCGCTTTAGCCGCTTCCCAGTTTGACTCACCGGTAAATACTGCAACACGAATGGTTTTTCCCAAACCGTTTGGCAACACCGTTGCACCGCGTACAACCTGATCAGACTTACGTGGATCAACACCTAACTTTACCGCGACATCAATCGTTTCATCAAACTTTGCCGTCGCTAATTCCTTGGCAAGATCAAGCGCCGCAATTATTTCTAAGGTTGCATCTTTATTTAGACGCTCTGCAATCAATTTTTGTTTTTTAGTTAGTTTTGCCATCTTTATTACTCCTCAACCGTTAGGCCCATGCTGCGCGCCGAACCGGCAATGATATTGACAGCTGTTTCTAAATCGTTTGCATTTAGATCAGGCATTTTGGTCGTTGCAATTTCTTCTAATTGCTTACGACTGACCTTACCGACTTTATTCAAGTTCGGAATCGGACTGCCTTTTTGAATACCAGCCGCTTTCTTTAACAACACGGTTGCGGGCGGTGTTTTGGTAATAAAGGTAAAGCTTTTATCGCTATAAACAGTGATAACAACTGGCAGTGGCAACCCCTTTTCAACATTAGCCGTCTGCGCATTAAATGCCTTACAGAACTCCATAATATTGACACCACGTTGACCCAATGCTGGACCTACGGGTGGACTAGGATTGGCAGCCCCAGCTGGGATCTGCAATTTAATATAACCTGCGACTTTCTTCGCCATTTTTTTCTCCTTACTTGGGTAATAACGCTTTTAAGCTCCCCGTTTAACAAAATCAGCTTTTAACAACCTGTGAAAACTCTAGCTCGACGGGAGTAGAACGACCAAAAATCAACACAGACACCTGTAGCTTATTTTTATCGTAATCAACACCTTCAACAACTGCTTCAAAATCATTAAAAGGTCCATCGATAACACGTACCATCTCACCGGGCTCATAAATAATTTTCGGGCGCGGCTTATCAACATTTTCTTCAACCCGCTGCAGTATACGATCAACTTCGCGCTGGCTAATTGGAGCCGGACGGTCGCTGGTACCACCAATAAAGCCCATAACCTGCGGGACACTTTTAACTAAGTGCCAAGTAGCTTCATTTAGTTCCATTTCAACTAAAACATAACCCGGAAAAAACTTACGCTCGCTAGTTCGTTTTTTCCCGTCACGAATCTCAACTACCTCTTCTGAGGGTACTAATATGCGCCCAAAACAATCTAGCAGGCCTGCACGTTCAGCATATTCTGATATGGCCACTTTGACCTTATTCTCATAACCGGAATAAGCATGTACCACATACCATCTTTTTGCCATATCAACCCCCTTGACCGGTGAGCAATTTTACCGCCCACAAAAAAAACATATCAATTAACCAGAGAAAAATGCCCACGATAATGACGGCAATCACAACAATTAAGGTGGTTTGAGCAGTTTCTTTTCTGGTGGGCCAAACGACTTGTCTTACTTCTTTTTTGGTGTGAACCAAATAACGAAACCAACTTGCACCAACCGCAGTGGTATAAAGAACATAACCGGCTACACCAACCCCAAGCAGCACAATCAACACACGAACAACTGCATGCCAATCGGAGAACACATAATAAGCGACCACTGAACCCAGCAAAATCGCTATAGAAACAAACATTTTGATTGTATCTACTGCGTTTTTTGAATCTTTAGATTCCTGCACTTCTGTTTTCTTATTCATACCGTATCGACATAATTAAAAAACGACCCACATCGACTGATGTAGGTCGTTATGAATATGGCAGGGGTAGAGAGACTCGAACTCCCAACCTTCGGATTTGGAATCCGCGGCTCTACCAATTGGAGCTATACCCCTATGAATTCAAAAAAAGGGGACTATACCAGCCCCCTTTTTTTATTGCAAGATTTATTTCAAAATCTTAGAAACAACACCCGCACCTACTGTACGACCACCTTCACGAATCGCGAAGCGTAGACCTTCGTCCATAGCGATTGGGTTAATTAACGTGATCGTCATCTGAATGTTATC
>Ga0172377_10003947_pt1 | contig 15289 bp, 10 predicted proteins | sample Pumphouse3metaG_FD_119749 | JGI IMG/M metagenome (GOLD analysis project Ga0172377, IMG submission 119749) | Leachate microbial communities from a municipal landfill in Southern Ontario, Canada - Pumphouse #3 metaG | ecosystem: Engineered > Solid waste > Landfill > Unclassified | place: Canada...
CATCATTCAAAGCCATTTATCATCCACCTTTTGTTTTATTTTATTATGGCGATTTGAATTTAATTACCGATTATAAGAAAAACCTAGCTGTGATTGGTTCGCGCGAAAACACCGATTATGGAAAAATGATGACTAAAAAAATTGTTAAGGAAATAGTCAATAAACTGAATATTGTTTCAGGTCTTGCTCGTGGTATTGACACCATTGCTCATCAGTCGTGTTTAGAAAATGGTGGAAAAACAATTGCTATTTTGGGGAGTGGAATTGATGTCTGCTATCCAAGGAGCAATCAACTTCTGTATGACGAAATAAAGAAAAATCATCTATTGCTTAGTGAATATCCCAATAATTGTGAGCCGTGTAAAGAACATTTCCCTGAACGGAATCGCCTTATCGCTGCTTGTTCAACCGGAGTGCTGGTCACAGAAGCTAAAGCCAAGAGCGGAACTATCATTACAGTTGGCCATATTCTTGATTTAGGACGAGAAGTTTTGTGTGTTCCTCATCGGGCGGATGAAAAAAGTCAATGCAATCGTTTGATCATTGGCGGGGCGACATTAGTAGAAAGTGGTGAGGATGTTCTCTATGCCGTTCAATAAAAGTATTTCTCTTAAATAAAAGATAAACTTTATTTAATAAGGATATAAGGAAGTATGGGTGTTGACTTTGCACAAGTTAATCACTAAGATTTTCTATCGATAGGATTATTATGAAATTAGTTATTGTTGAATCTCCCACTAAGTGCCAAACCATTGAACGTTATCTTGGAAAAGATTATAAAGTTGTTGCCTCTCGCGGACATATAAGAGATCTTGCCACTAGCGGTAAAGGTGGTCTTGGCGTTGATATTGATGCCGGTTTTGTCCCGACTTATGTAATTAGCAAAGATAAACTACATATCGTTCACGAATTACAATCTGATGCTAATAAATCAGAAGAAGTTATTCTCGCAACTGACCCTGATCGCGAAGGGGAAGCTATTGCTTGGCATCTCGCCAAAGTTTTAGGTTTGCCGTTAAAAAGTACTAAGCGCTTAGAATTCCATGAAATTACACGCGATTCCATCGGAGCGGCTATGCTCAACCCTCGGGTTATTGATTTAAATCTTGTGGCTAGTCAGGAAACACGACGCATTTTAGATCGTATTATTGGTTTCCGCCTTTCGACGCTAATCTATAAGAAAATTCATTCTCGCTCAGCGGGGCGCGTTCAAAGCGCAGCTTTAAAAATGATTCATGATCACGAATTGGAAATCGAGGCTTTTAAACCAGAAGAATACTGGAATATTAATACTAGCATTCAAGTTGGCAACAAAGATTTTTCACCACTTTTCTCTAACTATAATGGTAAATCAGTGACTCTTCACAATGAAAGTGAAGCACAAGCCATTTTAGATAAAATACCCGACAATTTAAAGGTTATTTCCGTTGAAAAATCTTTTAGAACTAAAGAAAGCAAGGTTCCTTTTACCACTTCAACGATGCAACAGGATGCCTTTTCTCATCTTAAATTTAAAACGAAAAAAACGCAGTCAATTGCTCAACAATTATATGAAGGCATCAATGTCGGTGGCGAGCACATGGGTTTAATTACTTATATGCGTACTGACTCCACTCGTCTTTCCCCAACCTTCATCGCTCGGGCCACCAATTATATTTTAGAAACTTATGGTAAAGAATATCTTGGTCATGCCAAGAAGTTTGAAGAAGTCGGTTTAATGCAGGATGCACATGAAGCCATTCGTCCCACCGCTAATCATCGTACTCCTGAATCGGTGCGTGCCTATTTAACCCCTGATCAATATAATCTTTATAAATTAATCTATAATCGTTCATTAGCTTCTTTGATGAAAGCCAAAAAGGAAGAAGTGTTAAGTATTATTCTCGGAAATAATGAATTAACCTTCAAAATCGAATTAACTCACACTGTTTTTAAAGGCTATGAAATAGTTTGGGACGATAAAGAAGAAAGTAAAGAATATCATGGTGATTTTCCTTCTATTGAAGTCGGCGACGAATTTTTAGTCACCAAAAAAGAAAAGGAACAAAAGTTCACTCAAGCTCCTGCTCATTATTCTGAAGCTAAACTGGTTAGACTAATGGAAGAAGTTGGAATTGGTCGACCATCAACCTATTCATCGACAATTGAAACGTTAAGACAACGTAAATATATCAATGATACATCAGGAATTTTAACCATTACTGAACAAGGTAAAAAAACTGCTCATGTTTTGGAAAAATACTTTCCTGATATTGTTAACCTTAAATACACCGCTCAAATGGAGACAAAATTAGATGAGGTGCAAGAAGGCAATGAGTCACGCGTTAAAATCTTATCTGATTTTTATAATCCATTTTTAAAGGAGGTTGAGTCCGCAAATATTAAAATGTATAAAGATGCAGCAGTTGAAACCGGAGAGAAATGTCCTCTCTGTGGTGCCCCCCTTGTTTTTAAGGAAGGCAAGAATGGAAAATTTGTTGGTTGTTCCAATTTTCCTACATGTAAATATGTGAAAAAAGAACCCAAAAAAGAAGCAGTTGAAACTGGAGAGATGTGTCCTCTTTGTGGTAAACCGCTCGTCGAAAGAACGACGGCTCGTGGCAAAAAATTTGTCGCTTGTTCAGGATTCCCGCAATGTCGATATATCAAACCAGAAGATCGAATTGTGATTGAATACAAGCCTGAAGACTATGTGAAGAAATGTCCTAAATGTGATGGCTATTTAGTCAAAAAGAAAGGTAAGTATGGCGTCTTTCTTGGATGTACCAATTATCCATCATGCAAATACATGGAAAAAATTGTCAAAGAGAAACGGAAATAACTCCGTTTTTCTTTTAAATCGAGTATGATATTCATATGAATAAACCGACGAAAGAGTTTCTTAATCACCTTAAGAATGAACGAAATTTTTCACCCGCTACTATCGATAGCTATCGCCGTGATATTGAAAAGTTTTTTGTGTTTTTAAACAAAGAAGGCTGCTTAATGGATCAAGTCAATCAGTTAATTATTCGTAATTTCCTAACTGACGAATTACAAAATGGTGTGAGCAAAAGATCGTGCAAAAGAAGACTTTCGGCTCTTCGACATTTCTATCGCTATTTAATCGATGCTCATTATGTTGATGAAAATCCCTTTCTTTTTGTCAGCGCTCCAAAGACTGATAAAATTTATCCGCGTTTTCTTTATAAAGACCAAATTATCGATATGATGAAAGCTAATCGCGAAAGAAAAGATGAACTCGCCATTCGTGATCAAGCCATTATTTCTATGCTTTATTACTGCGGAATAAGAGCGAGTGAATTGGTAAATCTCGATGTTCAAGATGTGAACTTAAAGACGCGAATTGTGAGAGTTTTTGGTAAAGGTCGCAAAGAAAGATTGTTGCCTTTTACTAATGATTGTCGAGATGATATTCAGAATTATCTTGATCAATTAAGACCGCTACTTCTTGCTAAAAGCAAGGAGCCTACAGCTTCTTTATTTTTGAATAACGAAGGATGTCGTTTAACGACAAGAGGGTTAGAATTTATTTTGCGTGAAATTGAACAAAAAACAGGTGATTATCTCGGTCTTCATCCTCATCTTTTGAGGCATAGTTTTGCCACTCATTTATTAGAGAACGGAGCGGACTTGCGAGTCATTCAAGAATTGCTTGGCCATGCGAGTATTAATGCCACTCAGGTCTACACCCACGTCACTGAAGAAGCGATGAAAAAGGTTTATTTTGAAGCCTTTCCTCGAGCGATAAAAGATAAAAACAATGATAAATAACTTGTTATAGTTATTACCCTTTGGTAGAATAATTGACGCTGTGAATAAATCACAGACTACACACACTGCGGATTGAACTCCCGTTGTGCTCTTAAAAAGAAAATGAGAGTGGCGAGTTCTTAGAAACAGTGGAGGTTAAACATAAGGAGGTTCACCCTATGAGTGAAGAAGAAAAGGTTGCCGTCGTGGCAGAAGAAAAAACTGTCGCCGCAACACCAGCTGCTCCAACTATGGAAGCAGTTATGCATGATCCTGATGCTCCAGTTATTACAATGAAAAAATTGTTAGAGGCTGGCGCGCATTTTGGACATCAAACCCGCCGTTGGAATCCCAAGATGAAGAAATACATCTATGGAGCAAGAAATGGCGTTTACATCATCGATTTAGCGAAGACCGTTGATTTAATCGGCCTCGCCTACAAAGCGATGAAAGACATTGTCGACAATGGTGGCAAAGTTCTCTTTGTCGGTACCAAAAAGCAATGTCAAGAAGCCGTTCAAGCCGAAGCTCTCCGTTCTGGTTCGTTTTATATGACCAACCACTGGTTAGGCGGAACATTAACAAATTTCAAAACCATTCAAGGTCGCATTAGATTCTTGAAGGAATTAGAGCGTCGTGAAGAAGAGGGAGAACTAGATTTACTTCCTAAAAAAGAATGCGCTGAATTAAAGAAACAAAAAGAAAAACTTTCTAAGAATTTAGAGGGCATTAAAGAAATGCGCAAAATTCCAAACGCTGTCTTTGTTATTGATCCTCGCATTGAGCATAATGCTGTTGCTGAGGCTCGCAAATTGAATATCCCTGTGTTCGCAATTGTCGACACCAACAGTGATCCTGATGTTGTTGATTATATTATCCCTGCTAATGATGATGCCATTCGTTCAGTCAGTTTAATTATGGCTGTTATTGCTGACGCTATCGTCGAAAGCAAAGGTGGTCTTCCTGTTGTTGCTTATATTAAAGATGAAGGCGAAGAAGTCACCATGAAAGATGTCATTCGTCAAACAGACAAAGAAAATGCTGAAAAACTCGCTCGCATTCGCGCTGAAAGACAGGCTCGTCAAGAAGCTTATGATCGTGAGCAAAATGCTCGCAATAGTTATAGAGAAGATGGTAAAGGTTCATCTTTCCGTGAAGATGGTCGCAAATATTCTTCTCATAAACCATACGTCAAGAAAGTCGGCGAAGCTAAGCCAGCAGTAGAGGCTAAGCCTGCCGAAGTAAAAAGTGAAGGAGAAAAATAATGGCCGAAAAAAGTTTAATTGATTTAATTAAAGATCTCCGTGAAAGAACTGGGGCGGGTCTCATGGATTGCAAGGGCGCTTTATTAGCAAATGATAGCGATTTAGATAAAGCGACAGACTATCTCCGTGAAAAAGGTTTGGCTAAAATGGCTAAAAAAGCCAATCGTATTGCCGCTGAAGGTTTAACAATTGTTAAGACTTGTGATAAATGTTGCTGCGGCACAGTCGTGATTGCCGAAGTTAACTGTGAAACCGACTTTGTGGCTAAAGGTGATGCTTTCCACGCGCTAGTGGAAAATATCGCTGATGTTTTATTAAGTGAAAAACCCGCTTCTATTGAAGAAGCGAGAGAATTATGCTCTTCCCTCTTCACTGATGCGACCGTTAAACTCGGGGAAAAACTCGATCTTCGCCGTTTTGAAATTATCAAAAAAGAAGAAGGACAATTAATTCCTACTTATATGCATATGGGTGGCAAAATCTCTGTTGCTGTTCTTCTCTCGGGTGGCGATGATGAATTTGGCAAGCAAATTGCGATGCATATCGCTGCTAATAGCCCACAATATATCAGCGTTGAAGACATTCCTGCTGACGTCGTTAAGCATGAAAATGAAGTGGAATTAGCCGCTAGTCAAAACGATGAAAAATTGGCCAATAAACCTCTTCCTGTCTTAGAGAAGATTATCGCTGGTAAAGTAAATAAACATTTCGCGGAAGTAACATTAGCCGCCCAGCCATTCCTTATTGATGACACTAAAACAATTGAACAAGTTCTTAAAGAAAAGAACATCAAGGTTTTAAAGTTTGTTCGTTATCAAGTTGGCGAAGGCATTGAAAAGCGTCAAGATGACTTTGTTAGCGAAGTGATGAATCAAGCAAAATAACAAAATAAGAAACACTTTAGTGTTTCTTTTTTTATAGGAGGTCCTATGTATAAAAGAATCTTGTTAAAGCTCAGTGGCGAAGCATTAAAAGAGAAAACAGGTATGCAAATTATCGACGTTAAATCTCTTGATAAAATTGCTCAAGCCATTGGCAGCATCTATGAAAAAGACATTGAAATATGTGTCGTCATTGGCGCCGGAAACATCTGGCGTGGCAAATTAGCTAAAGATATTGGAATTGAAGCTGTTTCAGCTGACTATATGGGAATGTTGGGTACGGTTATTAATGCCGTCGCTCTCTCTTCCTCTTTAAAAAAGCATGGTGTTGACAGCGTCGTTTTCTCCGCCATTCCGGCCATTGAAGGAGTCACGGAGACTTATGATCTCGAAAAAGCTAATCAAGCTTTAGTAGATAAAAAAGTTGTCTTTTTAGCGGGAGGAACGGGGAAACCCTTCTTTACGACCGATACCGCCGCGACATTAAGAGCAATCGAATTGAATTGCGATGCTATCTTGATGGGCAAATATGGTGTTGATGGAGTTTACTCCAGCGACCCCACTGTCGATGTCTCAGCTCATTTCTTTCCGGTCATCACTTATCAACAAATGTTAGAAATGAAACTTCAAATCATGGACCTATCTGCGGTAGAATTAATTAAAGACAAAGATATTGAAATACGGGTCTTCTCGATGGCGGATCCCAATAATTTCCGCAAAGTCATTGAAGGACGCGATATCGGCACTGTCTGCAAAAAAGGAGAATAATGTATGGATGAAATCGTTCTTGATGCCCAACAAAAAATGGAAAAATCAATTGAATCATTAGGTTCAGCGCTGGTCACTTTACGAACCGGTCGAGCTAATCCTAACATGCTTTCAGCACTGATGATTGATTATTATGGCTCGCCCACACCAATCAATCAAATATCCTCTATTTTAGTTCCTGAGCCTCGTCAATTATTGATTAAGCCTTATGATCGCAATGATGTGAAAGCCATCGTGACCGCCATTAACGCTTCAAACCTTGGCTTAAATCCCATCAATGAAGGTCAAACAATTCGCTTAATTATTCCAATGCTGACTGAAGAGAGAAGAAAAGAATTGTCGAAGCAAGCCAAAAAATATGGCGAAGAAGCCAAGGTTGCGGTCAGAAATATTCGCCGCGACTATATCGATTTAGTGAAGAGTGATGATACTTATCCCGAAGATTACCAAAAACGAATCTTGGACGATATGCAAAAAGTCACGGACGAAGCTATCAAAAAGATTGATGATATCTGCGCGGAAAAAGAAAAAGAAATCATGATTGTCTAAGGAAGTCTCCAAGCTTCCTTTTTTCTTTTATTCTCTCTATATTCTAGAGCTATTTTTGTGTATACTAAAATAGTTAGTTTATATGGAAATGAATACCTCGCTAAAACATGTTGCCTTCATTATGGATGGAAATGGACGTTGGGCGAAAGCTCGAGGACTTCCTCGTTTTCTTGGTCATAAAGCGGGTTGTGATCGCGTTATTGATATTTATGAAGAATGTCGAAATCAAAACATTCAAGTAATGTCTTTATATGCTTTTTCGACGGAAAATTGGAATCGCCCCAAAGCCGAAATTAAACACCTTTTTCATTATTTGGAAGTCTTCTTTAAAAAAGAAATTGATCGTCTATTCAACGAAGGATGTCATATTATTGTTTCTGGCGATATATCTTTATTGCCTCAATCGACTCAAGAAACAGTCACAAAAGCGGTTGAAAGAACAGAAGATTGCCATGAATTTACTTTTAATATATGTCTTAATTATGGAGGAAAAGCCGAAATAATTCGCGCTTGTAAACTCTTTGCGAAAGATGTGCAAAATCATCAAGTCGCATTAGAAGATTTAGATGAAAAATTATTTGAAAATTATCTCTATACAAAAAATTTGCCTCCTGTCGATTTATTAATTCGCACGAGTGGCGAATTAAGAACTTCAAATTTTCTTCCTTGGCAAATCGCCTATGCGGAATTTCTTTTCCCCAAGACTCCTTGGCCAGATTTTACCAAAGAAGAATTTCGCTCATGTATTAAAGAATATGAAAAACGTTCACGTCGTTTTGGAGGATTAGGATGTGAAAAAGACTGAGATTAAACCAAACGAGATCACAAAAGGCGCCAAAGCGTCGATGAAGACTCGTCTTATCACTGCCATCGTGGGTACCGTGATTGTCGTCCCTTTTATTTTCCTAGGTGATTGGTTTTACGCCGCCCTCGTGGCTTTTTTATCTGTGGTGTCCACTTTGGAAATTATTCGCTGTATAAAAGTTAAACGGTCAGTCAATTATATGATTGGTTTACTCGTTATTAGCATTATCATTTGCTTTTTAATGGTTTTTTGGCCCTTTTTCATCAACATGTCAGATATTCTCTCTCAACAAACTTGGTATCACTTCTACTCATATTTCACTCAACTACATATTTCGGTTTTGTTAGTTTTTATTGGCTTCGCGCTTTTATTTTTGATGGTCGTATTTCATACGTCATTTACCGTCCGTGATGCGACATTTATGTTTACCATGCTGGTCGTTATTTCCTTAGGCTTGCAAAGTCTGTTGTTCTTGCGCTGCTTTCCCTCTTATGTCCACTGGCATGATTCGCCTTCTCCCTCATTTTTCAATTCTTACGATTCTTTCGAAGCTTCTCTTCTTGTCATCTATGTTCTCGTTGCGACTTTTTTGACTGATAGTGGAGCCTATTTTGTTGGCTTATTCTTTGGAAAAAGAAAAATCAACGAACGTATTTCGCCAAAAAAAACCTATGCTGGTTTTATTGGTGGCTTGATTGTTTCCTTTATCGGATCAGCTGCTTTTGGCTTGATTATCGCGGCGTTTAATCATCCGATGCTCGAGGGTTATCTCGACATCAATCATTGGTATTATATCTTAGCTTTATCGGCTATTATCCCTCTTTTCTCGACTCTTGGAGATTTTGTTTTCAGTTCAATTAAGCGTTTTTATGAGATTAAAGATTTTGGAAATATATTGCCAGGTCATGGAGGAATTCTCGATCGAATTGATTCACTTCTCTTTTCCTTAATGGCCTCTGCTATGTTTATTTGGGTCATCACTAATATCGCCACACCCGATGTATTTTTATTATGATTAGGATATGTCTTTTAGGAGCCTCAGGTTCAATTGGTAGTCAAACTTTAGATGTCATCAAAAAAAATCACGATGATTTTCTTTTATGTGCTATTTCTATTGGCCATCAAACCAAAAAGATTAGTCAAATTGTCAAATCGTTTCCTGATATTCAAATGATTTGTCTTCAAGAATCACATCTTTTAACCCGTTATCAAAAAAAGTATCCCTTCATTCGTTTTTTTAGCGGTGATGAAGGCTTACTAGAACTTATCGAGAATTGTCATTGCGATATGGTTGTTAACGCACTTGTCGGGTTTGTTGGATTAAAGCCAACTATTTTCTCTTTAGAAAATGATAAAATTGTCGCTTTAGCCAACAAGGAAAGTCTCGTTGTCGGCGGTGAGATAATCAATGATTTATTATCGCGTGGTAAAGGTCGCATTATTCCCATCGATAGTGAACATGTCGCTTTAAGTAAATGCTTATCCGTTGATTCTTTACATGTTAAAAATTTAATTCTTACCGCAAGTGGCGGATCATTTCGTCATTTAAGTCGTCAACAACTACAAAATGTGACAGTCAATGATGCCTTAAAGCATCCGACATGGAAGATGGGGGATAAAATTACCATTGACAGTGCGACCATGATGAACAAAACATTTGAAATTATTGAGGCTCATTATCTTTTTGGCTATCAATATCATCACATCCAAGTCATTCTTCATGATGAATCCTATGTTCATTCGATGGTTCAATATCAAAACGGAACCTATCGTCTCAATATTAGCAAGCCTGATATGCGAGTTCCCATCAAGTACGCTCTTTATCAAGGACTTGTTCCTTATCGCACTTATCTTATTGATGATTACCATCGCTTATCACAATTTCATTTTCACGCCTTTCTTTCATCCCGTTACCCCGTCATAAAATGGGCTAAAGTTGTCATTCAAGAAAGAGGAACCTACGGAACCGTTTTAAATGCCGCTAACGAAGTGGCAGTAAGCGCTTTTCTCCATGGCGATATCGCCTTTCTTGATATTGAGAAAATCGTAGCCCATTTAATGAAAGAGCATACAAATATTCCTCATCCAACATTTGAGGATATTGAAAAAGTCAATATTGTCACACGGCAAAAAGCCATAGATTTAATTTTAAGTAGGTATTTATGAACAGCATTTTATTAAACATTCTTTACATTCTCTTATTCGTCTTTTGCCTTTCTATTTTAATTGTTGTCCATGAGCTTGGACATCTAGCAATGGCGAAAGCATTTAAGGTTTACTGCTTAGAGTTTTCGGTTGGTTTTGGACCTAAACTATTTTCTTTTAAACGTAAAAAAGGCGAAACACGTCTCTCTGTTCGCGCCATTCCTTTTGGTGGCTATGTTTCAATGGTGGGGGAGGGAACAGAAATTCCTGAAGGTCTCACAATTGATGATCGGCGCAGTTTCAATAAAATCAAAAAGTGGAAACGCGCTTTAATCATGTCGGCCGGCGTTATCATGAATGTTGTTTTAGGTTTTCTCGTTTTCTTCATTTCCGAGAGTTGTTTCATGCAGACGAGCATTTCCGCAAGTAGTCTTGTTGTTGCGGATAATTCTATCGCGAGTAATGCTGGTCTAGTGACTGGTGATGTTGTCGCTTTAGATAGTGAGACCTTTGGTGAAGATGCCTCCGTTTATGTCGTTGATAAATCTCAAGCTTATTTTACTAATCAAGATCCTGATACTTTAGAAGAAACAAACGAAGAAATTGTCGTGGCCTTGTCTCGTTCTCTGTCTAGTTATGATGATTTATCATGGTCAGATTATCTTCGCTTTTATAGACATGATGTCATTGATGATTACGTTCATCTCTCTGATTATCTTTTAGATATCAGCGATGAATGCGTGTCTGTCACCTTTGACGTTTCAAAATATATTCAAAATACGATCACTGAAGAGTGGGAAACGACACCAGTGACTATTGTCTTGCCCGCTCAAACCCATCTCGAATCACCCGATCGTTACTTTGCTGATCCTGGTCTTTCGTTATATTCTGAGCATTATTGGAATAGTTTTGGTCAAGCTTCGAAAAACACTCTTTCTCTCGTCGGCGAATCTTCAATTGCTATCTTTAAAGGCTTAGGCTCTCTTTTCACTTCTCCAGAATCAGTGGGAGGCATTATTGCTGTCGGTTATGTCAGCACTTCTACTTTGCAAAATTATGGGTTGGTTTCATTTCTCCAACTCTGGGGCTTAATTTCGATTAACTTAGCTATCATAAATATTTTGCCTTTTCCTGGTCTAGATGGCTGGCAATTATTTGTTTTGTTATTTGAATCTATTTCACGTAAAGAATTGCCCACGAAAACGAAGAACATCGTTTCGGCGGTTGGATTAATTCTTCTCTTTGCTCTCATGTTTGTTCTCCTCATTAAGGATTTGATTGTTTATGTTATCTAAGAGTATGCTGCTATGAATGAAAAAATGGTTCGTTTTTTAAATAGTTTAAACATCGAAAATATCGATGATTTTGATCTCGATTTCGAAATGATTGGGCGAAACCGTTTTGATAAGAAACAATGGGACATGGTCATCATTAAAAAGAAGCCTTGGAAATACTATCTCCTCCGTCAATTTCAAGATGGTCTCCCGCTTATTAAATATCCCTATACTTTGCGTTTCTCCTATCTTGTGAGACCTGATTATCAAGAAGTCATAAGTCTTTTTGACGATTGGTATCAAACTCTTTATAAACTCCCTCACAATCTTGTGATTACTGGTGATGCCGAAGATCATCTTTTCATCGAATATCTCAACGAAAGTGAAAAGGAACAATACCGGGAAGCGATAAATGATTTTCGTGATTTTTTAAATTTTATCAATTATGAATTCACAATTACCGAATCGATAAAACCACAGAGTGATGAACACCCGGATGTTTCAGTCCGTCAAATGAAAAAAATCGTCAAAGAAGCGGAAGCGGAAGCTGTTGAAACGATGAATGAAATCGCCGAAAAACCCGAAATTATCGATCGCAACGATGCGGAAGATAGCGCCGAAGAAGAGCGAAAAGAATTAAAAGCTCAAGTCGAGCAAACATATTTAGAAATCATGAAGCGCAACGCCGAAGAAATGGCTAAAGAGAGACGTCGCGCCCGTTTGAATCGCCGTGGCAACTATCAACCCATTGAGAATATTGATTCGATTAATGAAAATTCTGGTAACATTGATTTTTCTGGTAAAGTCTTCTCGACAGAAATTAAAGAGTTCGGGGGAAACACCCGAATCACCATTGGCATCAACGATGAATTTGGTGGCGCTATTATGGCTGGAGCTTATCAGAATAATCAGATATCCGCTGAGACCATTCAACTTCTTGATAAAGGGGTTAACATCCGCGTTCGCGGTGTAGCCTATGCCGATAATTTTGCTAAAGAAGTGATGGTTAAGGTTCATTATCTTGATCTTTTGCCACCTGATGTTATTACTCCTGATGAGGAACCAATTAAAAGAGTAGAACTCCATCTTCATAGTACGATGTCGAGCATGGATGGAGTGACAAGCATGAATGATTATTGTCAATACGCCAAAGCTCTTGGCCATACCGCGATTGCCATCACTGATCACGCCGTCGTCCAAGGATATCCTGACGCTCAATTAGCGGCCAAGAAAAATAATATTAAAATGCTTTATGGCGCTGAATTATACATGATTGATGATAAACTCAACTATATCAAAAATCCCTGCAATATTCCCTTAAATAAAGCTAAATATGTCGTTTTGGACTTAGAAACAACGGGTTTAAGCTCTCGTTATGATCAAATTATCGAGTTTGGCGCCGTACGCGTGGAACACGGACTTGTCACTTCGCGATTTGATATTTTAATTAACCCTGGTTTCTCTCTTCCCAAACATATTGTTGAGATTACGGGTATTACAGATGACATGCTTAAAGGTCAACCCAGTATCAAAGAAGCCATAGATAAAATCTTAGCTTTTCTAGACGACGCCATCTTAGTGACTCATAATGCTGATTTCGATATTTCCTTTTTGCAAGAATCTCTCGCTCATCTCGGTTTGCCTTTATTAAAAAATTCGGTCATTGATACTTTATCTTTATCGCGTTATCTCTTTCCGGAAAGCAAGCGTCATACTTTAGGGAGTTTGTGCCGGAATTTAGAAGTTACTTACGATGAAGAACAAGCTCACCGCGCTGATTATGATGCGCAAGTTTTAAACGATGTTTTACAACCGATGATTTCTCGATTAACAAGAAATAACCAGAAGATGGTTCATGCTGATTTAGGTCAACTTGAAACCCCTGTGGCTTTATTAAAACATATTTTCCCTGTTCACATTACGGTCCTCGCTAAAGACAAGGATGGTTTGAAAGATCTTTATAAATTGATTTCTCTTTCCCATATTGATTATTTGGCTGAAGTGCCCAAAATTCCTCGTCACGAGGTAGAAAAATATCGCTCGCATCTTCTGATTGGTTCTGCTTGCTTTAATGGAGAAGTTTTTCGCACAGCTCGTTACTATAATGCCCAACGTTTAAAAGAAGTGATGAGTTTTTACGATTATATTGAAATTCAACCTTTAGAAAATTATTCCTATCTGGTGAATATGGGTGATTTAACTGATGACGCCGTTAAACAATATCTTAAAGATATCGTCGCTTCCGCTGATGAGATCAATAAACCAATCGTAGCGACAGGGGATGTTCATTATTTAACCCCAAGAGAAAAAATCTATCGCGATATTTATATTTCAGCGAAAGGACTGGGAGGTGTCAATCACGCTCTTAATCCATATGCCCGTAGTAAAGTACCGGCTTTCGACAATCCTAATCAGCATTATCGAACCACCAAAGAAATGCTCGAATGCATGAGTTTTTTAGGGAAAGACAAAGCCTATGAAATTACGGTGACTAATACGAATAAAATCGCTGATATGATTGAATCACTGATTCCCCTTCCTAATGATAAACTTTACTCTCCAAAGATTGAAAACTCGGAGCAGATGTTAAGCGATATTTGTTACCAAAAAGCCTATGAAACATACGGAAACCCACTTCCTGACCTAATCAAGGAACGGCTTGATACCGAACTTCACGGTATTATTTCAAATGGTTATTCGGTTATTTATTATATCGCTCATAAAATTGTCAAAAAAACTCATGATGACGATTATATCGTCGGTTCTCGTGGATCAGTCGGATCTTCATTAGTAGCGACGATGGCAGGTATCACGGAAGTCAATCCTCTTCCTCCTTATTATCTCTGCCCGCATTGCCATCATTTAGAATGGACAACTGATGCGATGCCTGAATACCGTTCTGGCTATGATTTGCCAGAGAAAAAGTGTCCTGTCTGTGGGGCCGATATGGTGCATGATGGCCAGAATATTCCGTTTGAAACATTCCTCGGTTTCCGAGCGGAAAAAACTCCGGATATCGATTTAAATTTTCCTCGCGATTATCAATCGAGAGCGCATGATTACACCAAAGAATTATTAGGTGAAAATAATGTCTTTAGAGCGGGCACTATCGAAACAGTTCAAGATAAGACAGCTTTTGGCTTTGCTCGTGGCTATATTGAACGCAAAGGTCTTGATCCTAACACTTTTTCAAAAGCTAAAATTGCCTCCTATGCTTCCGGATGTATTGGGGTGAAGCGAACGACTGGTCAACATCCAGGAGGTATCGTCGTTATTCCAAATGAATATGATGTCTATGATTTCACTCCTATTCAATATCCCGCTGACGAACCTGAGTCTTCTTGGAAAACCACTCATTTTGATTTCCATTCTCTTCACGATACAATTCTTAAACTTGACTTGCTAGGCCATGTTGATCCCATGGCTCTTCGCATGATGGCCAAATTAACTAACATCAATGTTGATGACATTCCGTTAAATGATAAAGAAACTCTTTCATTATTCTCCTCCGCTAAAGCGCTTAAGATGGATAATGATTATCTAGCTAGTAAAACAGGGGCGATGGGCATACCAGAATTCGGTACTTCTTTTGTGCGTGGCATCTTAGAAGAAACGAGCCCGCAAACCTTTTCTGACCTCGTTATTATCTCTGGCTTATCTCACGGAACTGGCGTGTGGCAAGGCAATGCCGAAAAACTGATTAATTCACAAAATGTCACTCTGCAAGAAGTGATTGGATGTCGTGATGATATTATGACTTTCTTAATTAGAAAAGGACTACCGTCTTCAGTGGCTTTCTCTATTATGGAAGACGTTCGTCATGGTAAAGGTTTAAAACCCGAATTTGTC
>Ga0172377_10003948_pt1 | contig 15286 bp, 10 predicted proteins | sample Pumphouse3metaG_FD_119749 | JGI IMG/M metagenome (GOLD analysis project Ga0172377, IMG submission 119749) | Leachate microbial communities from a municipal landfill in Southern Ontario, Canada - Pumphouse #3 metaG | ecosystem: Engineered > Solid waste > Landfill > Unclassified | place: Canada...
CAGAAAATTCTGGGTATGGAACACTTCGTGGCAACATCCCATCGCCTTGATCGCAGGAAACCCTTGGAACAAGGCCGCGGTGCAGAGTGTCATCGGATTGGTGTAGTTGATGACCCATGCCTCGGGACAACATTGCTTGATCTTCCCTGCAAAGCCAAGAAACAGCGGGATTGCCCTGCGCGCTCTCATGATCCCGCCGGGACCGGTCGTATCTCCGACGCTCTGCAACACGCCGTATTTCTCGGGAACGACAAGATCACCATACCTGCACTCCGTCCTCCCCGGTTCGATCGAGATGATGACGAGATTTCGTCCTTCCAGCGCCTGCTCGATCGTGGAACACGCCCTGACGGTGAATCGCCCATCATCATGATTCACCTGGGAGATCCTTTGCGCCACGCCCACATTGTTTAGCGCCGCCTGAACGTCGATGTCATACAACGTAATATCCCCGTGCGTATCCTTGTTCAGCGCAAGATCTCTCATGAATTCGATGGCCCATAACCTGCTCCCCCCGCCGATGATGCAGATGTTTGCCTTTTTCATTGTTTTTTTCTTCTCCTATATGCATCCGGGGAAACCCCGGTCGTTGCCCTGAATACTCTGCAGAAATACGAGGCGTCGGAAAACCCGGACAACACGGCGATTTCCTTCAGCGCCATATCCCCGCAATCCAACAAACGGCAGGCGAGGGATATCCGAAAAGAAAGCACATACGCCCTCGGACTGACCCCAAGCACCCGCACGAACAGTTTCGTCAAATAATCATCACAGACGCCCACTTCCTTTGCAATGCGAGAGCGGTTTATTTCCCGCGGATCGTGCTCATTGATAAAAAGCACCGCCTTTTTCACCATCTCCGCGGCCCGCCCCATAACGCGGAGTCCTCCCATCCGGTGAATGAATTCCCGTTTTTCGAGCATAAAACCGTTGATGGGGAAAACCCGCGCATCCTCCCGTATCATGCGGCAAACGGACGAGGAAAGCCTCGTAGCCGCATACACGAACGGACAGGAAAACGACGGAAGAAGGCTTTCCAAGAGGTTCTCGTCTTCCGCTACCAGCAGGAGATCGGCCGCGGCTTTCACCTGCAACCGGAGAAACCCGTTGCGGTCGTCGGCCTGCATCGTCTCAAACTCTTGTGACAGCAAATCCCGCCGTCGCCCATCAAGCTTGTTGCAATACAACAACGGTACCTTGAAATGAGCCAGATCCTTGCGGATTGCATCTTCGACGCTCTCGAAACCCGTCTGGATTACGGTGGAAGCGATCCGCATCGGATACTTCTGCGCCTTCAGCATTTCAAATACCACCATTGCATACCGAGAATGAAACGACGCCTTCCAAAACAGGGTCCGAACATCCTCCGGTATCCCCCGTTCGATCAAAGAGGAGAGGGATATCCCCTCATCCGCGTCATCGTCCGTGACCGTGTAGTCCGTCGACCCCTCCGTCCCCAGAAAACTGAACAACCGGGGATACGGGAAAGAAAGTACGAGCGTCTTTCCCCTTCCCGAGGCCTTCCCCTCATGAACCGTCATCGTCTCGGACACCATGGGAAGAACGGACAGTTCCGCAGGTTTTTCGAGGAACAGCGAAACGTTGACCCCGTTTTCGCACGATTCCGCTCGAACCCCTTTTACGCCGCGTGTCCGCTTAATGATCTCCAGCATTTCCCCCAAAAGGCGGACATTTCCCATTACGACAGGAAGAGGATCGGTTAGCGCAAGTCCCGCCTGGGAAAAAACGGCGTTCAAGGAACAGGTTTCCTTGATCAGGCGTTCGCCGTCTATTCCCATTTCGATCCGGTTGCGAAGAAGGGAAAGCTGGGAAGCCGTCGTTGAAGCTCCGCAGGAAAGGCAGTCGTTCGAAATTCGTGTCATTTCGTCGCTTACGGATTTGAGGAATGCAGTTTTCCGTGTATATGTTTCTTCCGTCTTTTGCGCCAGCCTGATGGTCTTTACATGCAGGCGGACCGCAGGAAGTGAAAGATTCAGAAACGAACGGATCTCGTCGATCGCCCTCCATTGAGGATGTTTGCTGAACACCACGACATATCCGAGAAATGCATCGGCTCCATGAATCGGAAGAACCGTGTACGTACCGCTTTTCTCCGTTTTCACGAACGCGGGAAGCAATTGTCTTGAGGGAAACAGACGGTCGCCGGGAAACCGTTTCTGTTCGTCGAACCCTCCCGCATACTCGCATGTGTCGTCATTCCTTCTGAACACCAGATGGAACTCCTCAATATCCAACGGCGTAGCCGCCCCCATCACGTCGTTGATGACAGCCTCGTAGTCGGTGGCGAGAACCACGCCGTCCTTGATTCGGGAAAGGTTCCGTTCGATGATGGATTCCTTGTATTTCGCCTCGTTGCGGATCCTGTCCGTGCACGAGGAAAGCAACGGAACGATTTTCAGAAAGAGGCAATCCTTGAAAAAATCGGTCGCATATCGCTCATAATACAGAGAAAGCACATCAAGCAACGTCGACATGTCGCCATGGGAGGGAAGATACGAAAGGAGGGATTCCTCAAGGATCTTGAGATACCCTTTTGTCGTTTCCTTCGACATAAGGGAAAGAACCTCATCCTGAGGCACGTCAAGATATCTGGATGCTATGGCGGCGAACTCCTTTCGTCCTCCTTTGAGATTTCTCCTGTCGATGCCCGACAACGCATCGACGCATCCGCAACTTTTTCGCAGCTTCAGGGTGCAGGGAATGGAATAATCCTGTCCGACCCCATCGTGAAGCGCGAGTTCCCAAGCTTTTTCCGCAAGTCTCTTGACCGGCATCTCGACCGTCGTCCCGGGACAAGGCATCAACAACGCCTTCAGTGAATCGTTGAAACCGACGAGCCCGACATCAGACGGGATCCGGCATCCACGTCCTTCCAGATACGTCGAGGTGGCATACATCACGTCGTCGTTGACGCATACGATTGCGTCAAAATCCACGCCTGGCCGCAACCCCCGCTTTTCCACCAGTTCCCGGATGGGGCGATCCCACTCGTGCCATTGCGACGGCGAGGAAACGAGACGCGGGTCAACCTCGTACCCCTTCAGCCGCATGACGGCGCAGTAGGCAAGATATCGTTCCTCGGCGGACCGATGGGTCTCAGGCCCCCTGAGAAAGGCGATCTTTCGTCGGTGATGCACTTCGAACAAATGGAGGATCTCCTCCTTCATCGCGGAATATGCGTTGAAAGACACATCGCAATGTCCTTCGATCTTATGCATGATGGTCACAAACGGCATCCTGAACGTCTTCTCGTGAAACGAAGTAATGTCTTCCAGTGTTGCGGTCCCACCGATGCTGGAAGCCCAACTGACCAAGCAGTCCGGATGCACATCCTCCACTATCCAGTACAGAGGATTGTCCAAGTATTCGTTTTGCCGGAGATGGTGGAGCCGACCGCCGGGGAATACGAACAACGAAACGCCGTCACGCACCGCGTACGTCGAGAACCATGCCGCATACGTATTTTTCTCGCGCTCGAGCGACGCAAGGGTGAAGGCGATCCGCTTCGCCACCTCACAGCCTCCCGACACGAAGCATCCGGAATGCGCACGGCATGCCGCCCCCCGTCATGTCGTGGGCATACAGCGCGATATGCGTTCCGGTAAAACCCGAAGCCTCGTCGCAAAGATGGGACGCATCCAGAACCAAGGGAAGCCGGGTGCCTTCCACGACGAAGGAAACGTTGAATCGATCAACGAGCAGGGAAAGCGATATGTTCCGCTCCAGTCGCATCGGAAAACGATACTCCTGACACCCCCCTCTTTCGAAGCGCTGGCATACCACCTCGTTCCGGGTTGCAAGCAAAGCGATGCAATTCTCGTTGTTGTACAGATACAGCAAGCCCGCGGCTTGTTCTTCGCAGGAAGGTTCGTATTCCATTTCCGTCGTAGCCCTGAAGCGGTACGACTGGCTGGGAACGGCAAGCAACGACACCCGGTAGCCGGAGGTGAACGGTTCCCTCCCGTACAACGTCAAGAAGCCACCTTCCAGAGAGAAATCGTTCCCCAAGGGACGACGGAGAGAGACGAACGGGCGCGGAAGTCCGCAACCGTCGAAACGATATTCCGTCTCCTCGGCATCGAGAGGCATCACGTATTCTTCCGGTGGATAGGACGTGCCGTTCGTCAAAACAAACCAGCCGTCGCGCAACATGATGGGAAAGAGCGCCGTCTCCCGCCCCAACGGAGAACACCTCGTCCCGGGAATCGGACGCGCGCACAGACACGCAAGATGGAAACCGCCGTTCTTGTCTTTCACGATGCTCCCGTGTCCGCATTTCTGCAGGCCTATTCCCTGGCGGGAAGTGAGCAAGGGCTTTTCATTCCGTTCCCACGATCCGACGAGAGCGCGACTCCGCAACTGGGTGACCCAGTGTTCATATCCCGTGCCACCCTCGGCGACGATCAAGTAATAGAATTCACCTTCGTGATACAGATGAGGCCCTTCCGAAAGCAACGTTCGGTCGCTCGGCACCAACATGACGGAATCCCCCACAAGATGTCCCGCCTCCCCGTCAAACTCATGAAGGAAAATCCCCTTGAACCCATTGTGCATGTTCACCACGTACGTTCTCCCGTCCTCATCATGAAACAGCGAAGGATCGAACCCCGTACTGTCCAAGGGAAGCGGATCCGACCAAGGTCCCCCGATCGCAGGGGCCGTCACGATGAAGTTGGGTGACGTGTAGTACGGCCTCTTCTGTGTGTGCATCACGGTGTACACCAAATAAAACGTACCGTCCGCATAAGAGAGATCGGGAGCCCATATCCCGCAATTGTTGGGGATCCCCTCCATCATCAACTGCGACTGTCTGGAAAGCGGACTGGGCAACCGCTCCCAATGGACGAGATCGCGGGAATGCCAGAGTTTCACGCCCGGCCACCATTCGAATGTTGAAGTGGCAATGTAATAATCATCCGCAACGCGGATGATCGAAGGATCTGGACAAAACCCCGTAAGTATCGGATTACACATCTTCACGCTCCTCACCACATGCTCCGTATCCGTTCGAACCGTACATCCCATTCTCCGTTTTCCGGAAAACCATGGAAGTCGTCCCCGCAACCGTCATAGCCTGCGCACATCATCGCCACCGCCATCAAAAGCGACCCGTTCCCCGGAAGATAGGACGGCAAATCCTTTCTTCCCAATTGATAGTTGCATCCGTTGGTCGCATAAAAATTCTTACCCGTCTTCGCAAGCAGGAAATCCATGGCGAGATCCCGCATTCCGAGTCGCGTAGCGCACATGGCGAGAAAGGCGAAATCCCAGCCCCACAACGACGAGTAATCCCATTGCGAAGCAACCTTGAGCAACGTACGCGTCATGACATTGCGGTCGATCCCTTCCCCTCTGAGATACCCCAGAGGAAACACCATCGCAGGATGGTCGGTCGCATGGGCGGCAAAGGAATCGGGATTGCTTTCCGCGGACATATACAGGTTGTCCGAAACATATGCTCCCGCCATCTTCCCCGCCACTTCAAGCCATCGGGACGGGGCATTCTCCCCCAAGACGGAAGCAAGCTTCGCCGCAACGCGCAAGCCTTCCGCCCAATAGCAACACTCGAACGAGGGATTGTACGTCGTCGTCGGGTCAAACACTTCCTGAACGGGAATGACGGGTGGAGTGAGACTGTACCGGTCGCGCCCCTTCTCATACGTAGCCCAATCGGTCATGAAATCCGCCGTATCCTTGATGACAGGCCAAAACCGATCAAGCCAACCGGCGTCGCCCCGCTCCCGATACACGGCGGCGAGCAAGAAGAGAATGTGCGGTTGTTGCCACAGCAGGAGCGTGGCGATGGTCGACGGAGCGTTTCTTCCGGACGGATCGGTCATCTTCGGCCAGCGGGCTCCCTTGCATCCGTTTCTTCTCGCCTCCTCCCGTGCCTTGGGGAGAATTGCCCGATACCAATCCAGCATGGGGATGATCAGGGAAGCACGGTTCCACAAGGCAAAATGCAAGATATGGAGGGGAACCATCTCCATATGGAACTTCCCGTACCAACTGTTGCAAAAAAGCCCCGTTTCCGCCGGCGGATACATGCCCGTACTGTTGATTCTCGTCAGATACTGGGACAGCACCACCCTGCGTTCCAACTCGAATGCGTTATCCGCGGTACAGTGCGAAAAATCCACGGCCCCGCCGCTCATCCAAAACCGCTTCCAATCCTCCCGACATGCCTCTTCCGTCCCCGGATCGACAAGACGGCAGTCCTTGGCGAACGAAAAACGGAACATGCCGTCGTTTGAGACGGAAAGGAATGTATGCGGATCGCCCCACCTGCATCCGGAAAGCGTGATGCGACACGTCGTTCCGTCTATTTTCCGTTCGAGCCCCTGTCCGTCCATAACGAACTCACCGGCGTCGTCATTCTCCTCCTCGCCGGCGATCCGATGGGAAGGACGGGCGAAACGAAGGCGCACGGCCGCCTGCTCCTCGGCCTGGACCCGGAAACAGACGGTATCGGAACGCGGGGAAACCCACGTCCTCACTTCCACAAATCGTCCATTGTGAAGAAACTTGCTGACAAGGACACCTCCGTACAAATCCAGTCTTTGGTCGACGGAGGAAATGGAATCTTCATCGACTTCACGACCGTCAAGCACAAGCAGGAAATGGCAGAGGTTTGCTTTGTGCGGGTTCTTTCTCATGTATTCGTACACATCCTCGTTCCCCTTTTCGGGATTGACGGCAAAAAGGACCTGTTTCCCATCGTGGGTGAATTTTGTATATTCCAAGGCCTTGTCGTCATACGAAGGACTTGCGTAGGAATGCCAGAACCATTCGGCCATCGTGCAAAGCGGCACCCCTTGCCGCCGGTAGGATGCGAAAAGGTTTTGGAATCCGGTAATGTCCGCGGACAGACACAACCTCCCGTTTCCCAACTGAATGGGAGCCTGCGATTCGATGCGATCATAATGGATGTCGTGTCGCGAAACCAACGCTTTTCTATCGATCATGGTCAACCTTTCAGCCCGCTCGTGCTGATACCTTCCATCAAGTACCTGTTGAAGAACAAAAAGATGCAGAAAACGGGTACCAATGACAATGTGGACATGGCGAACATGGCTCCGTAGTCGGTCGTGGATGACGCATCAGCAAACATCTTGATGGCGATCGACGCGGGATACTTCGTCGGTCTGTTCAGGTAGATCAACGGCTGAAGGAACTCGTCCCATTTCCAGTAGAATTGAATGATCACCGTCGTGATGATCGCCGGGGAAATCAACGGGAAGATGATCCTTCCGAAAATCGTGTACTTGGAACATCCGTCGATGAACGCCGCCTCGTCCAGTTCCTTGGGGATACCGGCCATGAACTGCATCATCATATAGATGAAGAACGCCTGTCCGAGGAAATGGGGAAGGATCAAGGGAACGTAAGTGTTGATCAACTTCAGTTTCATGAAGATTATGTACTGGGGGATCAGCACGAGCTGGGACGGAAGCATCATGGTGCTCAGCATGCAGGCGAACCAGAACTTTCTGCCCTTGAACTTCACACGGGAGAACGCGTAGGCGATCAAGGCCGACGAAAGCGTGGTGCCGATGGTCGCGAGTATGGTGATGTGAAACGAATTCCCGAAGAACGTGGCGAACGTCACTCTCCCGAACCCACGCCATCCCGTCAGGTAATTGTCGGGCTTGAACGACGCGGGAAACAAGTTGATCCCGTTGAGAATCTCCGCATTGTCCTTGAAGGATCCCATCACCATCCAGATCACGGGGTAGACCATCAGAAGGCCAAAGAAAAAAATCAGGAAATGATAAACTGCCGTATGGATTGTTCGCTGTGTATGACGTTTCATCATCCCCTCCTCATTCGTTCCCGTAGAACACCCAATGCTTGGATGTCTTGAACACGATGAACGTCAGGATGCTGATGATGACCAGCAACACCCATGCGATGGATGACGCGTACCCCATTTCGTTGTACTTGAACGCCTGGTTGTACGTGTACAGCGCAATAAAGTTGGTCGCATCGTTCGGGTCTCCCGTCCCGTTGGAAATGATATACACCTGGGTGAATGACATAAAGCCGGAAATGAGCTGCATGACAAGATTAAAGAGGATTACCGGGGAAAGACAGGGCAAGGTGATGGAGAAGAAGCGGCGCACGCTTCCTGCACCGTCGATCTTCGCCGCCTCATAATAGGTCGTCGGGATTTGTTTCAGGCCTGCGGCGAAAATGATCATAGAGGAACCGAACTGCCACACAGCCATCAAAATCAGCGGCCAGATGGCGAGTTTCGGATCACCGAACCAGGAAAGGCGCTCGAATCCCATCGCGACGCGAAGATTGTTGAAGAGTCCTTTCGTCGCAAACAATTGCTTCCATACCAACGCGACGGAAACGCTTCCCCCTACCAACGAAGGAAGATAATAAACGGAACGATAAAATCCGAGGAGCTTTTCCCTTCGAGTCAACAGAACCGCCACGAGCAATGCAAAGGTCAGCTTAAGGAACACGGACACCACCACGTAATAGAACGTGACACCGATGGACTTCGCGAAACGGGCGTCGTCGGTAAACAACCGGATGTAATTCCTGGCTCCGATGAAGACCGGAGATTTTAGCATATTGTATTTCGTGAACGAGAAATAGAGTGATACCCCCATCGGGATGATGGTAAAACAGAGGAACCCCACGATGAACGGCATCGCAAACACATATCCCACCGTGTTCTCGTTGTTCCAAAATCGTCTGACTCTCGAATCCATAACGCCTCCACGTCTTCTCAAACGGTATAAAGGCTCCAATTTACGATGTCAACAAGGAAATCGATATGTTCGTAAAAGTACTATCCATGGTCATGGATGTCACATTGGAATTCGTTGACGATACGGATATACGGACGAATACTGGAAAAGAGATGAAAAAGCGAGGGGCTTTCCCCTTGAAGATATTCTCAACCGGTGATGAAGGAAACCGGAAACAAAATCCTTTTGGGACGCAAGGCTCCGAGAAGAACGTCGTTCTCCGTCCCCGGAACATGCCGTCATGATGAATCTTATGCTCTACTGTGTAGGGCAAGTAATACGATAGGAGTGTACGAATGAGAAAAAACATCATTTTGACGTGCATCGTAGCGATCGCCACGCTTGCAATGGCATTTGGCAACGGTGTGAAAGAGGAAGCGCCTTCAAACGAACCACCAACGCTTCGCATCGCTTGGTGGGGATCACAGACAAGACATGACAGGACGTTGAAGGTCCTTGACATGTACACGCAGAAGACCGGCGTGAAATTCGAGGCCGAATACATGCCGTTCGACGGGTATTTCACCAAACTGAACACGTTGATCGCATCCAACGACGAATACGATCTTATTCAGCTCGGAGGGAATTTCCCGACGTACATCGATCATCTTGAGCCGCTTGACCCGTATATCAAATCCGGCGTCATCGACGTTTCGGGAACCACAACGGCAAATCTCGCCACTACCGCACTGAACGGCGTACAATACGGCATTTCCAACGGAATCAATACATACGGCATCGCCTACGACCCGGCGTTGTTCGCCAAGGCCGGCGTCTCCGAACCGACGGAAAACTGGACCTGGGCCGATTACGAAAAAGCATGCATGACGATCCATGAGAAACTGGGGATCTTTGGTTCTTCCAAGTTCGAGGATTTCTTCCTCGCGTGCACGATGGGAATTCCGCAGAACAATCTGAAGCGAAGCTTCTTCACCACCGACGGGAAAGCGCTGAACTTCACCGACTCCACTCCGATCTTCAAGTACCTTGACATGAAGAAACGATTGGTCCAGGCGGGTGCGTATCCCAACGCGGGGCAAATCAACGAGATCAAGGACATCGAAGGCGATTATCTCGTCACGGGAGACGCCGCGATGACGTGGGTGGCCACCAATCAGTTCACGGCGCTGAGCAAGGCCGCCGGAAGAAAACTGAAACTCGCCACCGTACCTCGGATGAAAGCTGACGGCAGCGTGGGGGTCGCCATGCAATCCTCCCAGATGTTCGCCATCTCGAAGAATTCGAAATACAAGGAAGAAGCCGCAAAGTTCCTCAACTTTTTCGCATTCGACACCGAGGCGAACAAGGTTCTTGGCGGCGAACGGGGAATCCCCATCGACAAGAACTGCCGCGCGGCCGTTCTCGAAAACGCTTCCGACGACCAGAAAGAAGTGTATAAATTCGTTGACATGATGAGCGAGATTTCCGATACCCCGGTAATCCTCGACTCACCGGCCCAACCGGAGATCAAGGATCTGTATTACCGGATTCAGACGCAAGTGTGCGACGGAAGCCTCTCCAGCAAGGAAGGCGCCAAGCAATTCGTCGAGGAATCGAAGAAAATCCTTTCCAGAATCTGACGAAACGTAGAGACGCGGTCACCAGTCGCAAAATCTCCGGGACCGCGTTTTCCGTTGCCATCACATAAGATAAGATACGACCCCATCGTTTTCCCCTCAATGAATGACCGAATGCACCCGAGCCACAAAAAGCCGAAGCGATGGGGTTACACCGTCTCTCGGCGACCAAAGATGCCTTTGAGGCGGAAAGTTGCAGGCTCCACGTCAAAGTGCCATGGGAAACGTTCAACAGAAGAGAAACCCATCAAGATCCCGGCACGCCCCATCAGAAAATGTCTGGATATTCCCCTTTCCTATCTCGAACGAAAAAGACCGCTTGTTTTCGTCAAATAACGCCGCCCCTCCCATCCCGTCAATCGGGTGCCCAATCCTCGGTGATCTCGATGAATCAGAATCAGGCGGGATTCTGGAAATACAGGAGAGCAAGTCGGAAAACCAGAGGGAAACAACCGCCTCCCGATGCACTTTTTTCTGCATCAACAAAACGGCATCCCCACTTTTCGAGCGGAGACATAAAACGGCCCGATGCTTTCAAGTCCCTCATGTGTTCAAAAGAGATCTACGCTCCCCCATCGTACTTATAATCAGAATACGGCTAAAGCGACACTTCCTTGTTTCCGGTCACCTTCATATAAATGAGGAGCGAAAGGATCGTTGTCACGGTGAGTATTGTCGCGTAGGCGGCCGCAACCCCGTAACTGCCCCTGCTCACATAGGTGTACACCGCAAGCGTCAATGTGACGGTGTTGGCGTTGTACAGGATGACCGCCGTCGAAAGTTCCGTGATGATCGTCACCCAGCTGAGTATTGCTCCGCTGATGATGCCGTTTCCCATCATAGGGACCGTTACGGTGAAGAATGTCTTCATCTTGCTGGACCCAAGCGAGATAGCGGCTTCCTCGATGGTAAGCGGGATCTGCTGCAACACGGCAACCGAAGACCTGATGGTATACGGGATCCTGCGGATGATCAGGGCAATGACCATGATCGCGACAGTCCCCGTAAGCAGGATCGGACGCCTGCTGAAACTCAGCACCAAGGCGATGCCTATCACGGAACCGGGAATGATGTACGGGATCATCGAGAGGGTATCGATCACTTTGTTGGCTGTATTGCTCCTTCTTACGACCAGATATGCGATCAGGATCGCCAAAATGATCACGATCACCAAGGCGCTGATGCCAATCATGAACGTATTGGGGATGGCCTTCCGCAAATGGGTAAAGGCAAAGCGATAGCTGTCAAGCGTATATCCTTTGACAAACAGCTTTCCGCTGGTCTTCTGGAACGAAGAATAGATGACATACACCTGCGGCATGAAGGAAAGGCATACCACAAACCAGCAGTAGATGTTGATCAGCACATTCCTGATGCCATGGGCTTGCTTCCGTTCGATGGAATGCAAGGCGTTCATCGTAAAGTGATGCCTGTTGCTGAACCAGTTCTGGATGAGGAAAATGCCTGCGGTGATGACGATGCCGATGATGCTTACCGTCGCTCCGAACATGTGGTTGCCGCCCGTCTCGGCGAAGTACGCATCATAGATGACGACCGGGAACGTCTCATATCCTTCTCCGATGAGAAGCGGTGTCCCAAAATCAGCGAACGCCCTCATGAAGACAAGCAACGAAGCAGCGATGATGGTCGGCATGCACAAGGGTATCACCACGGTAAGAAACATCTTCGCCCCGCTGCACCCCATGTTCATCGAAGCTTCCAGCAACGAATTGTCGATATTCTTCAGTGCTCCGCAAACATACAGGAAGACCAATGGGAACAACTGAAGGGAAAGGACAAGCAGGATCCCGTTGAAACCATAGATACTTCCGACATGGATGCCGATGCTTCCCAATATCTTCGTGAAAATACCGCTTCTTCCCATCAGGACGATCCACGCGTAAGCCCCAATAAACGGAGCCGACATGCTACAGAGAATGACCAACACCTGAAGCAAGGATTTCCCTTTGATCTCATACATCTGGTAGAAGTATGCGAGGGGAACCCCTATGGCAAGCGAGATGAGCGTAGTGGCGATGCTCACCTTCAGGGAATTGCCTATGGAACCCACATAATAACTCTTGCTGAAGAATGCCTTAAAGCCATCAAGGGTAAACTTCCCGTCGGAAGATATGACCGCTTCCTTGAACAGCCTGCAAAGAGGATAGATCAGGATAACGGCATACAATCCCAAAACAAGAACGGATATCAGCTTCCAGACGTCACCTTTCTTGGAATACGCACCTGTCATCATCTCGCTCCATTGTATGCATCGAGGTCGTTCACGACACCTTTGACCAGATTCCTCTTCCCTTCCGAATCAAAGACGTTGATCTTATGGGTTTTCACTCCAAGGGAAATCTTGGTGCCCTTCGCTATGATGCTGTCTATCTGAGACTCTTGGATGATCTCGGCCTTCTCCCCATTCTCAAAATGGATGAAGTAATGGGTGTTGAGTCCAAGGAACACCGCATCGTCCACGTACGCCGTCACACCGTCCTCCCCATCCTGTTTGACGTACAGCTCTTCCGGACGGATCGAGACAATCACATCCTGAGGCTTGAGCTCGTCTTCCTTGACGGTGTCAAGCTGAAGCTTGTGGTTTCCCGGAAGCGCAACGAAAGGCTTCCCATCGGCAATCTCCATACGGGATTTCAACAAGTTAGTCCTACCGATGAACGTCGCGACGAACAAGTTCGCAGGTCTCTGATACAGTACCTTGGGAATGCCTATCTGCTGAATGTCGCCCTTGTTCATGACGGCGATTCTGTCGGAGACCGCCATAGCCTCCTCCTGATCATGGGTGACATAGACGGTGGTAATCCCGATCTTGTTCTGAATCTCCTTGATGACCGTACGCATTTCCACCCTGAGTTTTGCGTCCAGGTTGGAAAGCGGTTCATCCATCAGGAGGACGTCCGGTGTGATCGCCAAAGCCCTGGCGAGCGCGACCCGCTGCTGCTGTCCCCCGGAAAGCCGTTCAGGCATTCTCGTCCTGTACTCTTCTATTTTCATCAACTTCAGGAATTGATCCGTCTTGGCCGTGATCTCTTCCTTGGAAAGTTTTCTGTTTTTCAGTCCAAACGCCACATTCTTCTCAACGGTCAGGTTGGGGAAAATGGCATAATTCTGAAACACCATGCCGATGTTTCTCTTCACAGGATCCATGTCGTTGATCCTGACTGAATTGAAGAAAAAATCACCGCCTTCAATGGAGTTGAACCCCGCAATCATACGGAGCAACGTCGTCTTACCACAGCCTGAAGGCCCAAGGAGGGTGAAGAACTCACCCTCCTTGATATCCAATGACAGGTTCGTGATAATGGTGGTATCGCCGTATTTCTTTACGGCATTGCGAATCCTGATATCAACACTCATCAATTCGACCTTTCACTGAAAGTTTACTTTGAGGCAGTCTCGAAAATCTGCGTCCACTTGGCACCCCATGCTTCCTTGTTCTCCGCACAATAAGCAAGGTCCTCATATGCAACCTTGATCGAGGAGAACGGCTGCATGACAGGCGTCGTGTTGTTGATCGAAGGATTGACCGGACGTGCGGTCGACTTTGCGACTTCATTCTGTCCTTCATCGGAGATCAACCAATCCATGAACAACTTCGCGTTTGCCATGTTCTTCGCATTCTTGATGATCGCGGCACCGGCGGGAAGCCAGACGGCACCTTCGGAAGGATACACGAGTTTGATGTTTTTCGCACCATCGACCAGCAATCCCACGCACGGATCCTCATAGGAGACGCCGACGGCATATTCCCCACTCACGACGCCCTTGTAGATGGCGGAAGAAGACTTGATCATGACACCATCGAGCTGTTTTGCGAACTTGGTGACCCATTCCCAAGCGGCATCATCATACGGCTTGTTTCCTTTGACCAAAAGCATGTTGGTCAATTCAGCCCAAGCACTTGAGGAAGAAGCCGGGTTGCCCATTGCGATATGCCCTTTCAGGGCCGGGGTGAGCAAGTCCTCATAAGCTTTGAATTCATTAGGATCGAGCCCCAGCGTCTTGAACACATCAAGATTCAGAAGCAAAGCGGCGGAACCGTCAAGGCAGTATCTGGTAACACAACCATTCTGGTTCCTGTACGCTTCGGGAAGTTTGTCGTTGCCTGCCGCCACGTACGGTTCGAAGTATTTGGCATAGTTGACGCCGTTGGCATAGTTCACGCCGCCGTACATGACATCCGCCTGCGGGTTTTCGGTCTCGCTCACGATTCGCTGCAGGCACTCGCCCGTTCCCATGGAAAGAATCGTCACATCCACACCATACTTCTCGCCAAAAGCATATGCGGCATTGGTCAAGGCATCTGTGTTCGGAGAGTAGATGACCAAGCTCCCGCCACCGACTTTCGTAGCCGCCGCACTGTTCGTCTCACTGGCCGGTTGAGCGAACACCATGGCCATCGCCATGGCAAGAACCACAAGTACCGTCAAAGTTTTTTTCATTTTTCCTCCCTTTCCCCTCCATTATGGAGAGACCAAGATATGATTATTGCACAAGAAATATTGCAACTCAAGAATAATCGTCGCAAGTAGCAATATCCGCGCGAGCAGTAACATTAAATGTCCACATAAAAACAGAAGAGGAGTAATAACGAATAAGTCCCATGGGGACCGTGCTAATCTTGAAACAACCACAAATCAGGAAGAACACGGAGGAGCCATGGGACGCAAACAGCTTACACTGCATGAACACTGCAAGGGAAGTCACTTCAATTGGTGCGAGAGGCTGATGCTGCAGTACTACTACACAGGCTGGAACGGCTACCGCAAGGAACGAAGTCCTACGGTGCTGGGAAAGATTTTCCAGAAGAGTCCCAAGACGATCAGCAGGGAGCTGAGGAGGGGGATGGTGGAGCACCTGCAGGACGACCCTCCGTTCATCCGCATCGAGTACAATGCGGAG
>Ga0172377_10003949_pt1 | contig 15282 bp, 14 predicted proteins | sample Pumphouse3metaG_FD_119749 | JGI IMG/M metagenome (GOLD analysis project Ga0172377, IMG submission 119749) | Leachate microbial communities from a municipal landfill in Southern Ontario, Canada - Pumphouse #3 metaG | ecosystem: Engineered > Solid waste > Landfill > Unclassified | place: Canada...
GACATGATTCCCCGCAAGTCGTTTTTCTATGTTCGTGGCGTGACGAAGGCTCCCTTCTGCGAGCGGGTGGGTGAGGTGCAGGTGGGGGACAGGGTAAGATTTGTGCCGGAGCCTACTAACCAGTTTGACCCCAACGCCATCAAAGTGGAGACCCGCCGGCCGGACGGAGGGTGGCTGCACGTAGGCTACTACCCTCGGGAGCTTTGTGAGTATATGCTTCAGGTGGCCCCCCAAGTCGTTGGAGTAGTTACAGAGTCAGACGGCAAGGGTTTGCGGGTGGATTTCGAGAACCCCACTGAATGCGAGATCCCGCGCCAGAGCAGTGTAGACCCAGCAAAAAAGCCAGGAGGCGACCATGCCGCTACTGATAGGGGCGAGGTCGAGGAGCCGTTGGGGATATAACATAGTCTCTCAGGTTCCGGGGCTGGCGGTGGTGGGGAGGATGTCTCCAGAGGCGAAGAGTGGACAGTTCATTGAGCGCCTAAGCGACAACCCAACGATTCTGGATTCTATCTACTGCCCCCGTTCTTATCGCTGGCTGGAGGCCTTGAGGTATTATCGGCCGGACTATGCCTTGGCTCCTACGGTGGGGGCCCCCGAGGTGTGGGAGACGCTAAGGCCTTTCTGCAAAGAGGCCCAGTATATTTGCGGTCGTGAGGTTGTTGTCCCCGTATTCGACCCGCAGTTGGTGGAGAAGGTGGCTCAGGAGGGCTATGCGGTAGCCATCTACAAGACACCCACCCCTCTTCCGCCTTGGGTCTATACGAAAGCGGGGGCGAGGGTGTGGGTGGTGGGGGGAGACCCTATGGAGCAGTGGCACCGCTATGCAGAGTTATCCCTCATGGGGGTTAGTGTGGTTGCGGTGATCCTCTCCCACTACTGGGAGGGTTTGGCACAGGTGGGGTATGCTTACCGAGGTTCCCCCTATAGAAAGGTTGAGGTGGGGAGGGACAACTGCCGGCAGGTGGCTATTCAGAGCTTGGAAGCCCTTTGTGGGTTTTGGGAAAAGGTGGGGAGAGCGGTGGCGGGGGAGACGCTCCTGTGAATCTCCAGACGGATTCTTCGGGGGTGCAGCTAAACATAGCTAGGGGCAAAGACCCATACTATCCAGCTTGGCCTCCCGTGACTCGTTTGGCGGACGGTTCTGTGGGATGTGCCCTGCAGGGGTTGGATCGTGTGAGGCAGGCTTTAGGGACGAACGACCGTAAGGCCTTGTGGGCGGATTCCGAAGATGTGGCATGGTATTCGGGGTTGAGCTACACCGTTGTCCACCTCAGGCTGTTGGCAAGGCTTAGGGGTGTGAGGGAGGCTTGGCCTTGGTCGGAAGTGCGCCGAGGACCTCAAGCCTTCCTTCCGCAGTTGGTGAAGGAGTGGCTGTGGGTGCCACGCCGCACAGGTAGGGAGCTTTTGGGGCAGGCCCAAAGCTCCCTTATGGAGGCCATTAGCGCTGGGTGGATTCGTACCTCATATTGTGTATTTCGGGGGTACTCAAAGTACGAGGGGAAGAGGCGCACTTGCCTCTATTTGCCCGATGTGTTGCGCCGTAAGCAGTTGGTTATGCTGAGGGAGTTGTTTGGGCGTAGATTTGGCGCCGCTAAACTTGAGGTGCTTAGAGACATCCCCGTTGAGACCTTGTTGAGGATCAAGGCGGGCAAGTTACTTCCTTCGGAGTGGAGCGAAGAGTGGGAAAGTCAAGCGACACGTTCGACGAACAGGAGTGGGTAGAGAGCCAGCGCGACCAGTGCTTGTCTGTGATTGGCGAGATTTGGGAGGCTATGGAGGCTCTGCGGCAACTGCCGGAGACAGAGCGCGAAGCGGTGCAGATGGTAGCCTTGGAGGGGATTGAGGCGCTGCTTCCTACGGTGTCCTCGTTGGCTCCTCCCGGCATGACCCGCGATCAGTGCGTGGCCGCTATGATGCTGGGGCGGGGGTTGACCTCCTCGGAGGTGGCTGAGAGTTTAGAGATAGAAAACGCCCAAGCTTGTGTACTTCACTGGATGACCCAGAGGCCGTTTCGTCGCCTGGTGCAGCATTGGCGCCACGTGACGATGCATGACCAGTTTGGGAAGGTTATGCGAGACTTGGATAGGCTGTCAGCCTCTAACCTCAGGGCAGATGTGGCCCTCAAGGTTGCAAGGCTGCGGTGGGAGATTTCTCAGGCCCCTGGGGGGAGAGAATTGGCGGAGGCCCAGTTGGGACTTAAAGCCAAACAAGTGGCCCTACAGGAGAACGTGGTTCAGGGGAGAGGGGCTTATCAGCGCCCAACTTGGCGAGAGCAAGACGCCAGCCGTGCTGAGATTGTAGACGCGGATTTCGAGCCCGTACCGGGGCTGGATGAGCCCAAGGATTTGTAGCGACGTGGATATTCTTCTGCTTGGCGGGAACAACTACTTGAACATGCTGCAGCAGTGTGGTTTGGCCTTGCGCGAGGCAGGCAACCGCGTGTGGAGCATTCCGTACTGGAACAACGTGTGGCTCTTGGGGGAGGTGGGTAAACTTCCGAGACGTGTATGTACCAGACGCGGGGGGTTTCTATCTATCGGACGACAACTTGGGGACACGTGAAATCTATGGAGACACGGTAGCCTACTACACTTCGCTGGAGGAAGCGGCGGACAAGGTGGCCTACTACTTAGCCCACGAGGACGAGCGTAAAGAAATGGCGGAGGCCTCTCAGGTTATCGCCCAGCGGACCTTTGGGTTGGGGCCTGCGGGGAAGATGATGACTGAAGCTCTAGAGTCACTCAAACAGGAGTTGGGCAAGTGACCTCCATCAACCTGAGGGTGCGGCGCACCATTGGGCTAGGCGATCAGATTTCTGCCTTAGGGGCCATTCATGGCTGGCAGCAGGGAAGGGTCAACGAAGAGGCATTATTCGAAGGCAACGACGACCTGTTTGTGCTGTCTGGTCTCAGCCCCCAAGAACCTTACCAGTACGCCCGTGGGGCCAACTATGTGAACTTGGATGAGGCCGACCCCCAGCATGCGGGGGATCGCGCGCAACACTATGCGGACTTGATGGGTTCACCGCGAGCATTATTCCCCCTACCTTGGCCCACGGCGAGGACGGCCACCAAGCACGGGAGGATTGTCTTCGCGCCTTGGTGTAAAGGGCGGGCCCTTACGCGGAGCCTATCTGAGGCAGTCATTGCGGAGGTGGCCCAGAAAACTGACTGTCTGCTGGTTCACCATGAGCAATCTTCTCGGCGGTTCGAAGGCTGCGTTGACTTGCAGGGGCGGGTGACAACGTTGCCGGCGCTGTTGGAGTGTGTGGCGGGTTCCCGAGGGGTTATTGCGATTGATTCAGGGATAGCCTACTTCGCCGCCAGTTTGGGAATCCCTACGGTTATTCTCTACACACATTTTCAGGGTCACAGTGAGTCTTACACCAGCTTGCCTTGGGTGAAGGCTTTTCACTCCCCCCACTGTGCCAAGCCCTGTGGTGATTTTGCTTGGCCCAACTGCCCCTGCTGGGGTACGGAGAGGTTTGCTTCTTGTAGCCAGCGAATTACAGCGGAGGAGATACTATCATGCGCATTTTCTTCGTAGTACCATTTGCTGGTGTAGGGGGAGGGGAAACCCAGACGAGAATATTGGCGGAGGGGATGTTGGCTCGCGGGGTAGAGGTGGCCTTCATCTTTCGTGGAGGCTCCCCCTATGGAGAGGGGTTGGCCGATTGGAGCAAGTCTCGTGGGGTGTATGTGGGGGGACCCTACGAGGACAGCAAAGAGTTCCGTAGGCAGTGCATAGCTTGGGCTGGTTCGTGGTCTCCCGACTGGATACTGACGCATGACTGTGAGCGGGAGTTGTCGGCTCTGCAAGCCTGCTACAAGATACCAACACTGTGGCAGCAGCATACAGTGTTTCCTGCCCGCGTGGATCAGGCGTCTAGGGTGAAGGCCACGAAGATCGTTTGCGTCTCTCGTGCGAACCGTAGGGTGCTGGTGGAGAAGTACCCCTTTTTGAGTCCACGCACGGTGGCGATCTCCAACGGGGTTCCTCTCACCTTTGGCTTCGGGGTGGAAAGCCGACGCGAGGAATGGGGCATAGCCTCTGAGGGGCCGGTGGCGGCTTGGGTGGGCAGGTTTGACGAAGCTAAGGGTACGGACTTGGTGGCGAAGGCGGTGCGGGACTGCGGCGTTGTGGGGATAATCGGGGGACGTGGCGACGGCATGAGGTACACGCAGAGGGTGTTGCGGATCCAAAGTAAGCCAGAGAGGATCAGGTACTTTACCGAAGGCGTGGATTCTGCGGAGGTGTTTGCTTCTTGCGACTTTGCGGTTCTCCCTACGCGAGCAGAGGGTGGGGTGTTTTACTCCTGTATGGAAGCTATGGTGATGGGGAAGCCAGTTATTACGACGCGGGTGGCTGACCTTCCGGAGGTGTTCGAGGACGGGCGCGACCTTCTTTTTTGCGACTACAACGCAGAAAGCGTGAAACAGGCGATGCTACGTGCAGTGGAGTTGGGAGAGGTTGGGCGCCGGCGTATGGGGCTGGCCGCTCGCCGAAAGATATACGAACACTACAACGAGGACGCGATGGTGGAGAAGTACTTGGAGGTGATGTCCTGATGCGGCTGGGCATCAGTAGTTGTGGGGCCAGCACCAACTTTGGGGACGTGCTTATCCCCCAGTTGGTGCGCTGGTATCTGGGAGTAAGAGTCCCCGACTTGGAAGTCGTCGAGTACTCGTGGGTAGAGGGGGGACCTGAGTACGGGATGCGGGACATCGGCGACCGTATGGAGGAGATTGACGCGCTACTGCTATTGGGGGGGAGCTTGGTCTTTGAGGACGCTTTACTGGGGACCTTCAGGGGCGGGTGGTTGGAGTCATTTGACAAGCCCCTCATCGTTTGGGGCGGAGTCCAGTGGAGGGACAAGTTGAGTCCTGAGGCTGCCGCACTTAGGCAGGCTATGGTGGAACGTGCAGACCTGCTACTGTGGAGATTCCCTGAGGACATTGAACTGGGAGGGGGCGGGCAAGGTCAACTGGGAGGAGACCCTCTGCTGCTTACTCCTCGGCGTCAGATGTGTGAGGGGAAGATTACGCTTAGTTTAGGCAGTGCTGTGTTCAAGGACGAGCTTCGACCCTTGGAGGAGACGGCCGCTTGGGCCTTTCAGAAGTTCCCCTTGGCGGTGATGGCTGAGTGTACCAGTAGCGGAAGCAATGAGGTTGAGTTTCCTGAAGGCATGCCTCAATACGGCTTGATTTCTCATGTGCTATATCACTGTAGCACGGCGCAGTATATGGGCTCTACCAGGCTGCACCCTTTGGTTTGCCACATAGCCCAAGGGAGACCGGGGGCTGCACTGGATCGTAGTGGGAAACTGCGGGGGCTACTGTCCGCGGTAGGCTGCGAGGCCCTGTGGACAGACAACCCAGACAGCTTTCGTTCCTGCCTGGAGGCTTCGGTGGATGGGTGGGATGAGTTCTCTTCCCACGTAGCGGAGAACTTGCCCGCGCTGCAGGAGGCTACGCGAAACGCGCTGGAACAAATCGCGAAGATTTGCGTTGAGGATTGACAAAAGTCTTCATTTGTGGTATAATGTAGAGTGCACGTGCGAGGAGACACTTGATTCCCTACACCGAAGGCCGTTTGCTTGTTCCGACCCCCGATGACCGCGGTGTGATTCCTGACGCTTGGCTGGAGTCTTGGGGTCACGTGCTGCTGCCTGCCTGTTGGACTGAGGAGCGCTGGGCGGAGACTTGTAAGGAGGACAAGCGGTTCGCCTACCAATGCGTAGCCAGTCTGCCATTTTACTTCTGGCATATCCACATGCCGTGGAAGAGTTTGCAGGAGATGGGCTGGGACAAGGCTACCCTTGACCGCACTTACCCCAACGGGATGCCTGAGTTTTGGCGGGACTCTCTGCGGGCAGTACAGGCCTCCCTGCCTTACGAGTTGTTGGCTACAGAGCGCAAACCCACCCACAGCAACATTTGGCGATTGGGGTGGTGTGAGCCTACGGGGCATGGAAAGTCCATGCGGTTCATGGAAGGGTTGCCTTCGTATCTCATCGGCATCAATCCTTCGGTGACGATTCTGGCAGTGACCTCGACCTCCGATGTGGGGGGCAGATATATTACCTCGGCCAAGGACCAGATTACCCGCAATGAGCGTTACCAGTGGCTGTTTGGGTATCTCCATGATGAGAACACCTCAGGGGAGAGGCGTGTGTGGCGTACTGACGCCATCGAGGTAGAAAGGCCCCTGTCTCGTGCGGCACACACGTTGGAGACTGTAGGCTACCTTTGCGAGATTGAGGGGGAGCGCTTCGACGTAGGGTTGGGGGACGACATTGCAACCCTCGACAACTGCCGTACCCCAGCCGCTCGTGAGCAGATGTGGAATTGGTGGACGGGGGTGTTTATCCGCAGGCTGAACGCTGACCGCCGCTTTTGCTTCTACTCCGGTAGCCCTAAGTGGGCTAGAGACATAACCGACCGCATCAAGGAAGAGGCGGCGACAAAGGGAACTTGGCTCTACCGGGAGACACCGGCTATCTTAGAGGGTACGTGGCCTCCTCCCCGTAAAGACCCCACACGGGACTACTCGGTGGACAATATCGAGATTCCCACGGATTGCAAGGTTCTTTGGCCGGAGTTTTGGCCTATTGAGAGGCTGGTTGAGGACTTCGTTGAGTCTCCTCATAGTTTTGCTCGGACGCGGTTGCTGGTCCATCTGGACGAGGAGACCAAATGGTTTAGCCGGGCGGTTATCAACGACATCTCCGCCGATGGGGGGGTGCGAAGCGACGGGACGACCCCCAAGCCCTTACTTTCGCGCTGGCCGGAGGACGTGGGCGTCCCGCGTCCAGGAACGGGCCTCTACGAGCAATACTGTGCTGCTGGGCTAAACCCCGAACTGTTTAGGTTGGTTATGTCCATTGACCTGGCGGCCGACGAACCCTCGAAGAACTATACCGATCCTGACTACACGGTATTTCAACTTTGGGGGATGCACCGTGAGACGTTCATTCGGGTGCTGCTTAACCAGAGGCGCTTCCGTTATCGCGACCCAGCGAAGATTCAGCAAGTGATGCGGACGTTCGTGGGGGCTTACCACCCCAGCAAAATTATCTGCGAGGCCCTCTCCTTGGACAAGCTCTTTGCACGGGGACTTCCGCAGGTGTTGGGGGAGCCGGTGAGTTTGTCCAGCCCACGGGGTATCCGCACAGAGATGATCGAGCGGGTTAGGGACTTGGCGGACAACGGCCTTATTCTAGTTCCATTTGCCCGTGACACTTTCTCCGGCAACACCGCTCGCAACTACAATACGAGGCAAGTGATGGCACCCTTCTTAGATGAACTGGAGAACTATGGGGCTAGGGGTCACGACGATACGCTGCTGTGTGCTGCCCACGCTTTGTGGGACATCCGCGGAGGGGACAGCAATCTGAAGCTGAAGGTATTGAGGCCCGAACTCAAGACCGCCTCGAGTCGTGACATTCCCACCATTCGCACCTTACGCCGCCGGCGCCGAGCAGGAACAGAAGCTGAGTTGGATGGTATGGAGCGTCGGCTGAGTCGCTTGTATCAAGACTTGGGGACACTTAAGGCTCAGGCACACGCGACAGGAACTCCCATACTTCCTCCTGAGACGGGGGAAGAGGAGGGCATAGAGCCATGAGGGTTTTAGCCGCTAAAGATGGGCCGGTGGGGATAAAGGTTAGCCGCGTCTCTTCGGGGGCCTCCGATAGGGTTGTACTAGGTTTGGGGTCGCGTATGTTAGGGAGGGGCCACGGATCGGAGCAACTGCCTTGGACTAGGCAGGACCAGGCCACTTGGGGCATGTTCAACGTAGAGGTCCCTCCAGTGAGTCTAGAGGGGCTGGAGGACCTTTCACACAACGAGCCCATGCATTACGCCTGTATCGAAGCTAAGGCACATGCGGTGGGGGGGCAAGGCTATCGTATTCGGCCCGCCAGCGAGTTGGTGTTGAGCGAACCTACGGTGGCGCAGTTTAGGCCTAGAGAGGAGGAACCCGACGAACTTCAGAGGGACGCGGTTTTGGCCTTTCTCGAATCATCCTTACCGGACTTTTCCTTTAGCGAGACCTTGATCGAGACCCACCGCGACGTGGAGGCTTTGGGGCAGGGATTCATCGAGGTAGTCCGTGCCTTGGATGAGGGGGCTCTACCAAAGGCCCTCTACCCCTGTAAGGCGATCAGCATGAGGATTTTGGCAGACAACACGGGGTATGTCCAGAGCCGCGGGGGTCAGTATCGCGTCTACTCAAAGTATAAGGCTAAGGGTCCGAGGTATTTCAAGGTGGAGCAGGGAGGAAAGTATAGTTGGCAGGATTCCGACCTCGAAGAGCAAAGCGGGTTCCGTTTGCATATAGGGGGTTGGACGGAAAGGGGGTCCAAGGAGTTTGTCCCCGGCGAGGCCCTCGACGTGCTGGGGATGAGGAGTGTGGGGGTGACCTCCCCCGATACTTTGTATGCCACCAACCAGATGATGATGTTCCGCAAGGGGTCTACGCGGGACACCTTGTACGGGACTTCCGATATTGTGGCAGCGCAGGCCGACGCCCTAGGGGCGCAGTATGCTGCGTTGTTCAATCTCGACTACTTCCAGAACAACGCTGTTCCCCGTATGGCTGTGGTGGTGCAGGGTGGGGAGATGAGCGAGGAGGTTGAGGAGAAGTTGGAGTCTTGGTTGGCCGAGCAGTCAGCGGCCAGCGTAGCCAACAGCGTCGTTGTACTGCAGGTGCAGGACGCTAATACCGAGGTTAGATTTGAGAAGCTGGGTACGGTATCTTTGGGGGATACGGACGTAGACAAGTACCGTCAGGGTACTGACGAACACATCCGCTTTGTGCATCGTGTACCTCTGAGCGTCATCGCCGGAGGGGATCAGGGGGCTGCGGATTTCATATTCAACAGCCAGGTGGTGCGGCCGGCGCAGCGCATGTATGAGACGCGGATCAATTACATGCTGCGTGAGGACTTCGGCATTACCGACTGGGTAGTTGACATCATGGTTCCTGACTTGATGGGGGAGCAGCAGAGGGCCACCATCTACGAGATACTGCTGCGTCGTGGCGTGGTTACTATTGACGAGGTACGGGCCGTGTTTGGCCTTGCCGGAATAAAGGGCGGGGACGTGGCCTTTATACTGGTGCCTGGGGCGGGGGCTGTTCCGGTGGAGACGCTGCTGGCCGTAGTGGAAGGCAGGTTGTCGGGGAACGTGGCAGGGTCGGGGATGAAGACGCCTTCGACTGAAGCTCCGGTTTACCAGCCCCCCAAAGAGGTTCAGCAGGCGCTTTCCAAGTTGCGCATTATCCTCAACGAGGATGCTGTGGACATAATCCGCGCGCTCCCTTCCGATCAAGCAGCAGAAATGGAGACAATCTGCGAGACATTGGGGATGTTTGCGGAGACCATCAGCCGAGGTTCAGATTGAACTACACCTCCGCCTTGCGAAAGTTGCTTCGTCACTCCGACAAGTTAGGGGCCTACCTGCGTGGTGTTTCCACATTTCCTCTTGTGAAATAGGCCATAGGGGCTTGACAAACGCACAAAAATGTGGTATAATGTATGGGATAGTTGCAGTTCGGTTGTTGTTTCACCTCCCACTAGACAGTAAACATTTTCTCTGTGAGGCTTTGAGTTAACCATGGCTACCGTAAAGGGCAGGTTTGAGGCGCGGGCCGAGATCAAGGCTCCTCTTGTGCCGGATGGTTACGAGTTTACCATTGTGGCGGCTACTACGCACCCTGTGGATGGGCCTTGGGGGAGGAGTAGGCTCACCTCGGAGGCACTAGCGGGGATGCGGGCTCAGAAGAAGATTCCTCTGTGCCAAGGCGATCATTGGGAGGCTATAGGCAACCCGGAGCGCATCGTTGGGTATGCTACTCCGGTTAATGATGACAACGAAACCGAGTTGTCGGTACGCTGCAAGTTGTACGAGAATGACCCTGGGGCTGTTGGTCTTCGCGAGAAGATGCTTGACGAGCCTGCGTGGTATGGTGCGTCCATAGGGGGCTTTGTAGAGCCGGAGGGTGTGGAACTTGTCCCTATTGACACTCAGGTGGCAGGAGACCCTGAGTTTCCTGAATACGAGAGTATCATCTCCAAGTGCCCCCTGGATCACATTTTGATTTGCCGGGCGGACGCAGCCCTCGACCAGGCTTGTACCGGCGTAGTCCCCGAGGCCCGTTCAGCCCCATTTCCTACGTTGGCTGAGGCTGTGTTCCGAGCAGCTATAGATGTTTACGACCCCGAGTTCAGGGACACCTGGAGCACTGCCTACAAGAACGACTTGCCTGATAGCGCCTTTCTCTTCATTGAACCAGGGGGAGAGAAGGACGATGAGGGGAAGACTACGCCTCGCAGTTTAAGGAAGTTGCCCGTCAAGGACGCAAATGGCAAGTGGGACTGTTCCCACATTCGATCTGCTATAAGCCGGGCTCACCGGATAAAGTTGGCGGATGGCAGCAAAATCAGCAAAGACAAGGGAGACGAACTGATGAAGAAGGCCCAAGACTTGTATGCAGAGCACTGTTCCGAGGACAGGTGTGGCACTACACGAAATGACGAGGATGAGGAGGTAAACGATATGGGACTGGGCGCCCGTGCCTTGCGTGCAGTAGGTCGGTTGCTCCGCAGCGAGGAAACGCCTCCGGCTGCTCCTGAACCCACTGCTGCGGCTCCTCCGGCCGAACCTGTGCCACCTGCCCCCTCTTCCGATCCGGCTCCCGCACCGCCTGCGGCTTCGGCTGCGCCACCGCCGGAACCTTCCCCCGCCCCCCCGGATCCATCCCTTCCGGACTTGGGGAAGTTGCTGGAGGCAGTCAATTCCTTGACGGAAACGGTTACGCCCATGAAGGCTACATTGGAGACCCTTACCGGAGATGTGGCTGCGTTGAAGAATCCTCCGCCGCCTGAAGAGCCTCTCGCTCCTCCTGACCCCGTGGTGGCGGCAGCCCCTCCGCCTGAACCTGAAGAGCCGGAGCCTGGGGTTCCGGCAGATAAGCCTAGCGAAGGGGCCCCCTCTTTAGTGACTTGGACGCAGGAGGACGTGGATAATCTGGTGGAGAACCTGCAGTTGCTGGGGGAACTCAATGAGACTGTCAAGGGGATTGTGAAGGATATAGACGCCCTCAAGGCGGTTTCGACCCGTGCACGTTCTCATCAGCCCCCTCCGGTGCAGGCCGTGTCACCTCCAGACGACGATTTGGATGTGGACGCCGACTACCTCTTCCGTACTCTGTAGTTCTACGACACTTCCCACCTCAAATACCTATTACAACTACCCAGCAGAGCCAACACAGCACGAGAATAAACCTCGGGAGTGTGCCAGCCCGCTGTTGCGGAACGCCGGACACATCCCATCACTGGGTGAGTTAAATTATGGGTATGATTCCGAAGGCAGGTACGCTGATCGGACGGGCTGGTCCCAACATTGGGACAGAGACCCCCAATGCCAGCTCTATGTTGCTGGGCGAGGAGATGACTACCAAGTTTGTCTCCCGCGTGGTAGGCGTAGACGGGATGCTGGCGGTAGCCCGTAAGCAGGTCATCAAGGGGTCGGGGCGCATCCAGCCCATTTTCGACATCGCTGAGGGTCAGATGGTTGGTGGGTTGGGCGAGTGGGAGTCCGTGGATGACGCGGACATGGCAACGACCAACTATACTGACTCTAGGTTGATTCCGCAGCCCTTCGACTTTGCCTGGGACTACAACGCGCTGCTGGCACAGTACAGCGCTGAGGGTCCTGCGCACGAGGGGAACGTGGACACCGCCATGCAGCTCGCCATCAAGAACGAATTCGAGCGCATTGCACTAATGTCCGACACCGCAGGCTCGGACGGGAACTTCGCTCCCGGAAACATGACCACCATTGATGGCTGGTGGGTCAAGGGTCTTACGGGCCACGTGTACGACTACGAGGGTTCCTTCATCAGCCCGGCGATTTTTGAGGGCGCCTTCAAGCGCATGCCCTTCAAGTACCGGAGTGCTCCGGCTCGGAAGGCAAAGATGCGCTTTTGGGTCAATGATGAGGTTGTTATTGACTACCGATCCTTGCTGTCCCGGGTTCCGAACGGCTTGGGGAGCCTTTCTCTGACCCAAGAGAACCAGGTTCAGTTCGCCGGTATTACCCTCACCGAGAATGGCTATATGAGCAAGACGCTCCCCGGTGTGCTGTCTCAGAGTGAGTCGGCTGCGGACTTCACGGGAGTTTTGCTGTGCGAGGACGACAACTTGGTGTTCGGCTTCGGCCCTGAGATGAAGCTGACCAAGACCCCAGACAAGTCTGGTAAGTTCACCACGTACTACTGGTGGGGTTTGGTAGACGTGGGGTACGAGGATGTGGATCGGGTGGTCGCAGTCGCGAACATTGACCCCTCGCTTGATCCTACGCTGCCGGTGTTTGCCGGCCTGTAGGCAGGTCTCCGCATCGCAGGCCCGAACGCCCCTTCGGGCCGACCGTAACTAGCCTGTGGGGAGGGCGCCAGTTCTCCCCACAGGTCACCAACAAGAGACTAGCGCAAGACCAACTGGAGGCAACACGATGAGCAAAGTTTTACATATCCCCGCCGAAGATGGCTACCCCCGTTCGTATGTGGTGAAGTCTCGCTCAGTCTTTAGCACCGTAGAAGGGGCGGGGGGGAAGCCGGTTCGGGTTTATCAAATGCTGGCGTTTGAGGCTGGCAAACCGTTGCGGGTTGACCGCGACGAGGATGTTGAGTACCTACTGAGTCTTCGCGTACCCATCCGTGGGCACAAGGTGCCTCTGTTCGTGGAAGGCATGCCGGCCCCGAAGCGCGCACGGACCCGTATGGAGCAGATGCAGGCCGATCAGCAGCGCATGGCCTTGGAAATCCAGCAGTTGAGGCGGGCATTAAGCCGCGGTGGGGATCAGGCAGAGGACGCAGCCTCTGTCGCTGGAGAGGTTCCCAGTTTGGGCGGGGACGAGGAGGACCTCCCGGTGGAATCCTTCCCTTCGCCTGAGGTTAGGGGTCTTCCGATTACGGCCGAGGGACTTTCGACCCCCGCAGCGGCTACCTCGTCGGTTGGTGTAAATGCTGGGGTTGACGGAGAAGAGGTGCCCCTGTAGCTGAAGCTCGACGGGCGGTGCGTTTGCGCTTGGTGGGTGCCCGCAGCCTTAACATACGACCGGGGCGGGTATCGCGGGAGTACACGTTCATTTCGGGTGAGTGGGTGGAGGTTACAGAGCAGTCTGACCTGACCCATCTTCTCGCCCATCCAATTACGCTGGAAGTAGACCCTCCGTTGTCGGTGGAGAGGTGGGTGCGTTCTACAGGCAAGCGACGTGGTAAGTTCTTTCCCAACTCGGAGGAGCGAACTGGGGTAGCCTTAGGGCCGCAAGGTACGGTGTGCTCTCTCTCCCCTGCCTTGGCCTCCGCTTGTGTGGTGCGGGGGTTCGCCAGCAGCCTACCCTTAGCTGAGTACTTGAGCCAACACCCCACGGCTCGTGTGGTTATAACCCGCGGTGGGGGTTTAGGGGATTTGTTGCTGCTCACCCCCGCGTTGGCTGTGCTGCGTGAAGCCTATCCACAGGCACATCTGACGCTCGCTACGATTCCTGAGCACGTGAGGATTCTGCGGGAAACGGGGCTAGTAGATGAATGTGTAGGGTACTTTGAGGCCTTTGCAAGTGCCCCGTATGATTTCCATTGCGACCTGAACTGGTATGTGGAAAACCACGCGGAGCAGGATAGGCACCGAGTGGATTTGTTTGGGGAAGCGTTAGGTGTAACCTGCACCAGCCATAGACTGTTCGCGGGGGTTAGGGACGACGAGAGGCGTTCCATGGCCGAGAAACTGGGAGAGGTGCCGCTTCCGCTGGTGGGTCTTCAGTATGCCAACCCTTCAGCATATAGGCTCCCCAGCACAGAGAAGTTGTGGCAGGTTGGGGAGGCGCTGCGGGAAGCCGGCCTTTCAGTGGTCCCATTTTCGGCCAACTCTATGGAGGTCTCCGAGCCCCACTTGTGTGGGAAGTTGGCGATAGGGGAGTTGTTTGCGTTCATTGAAAGTTGTTCGGCTGTGGTTGTGGGGGATTCGGGGCCGCTGCACGTAGCCTCGGCAGTGGACACGCCGGCAGTGGGTCTGTTTGGGATGGTAGAGCCGGCTACGCGAGTAACCTCCCCCCTCTGCGTTCCGTTGGTTTCGTCATGTGTCTGCTCCCCTTGTAGGGGCCGTAGGACACCACAATGCCGCACACCTGTTCCTTGTTTGGAGCAGATACCAAATGAGTTGATCGTCCAGTCTGTTTTGGAGGCTATCCGTGTCCCTTCGCATAACGAGGGCTTGTGACCACAACGTAACCTCGGCTTCGGAGCCTCGCTACTGCAGCACCCAAGACGTGCTGGACGAGGTAAACAGCGTCGCGGTGGACGATGAAGGCAACGCCTTGGGGGGTATCTTCCAAAAGGCGGAGCGGGCTAGGTTGCTGGCAGCTTACATTACCGCAGCTCGTCTGTGGGTGGAAAAGAAGGCGGGGCACGACTTCGAGCAACACGACGAGGTTTTGGTGTACCTCGACGGCAGCGGGAGCGACGTACTTGACTTATCCCCCTTAGGCTTTGTGCCTCTGCTTGATGTTGCTGATCTTACCATTGATGGGTACCCACAGACGTTGGATGTGGACTACGGAGCAGACCGTGCAGGCCGACTCTTCCGTGTGAGTTCGACCGGAGCGGCTAGTGGGAAGGCCTACAGCCGGGGGGCTACCTTCCCTTGGGGCAGGCAGAACGTCTCCGCTAAGTTGTCTTGGGGGTACACCGAGTACCCTTCGGATATTGTTCGTGCCCAAGCCATGAAGGTCACAGCCGATTTGTTGCGCAACGCCCAGCGTAGTGACGGGGCGGGGGGTACAGACCTCCCAGGTGGGGTTAGTAGCATTTTGTTCGGCTCCGATCTTAGGGTAGACATGCCGGCGCGGGGGCGCTACGCCGATATGATAGCTGACTTAGAGAAGAGGGCCACCAGCATCTGCTTAGGGTATGCTCTCCCTAAAGTGAGGGGTGCGGGGGTTCGCCGAATAGGGGCGCGCTAGTTATGGTGCCCCGCATGAGCGACCCTATCCGCGTCTACCGCCCGATGAGCCGGCAGGCTCACGACTTGAACATAGTCCTCGATTCATGGGTTGACGTGTATGGCAAGGACGTGTGGGGGAGTATCACCCGCGACGAGGGGGCCTTGGTAGACCTAGACCCAGGGGCACGTGAAGGGCTGCTACGGGTGACGGCGAGGCTGCGTGTTCCTTCGGTTTTGGACATAGCAGAGGGCTACGTCATCCAAAGCAAAAAGGC
>Ga0172377_10003950_pt1 | contig 15277 bp, 18 predicted proteins | sample Pumphouse3metaG_FD_119749 | JGI IMG/M metagenome (GOLD analysis project Ga0172377, IMG submission 119749) | Leachate microbial communities from a municipal landfill in Southern Ontario, Canada - Pumphouse #3 metaG | ecosystem: Engineered > Solid waste > Landfill > Unclassified | place: Canada...
ATAATACCCTCTTGTCATCCAACAGTTACGATTGACGGCAGCGGATAAAACAGATATAGCTGTCCATAGATGAAATCTTTCAGGAGATTCATCATGACGGGTATAGTGCATGTATGCTTCGATCCATGAGTTTAAAGATCGTTTATTTAATTTTGTAGATCTATATATTAATGGTTGATTTGGAGTTGTTAGTATTGGCTCTCGTTGTGTTGGCTCTCGTTGTGTTGGCTCTTGTTGTGTTGGCTCTCGTTGTGTTGGCTCTTGAGTTGTGTCTGAGGCCAGATTATCTTTCTCAGTCTCGTTCTTTTGCATAGATAGTGCTCACATTTATTAGTAGAAGTGTTTATTGGTCTGCCACAATAAGGACACGATGGGATGCCAAGAGAACAGGCCTTACAGGGTATGACATCCCAGTCGAATAAAGCTGCCTGAGTAAGACAGTTATCGTAATCAGGACAGCTTCGATTTTCATCATCACGAGTCATAATCTTTTGATAGTGCTATAGCAATCGCCTCAGGACACGATTTTAAAAACTTTGAATCATTAGGACAACGAATGCCTGATAATTTAGCTGAAAGTTCTTTGGGATTAACACCACGTGTGAGAAGTTCATATAGTAGAATTTCTATAGCCTCTATCAATGCACGGGAGCAGCAACCGCACTTGCCTAAGATTGGTTTGAGATATGGTTGAGAAGGATCAGTGGAGGATATTATATACATATCTCCACATCCGGTTTTTATTCTGATTGTTTCAGTTGGGATAGACATTTTGGTGGTACCTTTTTTGGGCTATACATTTTTATTGTTCATTTTTGAAACAATTTATGGTTGGATTTGATACCCCTTTAATTTGATACTCTTTTAATTCACCCCAATGAGTTCCAATCTTAATCTCACAGGGTATACTTAACCACTCAGCTTTACCATGAAATGGTGTTATAAGAATTGGAAGTTCAAGATTATTCTTAATTATTGTTAATACTTCATCACGGTTTTCAGGATGGTATTCAACCATAATAGAATCGTGAACTTGAAGGATGATATATGCGTCAAGATTTCTTTTCTTAAACTCATCTAAAGATAATCTTATAGCACGATTGACTATATATCCTACAGTATATTGTGGTATTGCTGCGTAGAATCGACGTAATGTATTATCATCCAGTTTAGAAAAGGAATATCTTGTCAATCCAGATGGGAATGTTATTGTTTTATTAGCTTCAAGCTGTTTCCGAACACCATGCATATACATACGCCGGCCTGGAAAGGCCCGATCAATCTTCATTAGAATTAATCTTACTTCTTCTAATGATTTGAATATACCAGCGGCCCTAAGAGTTTTCTGCAATGCTTTTTCTCTTGCGTCGTAGTTAGATGAATGGACTACAATCTTACCTGTCTGACGCATTTCATATAAGGCTTTGTTTGTTTTATAATTCTCAACAAGATTTTTATAGTCCAATCCAAGTATCAATGATGTTCTGTGACAATGGACGTCAAGTCCTTCTTTGAATGGGCGCTTAAGCTCATCGTCACCAGACACCCATGCGTATACTCTGGCCTCAGCTTGAGAGCCATCGAGTTCTGCAATTTCGAATCCAGGCCTGGCACAGATCAGTGGTCTTGCAGCGGCAGTCCAGTTTTGCATGTTTGTTCCGCCACCAAAATGGTCCTTTCGGGAAGCAAGCCTTTCTGTTTCAGTAACAAATGTATATAATGCTGTTCTGATGCAGTTATCTGGGCCTGGCTTTTTACCAATAGCAGATAATAAAGCCATCTGTCCACGAAGGAACAATATAGCTTTAGGAATTAATTCATCACCGAGATTTAGTAATGTCTCCTCTTGAGAATCCTCAACACTGTATCCTAAGTAATTCATTAATTGTATTACCTGAGCTGGAGAATTGGGATTAATACAATTAAATATTGACTTGTCGATGGTAAATTGGAGATCAGATTCAAGGTCTTTTATGGGTTTAGGAACAGAAGGCTTTAATTTTTCTTCATATCCAGATTTTTTTAGAGCGTTATTCAAGGCAGATTGGACAGGATAGATTTCTTTGTGATATACATCCTGTGCTATTGGAACTCTCCTTGATGTATCAAGGTATAATCCTCTCCGGTGCTGTTGAATAACCCACTTAATAATTGGAAGAGATTCTGTTAGGTAGTAATCCCAACAGTGCTTGCTTTGTGCTTCTTGAATTAATTTCGTTGTGATCTCATGGGTTGCATAACAGTCCTGGCAGTTATATGAAAACCAATCATCTAAGGAACGTTGTGATTCAGCACAACGTCCTATGTATTTATAATAGGGCATGTCGGTGTAAAGAGAGGTTAGAAACCCCAAGTCATGTTTAAGTTCAAGATTACAAACTGAGTGGAGTTTTGCTGAGTCAACATATATATTATCATCGAATATGAGGTTAAAGTCTCGATGATACCACGCTGCGTCAAATGGTATGTTTTGATTGCAGACCTTGTTTGATAATAAGGCCTGATGTAATTTCTTTAAGATAGCCATTTCTTGATTGAGAGAATAGTAACTATCTCCTCTGAAATTAGATATTAAAGGTATACACATTGCTGAGGTATGTGTGTGGGTTATACCAATACACCCAACGTATTCTTTTCGTGGCGTTTCAAGATCAGTAACAATAAAATTAAATGGATCGTCTGGATCAGGAAATTCATTAATAAGATAATCTAAGTATGTCATCACCTCTGGATATGTTGGATTGATTATCTCAGTTCTTTTTAAAGGATGCCAGCCGTATGTAGCAATCCGTTTTACTTTTTGGAGATCGTATATTGTTATATCAATCCACGGCTGACGGGTTTCTTTCTGCTTGGATGATGTAGCGTGATAAGCACGTTGTGCAAATGATGGATGGACTATTGGAATTACCCATATAAGTTGATCATTTAATGTATATGGTATTACAGATCCACGCCAGTTTGTCACACCTTCATGTCCTGTGAGAGCGTATAGAGATTCATCGCCAGCAGCTATTATTATTTTAGGATTGTATTGTTTTATGCGGAGTTTTAAGTCCTCATGCCAGGCAAGGAGTTCTGGTTTAGGAATGTGTGTTATCCCACGTTTTATAGACGAAGATTTCCTTTTGTTTTGGTTTTTTGGCGTATAGAACAAATCCTGAAATTTATTATTTGGTGGACGGAATTGAACAACATTGTCTATGAGAAGATTGGACCAGATCAATCCAGCCTGAGCACACATGTTTTGTAAAAGAGTTCCAGTATATCCACAAAAAGGCCGGCCTGTGAGTTCTTCAGATTCTCCAGGTGCTTCTCCAAGGATAAGAATTGGAAAAGATGAAGAAGATGAAGAAGATGAAGAAGATGAAGAAGATTCTGGATACTGAGCCTTTACTGTTCGTTTGAGATCAGTCATCATAAGAGTCTACTCCCCTCTCTGAAATATTCCATTCCTTCCTGTATTGCAACTCTTGATCAGCTGCATAACAGATTCTTTCATCATTAAAATTCTCTGCCACCCAACGAAGATATCCAGTTGGAAGATCACCAATAGCTGTGCCTTTGTGTTTACCATAAGGCATGGTGATTTCGTCGAATGGTGTGGATTGTTCAGTAGTGATTCTATCTGATAAAGATTTTTTAAGGTCTTTTAAATCATTCATTCTCTTGTTCCTCCTTTTCCTTTTCCTTCTTCATTTTATCTTCAAGCTCAATCTCTAATTGTAAAATTCTTGGCTTGGCCAGATCAACCAGCACTTTATTTTGTTCTATAACAACTCCCTTTCTGCCTGTTTCTAAACAGGCGTCAGCAGTTATGCAACTTCCTCCATATGGATCAACAACAACCTCGCCAGGCATAGAAGATAACAAGATCAATTTCATTATCAATTCTTTTGGTTTCTCAGCAGAGTGTATTCTTCCACGCATCGGAGAGTTATATTCGAAGACATTTTTAGAGAGCTCGGATAACACTGGCCTCTCCCCCTTCCATGCGTATAAAATATTCTCTGTATTCAAATGATGTCTCTTATCATCATTTGAGCCTTTGACGTTTGGTTTATACCATATAAGAGGGATTTTTTCTACATTAAACCCTGCGGCTATGAGCAAATCCATCGCTTCATATGCCTTATCCATTTGAGCTGACCAGAACATGTATATTGCTGAGTCTGGTTTCATACACCTGTATAGTAACTTTAAGATTCTTAACATCTCTTGAGGGTCATATTTGTTGTCGTATTTTTCATACGCCTCACCTCGTTCTCTGTCCATGTTTTCTTCTACAGCCACGCCCCATGGTGGGTCTGTTATAATTAAGTCAATAAATTCTCCACGTTTTAATCCGATGTGTTTAAGCCAGTTCTCAGAGTTGTCATTGATTAACTCAACATCTTTTGAGGTGATATCACCTTTTGTGATACCTAATCGTTCAGCACGACCTAATCTTTGGATACGTTTAATTCGAGATAATGCTGTAGATCGGCGTTTTATGTTCGTCACCTCGGCATCTAAGGCTTTGCCGTCTTCCAGTTGCAGATATCGTGTCACATCTGCCGGCGTAATACCGATCATTCTGGCTGTGTCACGAACACCCCAACCAACTTTAGTCCGACCAGCACGAGCTTTACCGTGTTCAGATTGCAATAGCTCGTGTAAGTTTTTTACCATTGCAGACTTCTCAGGCCATTCGAAATCTTTACGGCTTAAATTTTCAAGAAGCTCAAATAGCTTTCTTTCATATTCTGTTATAGAGTTCTTAATTATACACGGGACCAGACTCCATTTTTCTTTATCATCTTGTGTTGGTTTGTATACTTTTCCGTCATTTGTTTCTTTTACAGACCACACCTTTGGATGGCCGTCAATGATTAATCGTAATGATCTTAATCGCCTTTCTCCTGCTATGAGGTTGTAGTTCCCATCCAATACAATAGGCTCAATCAGTCCTCCAGGAACAAGAATTTGTCTTGCTTGTTCTTCAAGATCACCAAAGTTTTTTCTGGCCCTGTCTGGAGGAACAATAATCTTGTTAATGTGGATATATTCGAATCTATCATTTGGCCTGTTCGGGACTTTGAAGATTTTTTTACTTTCCATCTGTTATGCTCCTTTCATATTCAAGTTGAATGTTTTGGATATTAATAATAATATGGCGCATTAATTGTAGTGTAGTCGATACAATTTGTATGAGATTGAAGATATTTCTATCTGCACCAAATCGCATATTTAAGTCTGAGATCTTATTATCAAGCATTATTTCCAAGTCATCTATTCTTGTCTGAATGTATTCGAGTGGCATTGTCACCGAGTTCTCTGAGTTCTTTGAGTTCTTTGAGTTCTCTGAGTTCTCTGAGTTCTCTGAGTTCTTTGAGTTCTTCAAATTCTTCAAATTCTTCAAGTTCTTCAAGTTCTTCAAGTTCCTTATTTCTGTCATTGTTATTCTCCTTTTCTTTTTCTTTTTCTTTTTCTTTTTCTTTTTCTTCTTCCTGTTTTAATATAGTAATAGCAATAACAATTAGAGCTTCCTCAAGACCTTTAAGGATAAACTCTAACTCCTTAACTTCCGTCAACTCAGCAGATGTATTTATGGTGTAGCAGTATGTTATATTTGGACCTGAGAGAGATACTATAGGTAGACAGAATTGTGGTATCTCTTTGTTACTTGGGATTGCAACAATACGTCCGTATGTATCTTGAGTCATTTTGTTTCTCAATTAAAACTTTAGTATCTCCGTCTTTGCCCCAAGTTTACTGACCCCCGTCGGGAGAATCAAACTCCTTAACTGGCTCAAAGGCTGTGCAGATGCCCCTTGGGATATTATGCCATCCGTTTTTGGGACCGCCGCCAACTCATCGATTTTTATCCTATTTAGACCATTCACGAACGGCCTTTTCAGTCCAGCCCTTTCCATCCACCCAATACCCCTCGGCTCTCATGCGATCCCAGTAATCGGCACACTCGCAACATGCATTTTCAGGACAGCATGGTCTTCCGCATTGCTCTTCATTTCTTTCGTTCAATTTCTTCTCCTTACATCCCTGGTGGTCGGGTTCGATAAGTTGAAATTCTTCTAATAGCCTTTGGGCGATCTGGACATATGTTTAATCATGCTGATGATCGAAAGCATATTCTATCAGATATTCATCCTTCGCTTTTGACAAGAGGGCCAGATGCTCCCGTCGGTTCATGCCTGCTTGATGCCATTTTATTTGTTCAAACATGGTTTCTTTTTCATCCCATAGCAAGACTAAAGCCTTCTTGATATGAGGTAAATCCCCTTCAATTCTTTCAATCGCCTCTTTTAGCATATCCACGACAGAGAGTTTAGCTCCGTCATTCAAAACATCGGATAATTTAATGATGTTCATGGTTCCCTCATTATTGGTATATTATTTTATAGTAATAGCTACAAGACTATAACTACTTCCTATCGTCAAACGTTGGACGAGTATATGATAGGTGTATAATAGCAAAACACCAAAACGCCACATGGGCCAGTGGATGAAGTCCAGATTCTGGGTCTTGATCTGATCTTTTTATCCAGGCCCATGCGTGACGCATAAGAGCTGCGAACATTTCTGAGAAAGGGATTCCCTTTTCCCAGTTTCTTGGTGAGTATTTCTTACTACCAAACGTGTAAACCTTGACAAGTTCCTCCAAGGCTATTGGAGATATAAGATCATAGCGGAGTTTATCTATGAGTTCTTTATTCATGGTTTCTTTATCTCCACGGTCCTGATGAGTTTGATAAGTCATTGAATCTTTTTGGTATCCATTCATGTTACAGTAATTCTCCTTTTCTTTAAATTGTTTCAAAATTAAACAGTATTATCGCTATCATCCTTGAAACACTTCCAAGGTTCAAACGGATCGATATAATAATACGGCTCAATCATACCGTCTGGAAGATTTCTTAAACATAAATCCCGATACTGACAGACTGAGTGATAGTCATTACACCTGTTGGTGTTTCTTGGAAAGTGTATATGCAAACGGTCTTTAAGAACTTTATCTAAGTTGTTATGATAATCCTGTGGATGCAATCCATACTTATCATACCACTCTAAGATCTCAGTCCCTACTGACACGATCTCAGTCTGCCATACTTCCAGTTCATCCTCTTCCAAAGCCCAGATGAGATAATCTACAGCTGGAAGATAGATCTTAGCCTCTTTTTTACCAGCTGATTTATTGGCTATTTGGGGATATACTCCTAAGCCAATCACCCCGGCCTGGGTAGCTTTAGTAATCCACGCATAACCTTGAATAGAAGCGTGGCCCTGCCAGGAGGTAAGATAATCCAAAGATGACCCAAATTTATCATAGAGATAATATGTTGTCTTTATCTCTATTGGTGTGCCGTCATGAAGAAACCTATCACATCTACCAACATGGTAGATCTCTGACGTTACTGGAATCTGGAATGATAACTCAGCGCCTTCACCCTCTGGTAGAATAAAGTCAAAGTTTCTTTCTGACACAAACTCATAATAAGCTTCTAAGAGTTCATGTCCACGGGCAATCGATCTGACTTTGTGAGATGAGTAACAATCAGGATAAACATTGGAGAATGTTTCTTTTGCAAGATTAACATCTCCTGTTTTGTCAATAACCTCTGTGCCTATATGGATTGCTTTACCAAATTCCAATCCAGAGGAGTCTGAGTGAATTGGTTTAAGACCACAGAAGTCACGGTATAGAGACTTTCGTTTACACTCCTGCCACAAAGATTTACGTGTGTTGTCAAGCATAAGGCGAAGTGGTTCACTCATGGTTTAATACCTCTTTCTTAAATTGTTCGATGTAAGGTTTAGGGCTTGTGTTTCTTACGATTTTTTCAACGATGCTGAAGTCTCCAATGGTAACACAGAGAATCTGAGCTCGTGATATAGCAGTATAGAATAGCTCTCGTGTCATGAACGTTCCAAAGGATTTATCCAATGGAAGAATTACCACAGGAATTTCAGACCCCTGCATTTTATGGGCAGTGAGACAATAGGCCTGTGCTAAGTTATGCTTTTTAGCATCTATTTTAACAGTCCTTGTTGGATTGAAGAATTCAACTATAACATCTTCAGATGTTGTTGATACAACACGTCCGATGTCTCCATTGACGCAAAAGGCTTTTGAGCTTTTGTTATAATCACCTCCATTCTCTCCATTCTCTCCATTCTCTCCATTCTCTCCATTCTCTCCAATTACTGGTATGTGCTCATTCTTTAATTGTATTACCTTGTCATCCGTCCTGAAGTGGAAGTTAAATTCCATATTCCCAGGGTTGAGCCATCCAGCAAGGATTTCATTTAATGCTCTACAAGATAGATCAGTTTTTGAATTAAAGGGTGATATTACCTGAAAGTCCCAAATAGGATTAAGATTTAATCTTTCTGCTATAGATCTTATAGCAGAAACTATTGTTGATTGTGTCTGTTCTGGTGTGCCAGTTGAAATATGAATTAGATTTCTGCCATTGTCAAGATCAAAATCACCTTCATTAGGCATATAAGATTTTTCGTCTTTGATTAGATGACAGGCCTTTACAATGTCACCAGTGTTTCGTTTTATCTCTGTCAGTTCAGTTACTGGAACGGTGTTTAATAAACTATAAAGCATCGCTCCAGGCCCGATTGGAGGAAGTTGATAGTGGTCTCCTACGATGATAACCTTAGTTCTTTCTACATCAATCGCACGGAATAGATAATAACACAGGTTAACATCAACCATAGAGAACTCATCCAGGATTAATACATCGGTGGAGATTGGATTGTTATGGTCAACTGAGAATCGAAAAGATATCTTTTTTGTTATTTTATCTTCCACAGGCCTGGGCATAAGAAGTCTGTGAATTGTGCTGGCTTCCATTTTTGTTAATTCACTCATACGCTTGGCCGCCTTTCCGGTTGGAGCGGCTAAGGTTATAATTGTATCATTTTGAAACGATTTGATGATTTGATTGATCAAGTATGTCTTTCCTGTTCCTGGAGCGCCTGTGATACAACTTATGGTATTGGTTCTTACTGTTGTAAAAGCATTGAATTGATCAGGTGCGAGAGAAGATAGTGAGTCAGAAGAGTCAGAAGAGTCAGAAGAGTCAGAAGAGTTAGAAGAGTTAGAAGAGTTAGAAGAGTTAGAATCCCGCTCAATGGGATTTGAAAGCTCTGATCCAGGCCTTGCAAGCAAAGCCTTTACTTGATCAGTTATTAACCTCTCCCGATCTGCTAAAACTCTAAGGGTTATAAATCTCCCTTCAGGATATACGGTGTTATGCACTTCATCAACAGCAGTAATTTTCTCCTGAGAGATTAACTCATCAAGGATCTGCTTTGTTTGATTATAATTTATTCCAACCCTACGAGTGAATGATTGTAAAAACCCTTTTTCATATATCCATAATCTCCCACCAGAACATATACGTTCTAACTCGTGCAACAAATACGCCTCAATCCGGGCCGGATGGGATTTAGTGAAACCATATTCCTGGCCGATTTTATCTGCTGTAAGGAACCCAATCCCATCACAGTTTATAACAACATATGGATTGGATTCTATATTCTCAAGAGAGTATTGCCCGTTAGTAGCAATTCGCTTAGAGTATCCTAATCCAACAATAGGACTGAGAGCTTCTATTATTTCTTGCTCCCGTCCTATTTCATCCAGTTCAAGTGGAGGGTCAATTTGGGTAATTCGACCGAATTGTAGTTGGATACCATATTTTTTGTGTTCTGTCTGTTTTACATCGTCAAATTGGTATGTATAGTCTTTATTTATTGATTCGTAATAGCACGGGCCTGATAGAGTTAACCTCTGTCCTGTGACTCTACAAATCAAAAAGTCATTACTATGGAAGAATACCTTTGTTACTTTTCCTGTGATTATGCTCTTGTCCATATCAAAACTCCTGATTCTTTTATTTCTTTTACTACATAAGATTCAAAGGGCCAGCATACGACATATCTAAATTCTGCCCATTGAGAAGATATTACTTCAACCCAAACACATCCGTGTCTAATACGCTCTGCAAACTTCATAGGACTGTATGCAAAGATAGACTTTATCCTTGGTCCTTCAGGGCCGGTTTCAATAGATATTCGCTGTTTATACTTGGCAGATTTTAATTCTAATTCTATATCTTTCATTGGATTAGCTCCTTAGAATACCTGGGAGAGTTTGTATTGTTGTATTATTGTCTCTCCCAGGTTTTGTAGATAGATTTAATTAGACATTAGACTTAATTAAACTTAATCAGACATTAGACTTAATTAAACTTAATCAGACATTAAAACACAGGAACTGGAGGTTGGTGTTCCTCTTTCACCTGTTCAATCCTTTGCACCCCAATTCGATATTCACCGGTTTTCTTATCCGGTTTTTTCGATTGATTATAGTCGACCTTAATTAATCTCCCGATTGTTTTATACAAATCAATCGAACCATTCCCGTCTTGGAATTCTTCTTTAATGTGAAATGCTGGTTGGCCACGTCCAGCCTCACGACGGTTCTCAGCAACACCTAAACCGATTAGGAATTGCTGAATCATACCGGAAGGGTCCCAGGTTAGTTCACCGGCTGCTGGCCCGGCTCCGTAAATAACGCTGTGGAATATTAGCCTACCTTCAAATTCCTCAGGCTCTACAACTGCAAGCCTGAAGTTACAGAACTTATACATTGTGTTTTCTTCATCCCGCTCAGGGTCGGGAGAGTATTCATCTGGTTTGTAGCCTTCTGCAAACGTTCTTGAAGTCCAACCCTTTTCGCCCGGATCCAGGACTTGACAAATGTATTTCCCAAATGGAAGTTCTGTAGACTTCATTCCTGATTTGATGCCTTCTAACATGGACTTACTCCTTTTTTGAATTGGTTGTGGTTTTACTTCTTCTTTCACTTTTTTCATTTCTTTCACTTCTTTTACTTCTTTCACTTCTTTCACTTCATCCTTAATTTTCTTTTGTTTCATTTAACTTCTCCTTATTGGCAAGCCACAGTTCCAGTCTGCTTGGGCCTGGAGATTTACCTACCATCACCGATTTTGCTCTCACCTCCTTCTTTTTGGGTTGGGATACAGTTCTACGATGCAATCGTAGAGATTGTATCTCTTTGTAGAAATTATCTTCTGTGAATATTTCTTCATATCCCATTTATTTATTACCTCCCTCGTTTAAAGTATATGTATACATATCCAATTATTATAATACCGAACCATACCATTGCCACTCCTATATCTAAACCATCATTCATTTTTTAACCTCCTTGACACCACCTCCTTGTTCCAGTATTTTGTTAAAATTTCCCAATCTTCTTGCCAGTTTTCAGACAAGACAATTGGCTCACGGCCAAGTTTAGGACTACGACTTTTGGCTGACCAATATTGAGAAGGGTTGAACAGTATAACCCTTTTTTCACTCTCCATAAGGTCAGTCACCTTTTCACTTGATTTTCCTGGGGCGGCTTTGTATGTTGTTTGAAAAGACATGAATCCGATAAGAGGAAATGCGGAGTCAATAATACTGTATGCTCTGCCACCAAAGTCTGGTATCCAACGAGTGATTTGTTTACCAGATATGGATTGTTCGGAGGTTATAGACTTACACGTAGCAACAAATCCTTTACCGGACTTCATAATGTCTTTAATGTGAGAAGTTAATTGTGTTGATATCTTGTGCCAGATCATGCGACTAAAGTCACCCTTTTCAACAGGATGGGTAACTCCGGCCTTATGGCACTCGTTTTCAAAAATAAAATTGTATAATTCATTAATTGGGTCGACTACGACATATGAGAAGTCTTTGGATTTAACGAGTTGAGATATCAAACTCTCATACTCATCCAGACCAGTGGGCCTGGATTTATACAACTCATGAGCTATAAGTCCTTCTTGAACATCCATGTCCAGATAATATGCTGGTGGAAGGTTGTTATTCTCCAGCCAGATATTCAGACTCACTGCAAACGAACTCTTTCCTACACCTCCTGGCCCATGGATTAGTAACCCGTATTTTGATAGTGAATCTGTAGAAGGTGTTTTTGAAGTAGAGATTTTTATAATTGACATGTTATGTTTTTTCTCCCTTTTATTTTTTCTTTTTTATATTTTTCCTTTTTTATTTTTTCATTTTTTCATTTTTTCATTTTTTCATTTTTCGTTTTTCTTTTGTTTCATGACAAAAACCAGGCCTGACACATGGTCAGGCCTGTATCTGGATCTGGATCTAAATTATTTCATTTTTTTTTATCTTCTCTCCTTTCTTCTCTATTTTCTTACACCAGTCAAATGCTGGACACAACAGACATATATCAGCTGTTACTTGACTACAATCCGCTGGCACAGCTCGATCAGAGTTGCAATATCTTTCATGAGTGTCTTTATGCATCCACCCACGATTCGTATAGTATATTTCTTTACCACAGTTGTCACAGATATCCATATTGTTGTTTCTCATTTTAAATATCCTCCTTGGGGCCTGACACATAGTTAGGCCTGGGTCTAAATTGTTTCATAATTAAACAGTTAAATGCTTTAGAATTAACTCAACTCTTTGGCTTACCGGACACATCCAGTAAAGCGGAGAAAGCATCAAAGTCTGGATTATTTCCTTGACAGCCTCGCGCCGTGCTTTGATACGGTTTTGAGTTACCATCTTGCTGGATGGGCCAGTTGAGACTAAAAATCTCTGGCCCTTTACGAATATTTCTTTCATATCTCACCCTCCTTTTTATTTATTTCTTCTTCTTTTTTCATTTCCCAAATTTCCATTTTTCTTTTGATTATACTCGCAACATCAACACTCGTGGTGTGATTCTTTCCGCATCTTACTGCTCCGTTTTTGCCGACGTAGTATTTGTTAATACTCTGGCCTTTTTTACAAAAAGCCCTGCGTTTGGTTTTTGATTCAATCTCGATACAATCCAATCCATTGACGAGGTATCTTATAATCCGGTCTTGGATTGTTTTACACTGGCCCTTTCTGGGGCCGGATAAGAAAACATTATATGGCAGTCTTTTTTCGATTTTTTCAGTCATTGGTTTTCCTTTATATTTTATTTTTTCCTCTTATTTCTCTTTTTCCTTTATATTTCTCCTTTTCCTTTATATTTCTCTTTCTCCCTGGCCTGCCTATTGGTAAGCCATTTTTCCAAACCAAATTTTTTTCCCGAATTTCTTGGTTTCTTTTTGTCCCCCTTAAATCTTTTAGGGACGTTTTTACACTTCGACCAATTTTCTCTTTCTCTTTTTTCTACCTCTTCCTTTCTCACCCTCCTTTCCTTTCTATACTGTTCACTGGCCTCTATCCCACTTCTGCATGGTATCCGGCCAGCTTTTACCAATACATGCCAGGCATGTTCTTCTTGGAGCATACACAACTCTTGCTCCAAGACATGAATAGAACTTTTAACAGATTTTATTTTCTCTGTCAGAAGTTCTATTTGTAAATCATGAAAATTCTTTTCATCTTCTTGCATTATTTTCTCTTTTCATCCAGTCCTTTCATTCATGTTTTAACTCCTTCCAACCTTCAGGCAATCTCCCTCTAAAAGCTTCAGAAAGTTGGTCGGGATCAAGTGAAAACTGCCTTGAATCCCAACTTGTATTTCTCAGTTTGATTTTTTTTTCATTTTTTTTTCTCCTTCATGGTGGAATATGTAAATCATAGAAATTTTAAAATCCATGATAATAATGAATGCAAGTTTCATGCCATATTATGCCGGGCGGATCAGATTTCTGCGCCAGATGCCAGGCCTGCTGCGCCAGATGCCAGGCTGCACTAAATGCCAGGCAGCCCAGATGCCATATCATGCTGCAGCCCATATGCCATTCTGCTGCAGCCCAGATGCCATATCATGCTGCAGCCCATATGCCATTCTGCTGCAGCCCAGATTGCCCTTCCTGCTGCGCCAGATACCGAGCTGATGTCATATGCCAGGCGGATGCCAAATTGATGCCATAGAGGAAATATTGTTTCATATCGAATTGTTTCATGATTTCTTCATGATTTTACGTCTTAAATTGTTTCACATAAAAAATATCGCCTGAAACAATTAAAATTTTTATTGAAAACAATTTTTTAAATTTTCCAACAATATCAACAACATATCAATAACGCATTTAGAAAACGTAACCTATAGAATATATTAAAAAATTCGGCCAAAAAAACCCAGCAATATCAACAACTTATACACCCTTCAAAAAAATATTCTCGGAAATATTCTGCAAATACCGAGCATCATTACGGATATTCTGATATTCCGTATTCTCAGAGTATTCATATTTTATTCCTTTTTCTTCTTTCGAATCAATTATTTATTGAAAAATTAAAAAAAAAAAAAGAATATATTGTTCCATATATAGAGATTCTCAAAATGAGAAAAGCGAAGAGAATTCTCTATCCCCGGAGAATACGGAATATTGGAATATCCGTAATGATATGAGATAGTTCCAGAATATTTTCAAGAATATTTTTTGGACTGGTGCATAAGTTACTGATATTATTGTGTTTTTTTGGTCGAATTTTCTAATATATTCTATGGGTTAGGTATTACTGATTGTGGTAACGAGATATTGTAGTAATATTCAATACTTAGTATTTTTATTATTTTGAGAATTTTTTAGCTGCAACAGGACTGAGCAGCAGAGCAGCAGCAGGACTGAGCAGCAGCAGGACTGAGCAGCAAGCAGCAGAGCATCAACCTTTTAGTGATACATCTACTAAGGCAAGGATTGAAACAGAGCAGCAGTAGGACAGCAGCACCTTCAGTAGCAGAACCATGCAGCAGAGCAGCAGACGGCTTGACAGCAGGACAGGCTTGACAGCAGGACAGGCTTGACAGCAGGCGCATCTAAATGTAGCAACAGAGCAGCAGCAGGCGCAGCAGAGCAGCAGAGCAGAACAGCAGAGCAGCTAAAAAAGTGCAGCTAAAAAAGTGCAGCTAAAAAAGCACTCATACAACCCCTGCCCCACAGCGTCAAAATTTTGACGGTCTATAAATATCAATAATATCACCACCATATAAAATCTTACGAAAATCCCACAAACTGTCCAAAATCTGGACTCGGGGTTGTATTCTATACTCCCCCCTCAACTATATAATATCACTACAAAAGAAGGGATATTTAACCCCAGAGGAGCCGAATATCATACACTACATATATCTTGAAAATTTAAAAAAAAAAAAAAAAAAAAAACAAAAAAAAAAAAAACCCAATTTTAAATTTCTTAACACTTTAAAAAATTTTTCCTTTGAAAAATATTTTTTTTTTTTTTGGATTTTTTTAAAAAG
>Ga0172377_10003951_pt1 | contig 15275 bp, 14 predicted proteins | sample Pumphouse3metaG_FD_119749 | JGI IMG/M metagenome (GOLD analysis project Ga0172377, IMG submission 119749) | Leachate microbial communities from a municipal landfill in Southern Ontario, Canada - Pumphouse #3 metaG | ecosystem: Engineered > Solid waste > Landfill > Unclassified | place: Canada...
CAAGGTCATTAAAAACCCCTGCTCCGAATGTAAGGGCGACGGGGTTGTCAAGAAAAAGAAAACGCTCGAGTTTACCGTCCCCGCCGGGATAAACAACGGCGAGCGTATCTCGCTCCGCTCGCAGGGCAACGCCGGAGAAAACGGCGGCGAGAGCGGCGACCTTTTTGTGTTTATAAAGGTCAAGCCCCATAATTTCTTTGAGCGCAAGGAGTACGACTTGTTTTGCGAGGTTCCCGTCACTTTTTCAGAAGCCGCCCTCGGCGCGAAGATTTCCGTTCCCACACTTGAGGGGGTAAGCGAGTTTTCAATTCCCGAAGGCACTCAGTCCGGGTCTACTTTCTCACTCCGCGGGAAAGGCGTCAAATTTATAAATTCAGAGCGAAAAGGCGACCTTTACGTTAAAATTAACGTGGAAGTCCCGAAAAACCTCAGCCAAAAGCAAAAAGACGCGCTGAAAAAGTTTTGCGACATGGCGGGGCAGAAAAACTATGAAAAAAAGCATAAGTATTCCGCCCTGCTTAAAAAACAGTAATTATAAAAGCAAAGGCAAAGTATAAACATAAGGCGAAAAAAAACCCATGGCGTAAAATCCATGGGTTTTTTTGTCAAATGAATATGAGAAAAATATTGTGGCAAGAAGCGAATGAAGTCGTGGCTGCGGCGAAATAGCGAAGCGCGCTCCTGCCTCTCATGTGCCGTCGAGGCACGCTTCATTTCTTCGTAGCGGCGGAGCCGCAGCTTCATGCGCCGACAGGCGCGCTTCATTACAAAATCCTGTTGTGTCCACAACAGGATTTTTTCTGGTGATTCACCGGGGATTCGAACCCCGGACCACATGATTAAAAGTCATGTGCTCTACCACCTGAGCTAGTGAATCTTTTAAGCCGCCCGATAAGAATACCATATGAGGGGGGGTTTGTCAAGCGTTTTTTAACAGTAAATTAGCGCTTTTGCTTAAAAACGTAAAAACAAATAATAAACAGGGTTATGTCGAAAAAACGCTTTATCAATTTTAATTAAAGGTAAGATAAAATCTTCTCTGTCATATCATTGGTGGAAATAAAGTTATTATTCATATTGCGTTCCGCGATATCTTTTGTCCTAGCGCCCGACTCAAGCGCGCTCGCCACCGCGTTCTCAATCTCCAACGCCTCTTTTTCAAGACCGAAGGTAAACCTCAGCATCATAGCCGCCGAAAGCACGGTCCCGACCGGGTTGGCGATCCCCTTGCCCGCGATATCTGGCGCGGAGCCGTGGATAGGCTCGTAAAGCCCGAACCTTCCCTCGCCGACAGAAGCGGAGGGAGACAGCCCGATCGAGCCGATAATAGCCGACGCCTCGTCGGTGAGGATATCCCCGAACAGGTTGCTTGTCACAATCACGTCAAAGCGCGAAGGGTTTTTAATAAGCTGCATCGCGGCGTTGTCGATATACATGCTCTCAAATTCAACCTCGGGATAATCCCCCGACATTTCCATAAGCGTTTCTCTCCAAAGCCTTGAAGTTTCAAGCACGTTTGCCTTGTCGACGCTTGTTAGCCTCTTTTTCCTCGCGCGGGCAAGCTCAAAAGCCATTTTCCCCACGCGTTTTATTTCTTTATCGGTGTAGCTTTCTGTGTCAAAAGCAAAAACTTTGTTTTTTGTAGCTTTCCGCCCCCTTTTGCCAAAGTAAATCCCCCCCGTGAGCTCCCTTACAAAAAGCATATCAATTCCCTTTTCGCGCACGCTTTCGGCAAGCGGGGAGAAGCTTTTAAGCGGCTCATGGAGGACTGCCGGCCTTAGGTTAGCGTAAAGGCAAAGCGAGCTCCTTAGCCCGAGTATCGCCCTTTCGGGGCGGAGTTCCCCCGGCAGGCTATCCCACTTCGGCCCCCCGACCGCGCCGAGGAGCACCGCGTCGCTTTTTTTGCAGATGTCAATGGTTTCCTCAGGCAGAGGGATACCCTCGCGGTCAATGGCTTCCCCGCCGGCGCAGGCGTATTCGTAAAGAATCTTGTGGCCGTTTTTTTCGGCAACCCTGTCGAGCACCCTGATAGCGGAGGTGATTACCTCCGGCCCGACGCCGTCTCCCGGGATAAGAGCGACCTTTAACATTTTTCCGCCGCCCACGGTTGTTTTATTCATTGCCGCCGCCCGCCTTTTTAAGTTTTTCGTCAGCCGCCGCCATTTTTAAAAGCCCGCCGGAATCGATTATCTTTTGTAAAAACGGCGGGAAAGGCAAGAGGGGGTATTCCTCGCCTTTGCTAAGATTTTTTATTACCCCTTTTTGAGTATCGATTGTCATAGAATCTCCGTCTGCGGCGCGCTCCGCCGCTTTTTCGGACTCTATTATAACCAGCCCGATATTAATGGCGTTTCTGAAAAATATCCGCGCGAAGCTCTTCGCTATAACGCATTTTATACCGCTCCCCAAAAGGGCGATAGGCGCGTGCTCGCGGGAAGAACCGCAGCCGAAATTAAACCCCGCCACAAGAATCCCCCGCTCCTTTGCTTTTGAGGCAAAGTCAGCGTCAAAGTCGGCCATGGCGTGCCTCGCGAGGATTTGCGGGTCAAAGCTGTTCAGGTACCGCGCCGGGATAATCACGTCGGTGTCAATGTTGTCGCCATAAATAAACGCTCTGCCTGTAATTATCATAATTTTTGTCCTTTCACACTGCTTCTAAAGGGGAAACTATCTCCCCCGCTATGGCGGAGGAAGCGGCAACCGCCGGGCCGGAGAGATAAACCTCGCTCCCCGGGTGACCCATTCGCCCCAAAAAGTTGCGGTTCGTGGTCGCGATAGCTTTTTCGCCGTCCGCCAAAACCCCCATATGCCCGCCGAGACAAGGCCCGCATGTCGGCGTCGAAACCACACAGCCGGCTTGTATAAATGTTTCGATATATCCTTTTTTAAGCGCTTCAAGATAAATATCCTGCGTCGCCGGGATAATTATAGTCCTTGTGCCGGGGTGGACTTTCTTCCCGCTGAGTATCTCGGCCGCCGCCGCGAGGTCGGAAATCCGCCCGTTGGTGCAGGAACCAATAACGCATTGGTCAACCTTTACCCCCGAAATCTCGTTTACCGGGAAAGCGTTGTCCGGTGAGTGGGGCGCGGAAACCATAAACTCAATTTCTGACAAGTCAATCTCATACACCTTGCCGTAAGCCGAAACCTCCGGCGCGAAGAGGGGGAAGGTGGGGTTGTTTCGCTCGCTTTCATAAGCCGAGGTTATCTCGTCCGTCTCAAATATCCCGTTTTTAGCCCCCGCCTCAATCGCCATATTGGCGATAGTAAAGCGGTCGTCCATGGAAAGGCTTCGCAATCCCTCCCCGCAAAATTCCATTGATTTATACAGCGCGCCGCTCACGGTTATCTCCCCTAAAATGTGGAGTATAACATCCTTGCCGCCCACCCATTTTTTCGGTTTTCCCTTTAAAACAAAGCAAACAGCTTCCGGAACTTTAAGCCAGACCTTACCCGTCGCCATTCCAAACGCCATGTCGGTTGACCCTACGCCTGTGGAAAACGCTCCGAGAGCGCCATAGGTGCAGGTGTGGGAGTCCGCGCCGATAACGATATCCCCGCTCTTGACAATCCCTTTTTCGGGGAGGAGCGCGTGCTCTATCCCCATGTCTCCCGCGTCAAAGAAATGCTTTATGCCCTGCCGGGAAGCAAATTCCCTTACTATTTTGCACTGATTTGCCGATAAAATATCCTTACAGGGGACAAAATGGTCAAGTACAAGCGCAATTTTGTTTTTGTCAAAAACATTTTTAAAACCGTGTGACTCAAACTCTTTTATCGCCACGGGGGAGGTAATATCGTTGCCCAACACCATATCAACTCCCACCATAACAATCTCCCCCGCGCTCACTTCCCTGCCAAGGCGGGAAGAAATAAGCTGCCGGGTCATTGACATTTTCGTTTTCGTTTTAATTGCCATTATTTTTCACCCTCGCTATTATTTGCCATCAGCTTGTTCATAGCGCGAATATATGACATTATGCTCGCCTCGATAACGTCGGTGGAAACGCCTTTAGCCGAAAAAGTCTTATCCCCATGGCGGAGCGTAGTGACGACTTCCCCAAGGCTGTCCTTGCCCTCCGAGACCGACTGGATAGCGTAATTTTCAAACACATACTCGGGCGGGGATATTATTTTATCAATAGCCTTATAAGCGGCGTCGATAGGCCCGTTTCCAAGCGCCACGTCCTCGCTCTCCACGCCGTCTTTTTCAAGCGAAATATAAGCAGTTGAGTCTTTCCCGCCGCCGGTATGAACCGAAAAGCGCTTGAGCATAAAGTTGCCGTTGTTAATGTCGGGGTTTCTGTTCCAGACAAGCGCCTCTAAATCTCTGTCGGTGATATCTTTTTTCTTGTCGCAAAGCGCTTTAAAGTCGTTAAAACTTCTCTCAAGGTCGGAATCTTTAAGCGAAAACCCCATTGAGGTAAGTTTTGACTCAAACGCGTGGCGGCCGGAATGTTTGCCGAGCACTATCTGACCGGTGGGAACGCCGATTGTCTCGGGCTTTATTATTTCGTAAGTGTCGGGGTTCGCGAGCATACCGTGCTGGTGGATCCCCGCCTCGTGGGCGAAAGCGTTTGTCCCGACAATCGGCTTGTTTATGGGCGAGGTGCGCCCGATAACACCGTAGACAATTTTGCTCGCGCGGTAAATTTTTGTGGTATCTATTCTTGTATACGCCCCGTACACGTCCGGGCGGGTGTGGAGAGCCATTACAACCTCCTCAAACGGAGCGTTGCCGGCGCGCTCGCCAAGCCCGTTTATGGTACACTCGACCTGCCCCGCGCCCCCCAAAACGCCCGCGAGGGTGTTTGCCGTCGCCATTCCGAGGTCGTTGTGACAGTGAACCGAAAGCACCACGCCCCCGCATTCGGGGACTTCCCCCCTTAACCACTCGATAAGGCTTTTCATCTCCCCCGGCGAAGCGTAACCAACCGTGTCCGGGATATTTACAACCGTAGCGCCGCTCTCAATTGCCGTCTTGACCACCCGCGCCAAAAAGCTCCTGTCGCTGCGGGTGGCGTCCTCGGCGGAAAACTCAACATCGCCGCAATAGCCTTTGGCGTATTTTATCATGGCGGCAGCTTTTTCAAGCACCTGCTCCGGCTTTAACTTTAATTTATATTCCATATGAATGGGCGAAGTGGCGATAAATACATGAATCAGTGGCGAAACCCCATTCTTAACCGCCTCGTAAGCCTTGTCGATGTCTTTCTCGTTGCATCTGGCAAGGGATGCGACAGAACAATTCTTAACGCTCCGGGCTATGGTCTCCACCGATTTGAAATCCCCCGGCGAGGACGCGGCGAACCCCGCTTCTATGACGTCCACCCCGAGCAGTTCAAGCCTGCGTGAAATTTCTATTTTTTCATCAAGATTCATGCTGCAGCCGGGCGCCTGTTCCCCGTCGCGGAGCGTGGTGTCAAAAATTTTTATTCGCCTTAACTTTTTTTGTGACGTTTGCTTTATCTCGGTGTTCATTTTAATAAAACCTTCTTTCTTTGGTTTATGCCGATTAGCTTAAATTTATGGTCGGGCTGTAATTTTCAAACAAAAAAACAAACCCGCGGTGCGCTTACGCCGCGGGTTATTGTGGGTTAATAAAGAAACTAAATTAAACCGACAAATTAACCATCCGTACACGCGCAGCGCAAAAAGCCGTTATTTTTGGTTAGACCCAAAGAAATAGCGGTTAGCAGCACTGCGGATAGCGTGAGGAAACGGTTCATTTGCGGCTCCTTTTTTGATTTTTAATAATATATCATATATATTTCAATTAGTCAACAGTTTTTTCTTATTTTGTGAAAAATCGCCGATTATATTGTTCAATGATCAAAATTAAAAAATGAACAGTTATTGATAGTAGAATTAATAAAACCGGAAGTTCGCGATCACTTTTCCCAGCACATCGACTTGTTTTGTAAAAATAGGTTTCATCCCGTCGTTTTCCGGCTGGAGCCTGACGCGGCCGTTTTCCCGGAAAAAACGTTTTACCGTCGCTTCTTCTTCTATCATGGCGACAATTATCTCGCCGTCCTCGGCGTATTGCCTGCCCTCGACGACAACAATGTCGCCGTCAAGAATGCCGGCGTTTTTCATGCTCTCCCCCATAACGCGGAGCGCGAACAGGTTGGAGCGCCCCCTTGACATACTGACGGGAAAATCCACATAACCCTCATAGTTTTGGATAGCGGTGATTGGAACCCCCGCCGTGACCCTGCCGAGGAGGGGTACTTTTAAGGTGGTTTCCCTGCCGCTTCTGCCTGTTCTCTCGCCGTATCTCGAACGCTCAAGCGAAACAGCCCTTGATTTGCCGTCGTATTTTTTAATATAGCCCTTTTCGTCAAGCTTGCGGAGATAAAGGTGTGCGGTTGAAGTGGATTTTATTCCGAGCGCCCCGCAAATATCCCTAACGCTCGGGGCGTAGCCTTCGTTTTCGATAGTGCTTTCCAAGTAGTCATAGATTCTTTTTTCCTTTGGTGTGAGTTCAACCATTTAAAACACGCCTTTCATATAATGTCGGGGATTTTTCCGTCCTTTATGGTTTTTATAAGGGAAAGGAAAGGTCAAAAAGCTGTACCGCGCGGGTAGTTTCGCCTTTTATATAAAGCCAGCCGAACAGCGCCTCAAGCCCAGTCGCCCTTCTGTAATCAAGCTTTGTCGCGGATCGCGGTGTATGGGGGGACTTCGCGTTTCGGCCGCGCCTGAAGACGGCCTCTTCTTCTAAAGTAAGGTGCGGCAGAAGCCGCTCTACAGCCAAAGACTGTGACGCCGCGGTGACATATGAGAGCGCTTCCCTTGAATGGTCGGCAGAGCTGCCGGGGGAGTTTTTCACGATTCTTTCCCTCACGAGAAGCTCAAAATACGCGTCGCCCAAGAACGCGAGCACTAAGTTCGGGTAATCGCAGTTATTGCTTTTGCCGGTCTCGCCGTTCATAGTTTTTTCAGCCTTACGCCGTCGGCGGTGTCCTCAACGGCATAGCCCATTTCTCTTATTTTGTCCCGTATTTTATCCGCCGCCGCAAAGTCTTTGGCTTTTTTAGCGGCTGTTCTCTTTTCAATCAAAATCTTTAGCTCGTCTTCCGCTCCATTAGCGGATATTTCGGCGCCGCTTTCAATTAATTTTTGGCTCTCTCCGTAGGAGACGGCGTTTTTAATAAGGTCAAGCGACAAAACCTTATCAAAGTCGGCGATAAGGCAAAGCTTAGTGGCGCCCGTGGCGCCGGATTTCAGCACGTCGTAAATCGAAGTAACGGCGAGCGAGGTGTTTAAATCGTTCCCCAACGCGCTTACAAAAGCGGCTTTGTGGAATTTAAAAGCTTCTTTATCAATAGCGGAGTCGGTTTTATCTTCTATAAGCGGTAAAATTCGTGATAACAGCTTTTCATAAGCGGCTTTCGCGTTATCAAGGGCGGGGAAAGTGAAAGAAAGCACTTTGCGATAATGCGACATAAGGCAGAAAAAGCGGTAAACCATCGGGGAATAGCCTTTTTCAACAAGCGTTGAGAGGGTTAACGCCCCCCCTTTTGACTTTGACATCTTGCCTGTTTCGTCTTTGAGATGCCTTACATGGAACCAAAAGTCACACCAGTGACCCCCTAAAAAAGCCTCCGACTGGGCGATTTCGTTTGTGTGGTGGGGGAATGCGTTGTCCACCCCGCCGCAATGAATGTTAAGCTTTGGGCCTAATTCCTTAATGCTTATCGCCGAGCACTCGATATGCCACCCCGGGTAGCCCGTTCCCCACGGAGACGGCCATTTAAGCTCTTGAGAGTCAAACTTTGATTTTGTAAACCAAAGTACAAAGTCGTTGGGGGACTTTTTGTTTTGGTCTCTCCCCACGTCTTCCCTTACCCCGACTTCAAGGTTTTCCGCCAAATGGCGGCTGAATACAAAGTATTTACTCAGCTTTGAGGTGTCGAAATAAACGTTCCCCCCCGATTCATAGGCGTATCCCTTTTGAATGAGCGAAGAAATAATATCGATATAATCATTAATTCTTGAAGTCGCGGGGATAACGATATCGGGTTTTTTTATATTTAGCTTTTCAAAATCTCCGAAAAAAGCTTGTGTGTAAAACTCGGCGATTTCAAGAACGGTTTTTTTCTCCCTCTTCGCGCCGAGGAGCATTTTATCGTCGCCGGAGTCGCCGTCGCTTGTCAAATGGCCGACGTCGGTAATATTCATGGCGCGCTTTAGGTCATACCCCAAATAAATCAGGTATTTTTCAAGGATATCCTCCATGATATAAGTGCGGAGGTTGCCGACATGCGCGTAGTGATACACGGTGGGTCCGCAGGTATACATGGTCACGGTTTTTTCGGCGGGGGAAAATTTTTCTTTGTTTCTGGTGAGCGAGTTGTAAAGCTTCATTTTGTTTTTGATTCTCTTTATTTATTTTGTGGGGTCAATATACTGCCAGTAGCCCTTTATGTATATGTACCCCGAAAACACGGTGAAGAACATTGACACAAGTATTGCCGCAAGCGATAAAAACCCGCCGAGGTTTATAGTTATGGGTTCAAGCAAAACGACAATTACGCAGACAATCTGCGTCACCGTCTTCATTTTTCCCCAAATATTTGCCGGTATGACAATGTTTGAGTCGCCCGCCACCACAAGCCTCAGCGAGGTTACCATTAGCTCGCGGAAGATAATAATAAGTGCGTTCCAGAAGAACACGCTCTTTAAAAATCCCTGAGAGAGCGTTTGCCCCGCCGGGAATATGAAATCCGAAAAAGTAATGGCGAGTATGGCGGCGAAAATCATAAACTTGTCGGCAAGCGGGTCCATAAACTTGCCAAAGCTGGTGACAAGCCCTTTCATACGGGCGATTTTTCCGTCTAAAAAGTCCGTGATGGAGGCAAGGATAAAAATAGCGGCGGCAAAAATCCGCGACCACGCGATATGCTCTCTCCCAAATAAGGGGTAAATCATAAAAAACGCGAAAAATGGGACTAAAAACGCTCGTATCATGGTGAGTTTGTTCGGCAAATTAATTTTCATCGGTGTGTTCCCGCCTTTTTTCCCCGAAAACAGCTTTGCCCAACAGGTCATAGCCTAAGGATTCGGTGATTTTTACATTGATATATTCGCCTTCCCTAAGGCGTTTGGAATCAGAAGAAAAATAAACTTTCCCGTCAATATCCGGGGCGTCCGCTTGGCTCCTGCCATAGTAGCTTTCGGCTATTTTATCATACCCTTCGCAAATCACCTCAAGGGTCAGGCCGATTTTTGACTCGTTTCGCGATTTATGTATCTCCATTTGGGCTTTCATGATTTCGTCCCGCCGTCTTTTTTTTGTTTTGGCGTCCATTTGCCCCGGCATGGAGTAGGCGGGGGTGTTTTCTTCCCTTGAATACTCAAAAACGCCGAGCCGCTCAAAGCGTGTGGATTTTACAAATTCCAAAAGGCTTAAAAACTGTTCTTCGCTTTCCCCCGGAAAACCGACTATAAGCGAAGTGCGGATCGCGACCGACGGCGCTCTTTCCCTAAGCCTTGAAATGGCGCTCACGATAACTTCTCGCCCGCCGCGGCGGTTCATCCGCTTTAAAATATCTTCGTCTATGTGCTGAATCGGCAGGTCGATATATTTCACAAGCTTTGGGTTTTCGGCAAATTCGTTTATAAGACCGTCGGTCAGCCGTTCGGGATAACAATACATAAGCCGTATCCATTTAATTCCCTCAATGTCTGAAATCCGCCTGATAAGCGTTTGAAGCGACGGCGTTCCGTATATATCCTCGCCGTAACGGGAGGTGTCCTGCGCCACAAGGCAAACTTCGCTTACGCCAAGCCCGGCAAGTTCCTTCGCCTCTTCGATAATATCGCTTATTTCCCTGCTCCGGTATGGCCCGCGGAGTTTGGGTATGGCGCAAAACGAGCAGTGATTGCCGCAGCCCTCGGCTATTTTAAGGTAAGCGAAATACCCCGGAGTTGTCACAACGCGGTTGCCGCCGAGGCTCGACCCGGCCGGTTCCCGCAGACAAGTGTATTTTTCGCCTTTAAAAGCGGCCTCCACGGCGGCGGTTACTTCGTCAAAAGACCCCGTGCCGATAATCGCGTCCACTTCGGGAAGTTCCTTAAAAACCTCCTCGCGGTACCTTTCCGGCAGACAACCCGCGACCACAATGCCCTTTAAGTTTTTATGCTTTTTAAGCCACGCCACGTCAAGGATGTTTTCGATCGCCTCTTCTTTCGCCTCTTTGATAAAAGCGCAGGTGTTTATAACCATTACGTCCGCGTCAATGTCGTCGGCGACGACCTCATAACCCTTTTCAACGCAGTCAGAAATCATAACTTCGGTATTTATCAGGTTTTTTGGGCACCCTAAAGATACAAAACCCACTTTAATTTTCATCGGGAGGCTCCTTAATAGAGGTTATGGCTTTTTGTGAATCCTCCCAGGAATAGCCCAAGCGGTACAAAAAAGCAAACAGCTTTGAAATTGATTTTTTGTCGTTGAGGTCAACTTTGCCCTCATCATGGCGTTTTTTCGCTAAAAAACAAATGTTTTCCTCAAATACGCTCTCGTCTATTTCGTCTATGGCGTTTGTGATGTCTTCTTTTATAAAACCTTTTTCCCTGAGATAAGCGGCGATTCTTATCTTCCCCCATCTTCGCTTTTCGGCGATATCGGAAGAAAGCCGCGAAGAAAGCTCTGAGTCATTTAAAAAGCCTTTTTCGGTAAAAAGCGAAATCACCTGTTCGACGACTTCCCCGCCGAAAGATTTTTCAAGCTTTTTCGCGAGAGCCCTAACCGAAGAAGGGGAATATGAAAGTATGTTTTCGGCCTTTTTAATGCACTTTAACTTTTGCTCGGCAAAGGCGAGCTTTTCGGTTTCAACTTCCCCGCCCTCGGCTGAACCGAGCGTAAAAAAATCTTTTTCGGTTATTATGTAATCTTCGCCGCAAGCGGTGACGGTTACTTCATGTCTGTTATCGTCAAAGATAATTCTCTCTATGACACAGCGCATTAAAAGTCGTCGTCCGAAAGGTTGGCAAGGCTGTCCTCAATTCCCGTAAAGCCGCCATTTGTTTTTGAATAGGCTTCTTTTATTTTCCCTTCGATCTCAAGTGCCATCGCGCTGTCTTCGGAGAGCAGCTTTCTCAGGTTTTCTTTGCCCTGACAAAGTCGGTTGCCGCCATAAGAAAACCACGAGCCGGCTTTATCAATAATGTTGAACTTAACGCCGAGGTCGACAAGCTCGCTTTCTTTTGAAATCCCCTTGCCGTAAATAATGTCAAATTCCGCGACTTTAAAGGGCGGCGCGACTTTGTTCTTAACCACTTTGCACTTGACATGGTTGCCCACAACCTCGGCTCCCTCTTTGAGCTGTTCGCCCCGCCTCACGTCGATTCTCACCGATGAATAGAATTTAAGCGCCCTGCCGCCGGTGGTAACCTCCGGACTGCCGTAGATAATACCGACTTTCTCGCGGAGCTGGTTGATAAACACCACAACGCAGTTTGATTTTGATATCGCGCCCGAGAGCTTGCGGAGAGCCTGCGACATAAGCCTCGCGTGGAGCCCGACATGAGAAGCGCCCATGTCACCCTCTATTTCGCTCCGAGGCACAAGCGCCGCCACCGAGTCGATGACGACAATTCCCACCGCCCCCGACCGCACAAGCGCGTCGCAGACCTCAAGCGCCGTCTCGCCGTCGTCGGGCTGGGAGACCAGCAAGTCGTTTATATTAACCCCTAATGATTTGGCGTAAATAGGGTCAAGAGCGTGCTCGGCGTCTATGAAAGCCGCGTCGCCGCCCTCTTTTTGGACTTCCGCAATCATATGCAGGGCGACAGTCGTCTTCCCCGACGATTCGGGTCCGTAAACCTCTACGATTCTTCCTTTCGGGATACCCCCTATACCCAACGCCAAGTCAAGCGAAAGACTGCCGGTTGAAACGGCTTTGACCTCCATTGCGGCGTTGTCGCCGAGACGCATGATAATGCCTTTGCCCTCTTTTTTTTCAAGCTGGGCGAGCGCTGTGTCAAGGGCTTTTCTTCTGCTTTCCCTGCTCAAGTCGTTGTCTGCCATTGCCGCGTTTCCTTTCAGCGTATATATTTATATATTATAGTTAAACAAGCGAACTAATGTTCATTAAATTGTATCACAAATAGTTTTTCTTGTCAATATTTTTTTGTTTATTTACAACATTTTGATAATAAGTGGCAAATTGTATTAAAATTACCCAACATTTTGTGTATTTGGCATATTTACTTTATTTGTGTTCGGCAGTATAATAAATATGCCGGTTCACCGGGAAATTGAAACTGGGAGATCGAACAAGAAGGAAAGGTTATACACTATGAAAGATATCTCAAGACACGGCGGGCTTTGTCTTATTGTCCTAAAAGGCGCGAGAGAGCTTGGCGTTTTGGTTGACAGCAGGGTTAAGGCGCTTCGGAACGAAGAAGACTCAGAGCTCTCATATATCCTTCCCATGGAGGAGATACGATTCGCTAACGGCGAGGGCAAGGTTAAGCTTGGCGAATCGGTCCGGGGGAAGGATATTTATATTCTTGTGGATGTCGGCAACTATTCAACAACTTATCCTATGTTTGGCTATGAAAACCACATGGGGCCCGACGAGCATTATCAGGACGTTAAAAGAGTGCTCTCCGCAATCGGCGGCAAGGCGAACAGAGTGTCTATAATAATGCCGCTGCTCTACGCTTCCCGCCAGCATAAAAGAAAAGGGCGCGAATCGCTTGACTGCGCGCTCGCCCTGCGGGAACTTGAAAACCTCGGGGTTGACGCGATAATATCGTTTGACGTGCACGACCCCACGATCCACAACGCGATACCGAACTCATCTTTTGAGAACATTTTCCCGACTTATTCAATGCTTAAAAGCTTTATCGCGAACGAGGGCAACAATATTTTAAAAGACAATATGATTGTGATTTCCCCCGACACGGGAGCTATGGACAGAGCCGTTTACTACGCCGGCGTGCTTGGCGTGGACGTGGGCATGTTTTACAAGCGGCGCGACCACACAAAGATTGTCAACGGGAAGAACCCCATAGTTCAGCACGAGTATATCGGCGGCACGCTTGAGGGAAAGAAAGTTATGATTGTCGACGATATGATCGCGTCCGGGGAGTCGATTGTCGATATTATCACCGAGATATCCTCCCGCAACGTGGCGGAAATATATGTCGCCTGCACGTTCGCGCTTTTTACCGAGGGAGTTGAAAAATACGATAAGCTGTTTGAGGAAGGCAAGCTTAAAAAGCTTTACACCACAAATCTTTCTTATATCCCCGCCGAGGTCAAGGCGCGCCCTTGGTTTGTCGAGGTGGATTTATCAAAGTTTATCGCCAAAATCATCAATACCCTGTCGCACGATGAATCAATCTCCCCGCTCCTTGACGCCACCACGCGAATCCGCCGTCTTCTTAAGAGCGCGTCGCATTAAAGCCGGCTGTTTTAGTCGCTCCAGTCAATATTAAAGGGCGCCCACGCCACAAGCTCGTTGAGCGACGGGTGTATCGCCATTGAGTCAAGAATCGGGTTGAGCGTGCCGGCCTGCCTGCAATACTCAAGCCGCTTTTCGTCCTTCCCGAACAGGCCGCCGAAAACCCCGGACTGTTTCCCGGTTCCCCCCGCGCCGCATTTAAACCCGGCGTTCATTAGATAGGCAAACGGCTGCACCAGCACGGCGCTCTCCGGGCCTACGATATGGGCGCCGAGTATTTTTTTGTCTTCCCCGGCGACAATTTTTATAAAACCGTCGTTTTTGTCTTTCGCCCCCATGGCAATCCCGGCGGCGACGCTTGAGTAATAATTTTTACCCGTCCGGACTTTAAGTCCTTTTTCTTTCGCTTGCTTTTCTGTGATCCCCACATGCCCGACTTGCGGGCTTGTAAAAATCGCCCATGGCACCGCGTCATAAGAGGCTTTTTTCTTCTCTCCGCTTGTAAACAGATTATTCACAAGCACTTCCGCCTCATAATTCGCTTTATGCCTGAACTGATATTTTCCGTTGATATCGCCAATGGCGTAAATATGGTTTATATTTGTTTCAAGATATTCGTTTGTTACGATATATCCTCTGCCGTCCATGGCGATACCTGCGAGCGAGGCGCTTAGCTTATCGGCGTTTGACCTCACTCCGGCGGCGATAAAAATCTCATCGGCGGTTATTTTCTTTACCTCACCCGTTTGAATATCTTGAATTTCAAGCTGTTTTTGCCCGTCATAAGCCGACGCGGAAATCGCTTTGTGAGAGGAGTAAACCTCAACTCCGTTTGACAAAAAGGTTTTTTCAACAAGACTGCTTATTTCCTCTTCTTCCGTCGGCACGACTGTTTTAGCTATTTCCACAAGCGAAACCTTTACCCCGAAAGCCGAGAAAATATGGACAAACTCAGCTCCGACAGCCCCGCCGCCGATTACAATAACGCTCTTCCACAGTTTTTTGGGGTATTTTTCGCCGAAAAAGCTTTCATAGGTCAAATAACCCGTCTCTTCAAGCCCGGCGATGCCCGGCACAAACGGCCTTGCCCCGGCGGCGACGACAAAATTCTTGCCGTAAATCTCCCCGCCCGGGAAGTCCCCCGATTTTTCAAGGCTAAGCGTGGTTGGGGAGGTAAAAGCGCAGGGAGTGTGGTAAACGTCAAGGTTGTTTACTTTTTTCAAGCCCTTTTCAATTAGCTTGTTTTGGTCTATCTGCGCCCATACCCTTTTTGTCACCTTGTCCCAGTCAAGCTCGGGCGTTCCGAGATTAACCCCGATTTCACCCGATTTTTGAACGCTCCTTATTAAATCCGCGGGGTATGCCAACATTTTAGAGGGAATACAGCCCTTGTTGAGACAGGTTCCGCCAAACTTGCTTTTTTCAACAATGGCGCAGGACAGCCCGGCGGAAAGAGCCGCTTCCAAAACAATAAGCCCCGCCCCGCTGCCGATAACAACTAAATCATAATTTTTCATAACCAAGCCGTCCTTTCATAAATATAATTGTATTATGGTTACTTTCGCGGTTTATCCCTTATAGATGATTTAAGCCTTGGCGATTTCCCCGCCGAAAGCGGCCGCTTTTTCTTTCATATCGCCGTCGGGGTTCCACAGGCACTTTAACCCTTCGTTTATTAATTCAAAGCCCGCGCCCGACAGCATTTCATTGAGATGCTTTACGCCCTCGCCGCTCCAGCCGTAGCAGCCGAACGAGGCGGCCTTTTTGTTTTTAAACTTTAAACCTTTAAGGAAGCTTAAAAACCCCGCGGCATGGTGGAGCACGCTCCCCGAAACGGTGGGAGAGCCAAAG
>Ga0172377_10003956_pt1 | contig 15270 bp, 7 predicted proteins | sample Pumphouse3metaG_FD_119749 | JGI IMG/M metagenome (GOLD analysis project Ga0172377, IMG submission 119749) | Leachate microbial communities from a municipal landfill in Southern Ontario, Canada - Pumphouse #3 metaG | ecosystem: Engineered > Solid waste > Landfill > Unclassified | place: Canada...
CCCAATATGTTTGAAGACCTCATCGCTATGGTGGCACTTTACCGGCCGGGGCCAATGCAATTTATCGATAGTTTCATCGCCAGAAAACATGGCCGGGAAAAGGTGCAATATGACCATCCTCTGGTGGAAAGCGCCCTCAAGGAAACCTATGGAGTCACCATTTATCAAGAGCAGGTGATGCAGATTTCCCGCGAGCTGGGCGGCCTTTCCGGCGGTGAAGCAGATACCTTGCGCAAGGCGATCAGCAAAAAGAAGACTTCTCTAATGATGAAATACCAGGAAAAGATCATTGAGGGAGCTTCCAAAAACCAGGTCCCGCGCGCTACGATAGATAAGATCTGGCAGGACTGGCTGAAATTTGCCGAATATGCCTTCAATAAGAGTCACGCAACCTGCTACGCTCTGGTGGCCTATCAGACCGCCTGGCTGAAGGCACGTTACCCGGTGGAATTTATGGCGGCGCTGCTCTCTCTGGAAGATGATCCCAGCGCGGTTCCGAATAAGATCGAAGTCTGCAAAAACATGGGTATCAATATCATCCCGCCCAATATCAACCGCAGTGATGCCGAATTTAGCGTGCATGGCAGCGATGTGCTGTTCGGACTCAGAGCTATCAAAAACTTAGGTGAAGCCGCCATGCGGGCCATCATTGAAGACCGTGAGCAAAACGGAATCTATAATAACATCTTCAATTTCTGCTCTCGCCTGGATAGCTCCTCGGTGAATAAGACCGTATTGGAAAGTCTGATTGCCGCTGGCGCTATGGATGAGATGGAAGGCAGCCGGGCCCAAAAATGGGAAGTGATCGAACAAGCCCTGGCCCTCTCTTCCGGGGATCAACGGGACCGTAAACGGGGGCAGACCTCCCTCTTTGATCTGATTTCTGATGAAGATGATACCGACTTTTTCCCGCCCCTGCCCGCGGTGGAAGATTGGACTTATCTCTATAAATTGGATCAGGAAAAAGCCGTATTGGGCTTTTATATGAGCGGCCATCCTATGTTTGAGTATCGGCTCTTGGTGCGGCACCTGACCAACGCCAATTCCAAGACGGGCAAGAATAAGAATTCTGATCTCGCTCTGGTGGGTATAGTGTCCAATATCTCTCGTAAAAAGGATTCCAAGGGTAACCCCATAGCCTTTGTGGAGCTGGAAGATACCAGCGGGAAATTTGAAGTGCCGCTGTTTAACCGTGATTTTGCCAAATACATCGCAGCTCTGCAGATCGGGGGAATCTATCTCATCCTGGGCAACCGAAGTCAATTTAATGGCAATGACGATGGCATCCTGAGGATCCTGCCCAATGCGATGATTGCCTTTGAAGATCTGCCCCGGATGCTGAAAGGCCGCCTGAAGCTCTTCCTCAAGGCTGATCAGATCAAAAAAGCAGTCCTCGCAGAAATCGCTACCTGGAGCAAACGGCTCCCCGGGAACATCGTATTGCAACTGGAAGTGGAGGCCGTGGATCTGGAAAAATACCAGTTGGAAACCAAGATCGGCATTTTCCCGGATAACCCAACTTTGGCTTGGCTGGAAAATCAGGCTATAGAGTTTAGACTTGATTACAATACCAATGGCGAAGAAAGCACTTAGCCTGCTGCTGTTTGGGCTCTTGCTGCTGCCGTTGCTGGCTCAGGAGATCATCTTCGAACGCTATGAAAGCGGGATCGAGATCTGGATCATCCTGCCTTATGAGCTTGTCCATTTTGGCAGTGGAGACGCAAGTGCTGATTATCAGATTTCCACTCAGATCAAGGATTCCCGGGGCAAGCAGGTGGCGGTGAATGAGCAGATTTTACAAATTCCGAATCGAACCTGGCTGCAAGGAACCGCCATTCCCATTCAGCAGAGCCACGATTTGCCCACTGGCAGCTATAGCCTGAATGTCGCCCTGCGGAACCGCAAATTGGGCGATAAGCAGAACTACGAACGCAGCTTCAATGTGGGCTCGCAAGCCACCGAAATCGGGCAGGCCTATCTGATCGCCACGCGGGAAGGATTCCGCTACATCCCTGCCACAATGGCCATGCAGGAGCTTCAGAGTCTCTTGCTCAGAATCAGCTTTGCGGTAGATGCCCAGAGCCTCAGGCTGTCTATTGATGGCAAACGGCATGATTTTGAGCTTCTTCACAGCCCCTTTGAGCTTGATCTGAAGGAGTTTGCCCCGCAGGACAGCATCAGTGAACTGAGCCTTGACATCACCGAGCTGAATATTCGCTATCAGTTGGAGCCGCTTTTGTATAGACCTTGGTTCTCCTTTGGCACGCGCTACTCCCTAAAAGATCAATTGGATCAATTGCGCTATGTCGCCAGCCAAAACGAGTGGCAGGTGCTCAGAAAGGTGCCCAAATCCAAATATCACAATGCCATTGAAAGCTTTTGGCAGGCCAATGATCCCAGTCCGGGGACGATCCGCAATGAAAACCGCGATCTCTTCAATCAAAGGGTGCTGGCGGCCGATGAAAGGTTCAGCATCCACAAGAGAATGCAGGGTTGGAAGTCTGATCGCGGACGCATCTATATCAAGTTTGGCGAGCCGGATCAGATCACCACGGACGCCTTCCCCATTGGGCGCGCGCCCAGCATTAGCTGGCATTATTTCAGGCTGAACCGCATCTTTGTCTTTACGGATGAACGCGGCTTTGGACAATATAATTTATGGAACAAAGATGATGAATACAACGATCTATAAAAAACTGATTATTAGCCTGTTCTGCTTGGGGATGCTGATTCCCATAGCAGCTCAGGAAACTCTGAATATGTATTTGGATCACAGCCGGTTTTTGGATGCCAAGGGCCAGACCGTCGTTCTGCTGGACTATCAGATTCCTTATCGGAGCCTGATCTTTTTAGCGCAAAACGGGGCCTATTTTGCCCAGGTCGAGGTCTTGCTGGAGATTGCAAATCAGGATTCGGTAGTCTATTCGCGCACTGTGGCGGACAATATCGGAATCAGCAGCAAATATGACGCTTTCTCCCAGCAGAAGTCTTATCTGAACCGGCTGAGTTTCCCGATGGAGGAGCAGGACTACATTGTCAGCTTTTCGGCTACCGATCTGAATTCCGAGAAGGTCTTTAATTGGGAGTTTGAGCTTTCTGCCTTGCCGCAGGACAGCCGCATCAGCGATCCCCAGCTCAATAGCAGAGTCTATGCCGATGGCAGTGCTTATCTGGAGAAGTTTCGCCGGGGTGAGCTGGTTTACGAGCCGGTGCCTTCGATAATCTTTAACAGAGAATATCACGAATATGCGCATCTGTATCTGGAGCTTTATACCCCTCTGGCCGAGCTTGCCGAGCCTCAACTTCTGGTGCTTAGTTTGGAAAGTGGTGGGCAGCTCGTGATGGATGAATACATTGATACCACTGTGTCAGAAGCTACCCAGGCCATTGCTCTGAAGATTCCCTTAACTGATCTAAAGGCAGGTAAATATCAGGGCACAATCAGCCTGCAAGCCGGTGAGATCCTGCAAAGCCGGGATTTCGAATTTGTGCTCTCCGAAGACACCGAGACCATGCTGAGCCTGTTTCCTGATCCCGATGACGAATTCAAGCTCATGCGCTACTTTATGACCAGCCGGGCCCTGTCAAATTGGGAGAGCCTGAATACCGAATCCAAACGCCGCTACATCACCAACTTCTGGAAGAATATGGCGCTCAGCACACGGCTGTCCGAACAGGGTATCCTGGACCTTGTTCACGAAAGAGTAGAACATGCAAACCGCTATTACTCCTCTCAGAAACCAGGCTGGAACAGCGACATGGGGCGCATCTATATCCGCAGCGGCGCTCCCGCAGAGATCGAGAAAGGCCAGACTTCAGACGATACCCGCTTTGTACGCAAGGATTACCAGATCTGGAAATACCGCAGTGGCGACAGGCCAGTTTACGTCTTTCTGGATCAACAGATGAGCAACAACTTCCGTCTGATCTACGTGAGCAATGACGATATGGAAATCTCCAATCCGGATTGGCTGCGGCTGATCGGTAGAGATTTTGACGAGAGTTTGCTGAGAAATTAAAGCTATTTCTTATGTAGCGCAGGACGCCGTTCCTGCGAAAGCCTAAAGATTTTATCAGCTTTCTGCAGGAACGGCGTCCTGCGCTACATAAAAAAGGCCCCTTCTATCGGATAGAAGGAGCCCAGGATGTTTGGGGGTTTGCTTTTTGGAAATCTTATTTAGAAGCCGAACCAGGGTCCGATGCTGAGGGTCAGGCCTTCATACTTGGTTTCGGGTGAGTGAGTTACTTCATAATTCTCATTCTCCAGGCCTTTCACACGCCAATCCTGAGTGAGGGGGTAGCCATAGGCATAGCCCACTTCGGCTCTCAGGCCCAGCCAGGGCAGGAATCTATACATCAGCTCAGCTTTGGGCTGCACCAAGAGATAGCTTTTATTGAGCAGGAAGTGAGTGTTATTTGAACTTGGAATCGTGCTGGGGAGGGTGTTCCAATCATAATTTGAATCTGTATTCAAAAACTCCAGTTCATGATTTGCTCCGCCCACCATCAGTCCCACGCTGCTGATGAAGTTCTTGGTAATCGGGATGCGGCGATCAAGGGTCACCCCGCCCATCATGTTGCTTTGTCTCAGCCAGATGTGATAATTTGGATCTGTGGGATTGGTCTTCTTTTTGGTGTCGTTATAGCTGGTGACCTGTCCACCCAGGAAGAACCCTTTACCGATAGAGAGTTTTCCGCCCAAACCTTGTTGCAGCAGGCCATCTTCTTTAGCCTTCGTAAAGCCCATGGCAGGGTCGGCGATCAAGTCATTGATATCTGTCATATCCAGATTTATCCACATGGGAATCCAGGAGCCGCCGCCATAGCCAGGGCTCAATTTACGCTTTTTGCTTATGGTCGATGTCGATGTTTTCATGCTGTCGCCACGGCTACCCAGTGTCATATCCAGGCTTTCCACATTTCCATCCCGGAAGATGGTGATAGAGACTTGGTCACCTGCCCGCAGGCTTTGTTGAATCTTGTCCAGGGCAGCGTTATTTGTGCACTGCCTGCCACTGATTTGCATGATGATATCATCTTGGCGGAGGCGATAGTGCCAACTGGGTGAGTCTTTTACCACTCCGGTGATCAGCACTCCATAAGTGTGGGGATAGCTCAATTCCTGAGCTTTGGGGAAGGTGAGATCTTCCAGATACAGGCCAAAATATGCCGCATCGTCTGATTCACCCAGGATGCTTTCATTGATTAACATCGGGGTATCCGCGTCATTGGAGCTATAGAGTGTGATGCTCTTGCTCTTTTCTCCAAGCTTTGCTTCCTGCGCAGTCAGCATGAGGCTGAAGGTCGCAAGCACGAGCATAATATAAGTAAACTTTCTCATCGGTTTCTCCTTTTTAGTTTCTGTCGATTGCTTGATACATACGCAATCTTCGAGCCAATCCTGAGATTTAATATAAGTCTATCAAGTTCAGTGAGATACGAAAAGAGCAGATTGCTATAGGCCTGGCCATCATATCATATTGATATAGGTATATATAAAGAATAGATGGCGGAGGCTGGCAGAGCATTCTCACATAGTGCTCTCTGCCACTCTGGCCTCAAGATAACAATATCCTGATAAACGGAATATGATTTGCATAGCATATAGCTATCCAATAAGAAATGGAGTCCACTATGAAAAAGACGATATTATTGCTTAGCCTTTTAACTTGTTATACGTTCATGCTTTCAGCCCTTATGCCCCTGGCGGTGAAAGCTGCCCCGGCCGCAGCAGATAGACACGCAGAAGTTTTGCGTTTAGCCCGCAGCGGAGCGCAGATTTATTACTACAATGAAGACTATATCCTGGCCAGGCTTGATCCTGATAAGAATTTGGGTTTTAGCCAGATAGAAGAACCGCGAGCCCAGGAAAAGCTCTACCTGATTGCAGACGTTTTACAGGAAGATCTGCCTGCGCTAAAGGCCGGAGGCAAACGTCTTAAGATGATGGGTTCTGATTTGCTCTATGCCAGCAGGCTGGACGAAGTGGCCTTAAGAGCCATCTGCAAATCTTCCTTTGTGCTTCTCACGCGTCCTCTCAGCCTCCTGAGCGGTGGCTTCAGGCCGGATTATCTGGCTCAAACCAGACAGGAAATCGGGCAATTGGTAAACCAGGTTTCCGCCGATAGCATCCTCTTTTTTATCCAATCTCTGGAGGATATGGGAACCCGCTATGCTCTGGCAGACAATCGTCTGGCAGTAGCCACCTGGATTAAAGACAGCTTTGCCAGATTCGGTATCAGCAATGCCCATCTGCAAGAATTTGAATGGAATGGCTCGCAATACAATGTGGTCGCTGAAATCACCGGAACTCAGTATCCAGATCAGTATATCGTGATCGGCGGGCATCATGATTCCATTACTTACACCACGCCTTATGTCCTGGCTCCCGGCGCAGATGACAATGCCTCCGGTGCGACGGCAGCCCTGGAGATTGCCCGGGTCTTGAAAGCGGCAAATTATCAGCCCAAATGCAGCATCCGTTTTGTGACCTTTGCCGCGGAAGAATTTGGTCTGCATGGTTCAAATTACAATGCCTATCAGGCTCAGAATGCAGGCCTGAACATCCGGCTGATGATAAATCATGATATGATCGCCAACAAAAATCCCGGCACCAGCACCGTGCGCCTGATGCCGTATGACGGCTCTTGGGAAGAGAGTGCCCATGCAGCCAGCATGACTGCCCAATACTCTGATCTCACAGCCATTTACGGCTCTGCCAATAGCGGAAGCAGCGATTCTTTCTCCTATTGGAGCCGCGGGTTTCCCACGATCTATTTCTTTGAAACAGATTTTAGCCCGGTCTATCACAGCGATCAGGATCTGGTGATCAATCTTGATCCCGCTTATTGTGCCCAGGTGATTAAGGCTTCTCTGGCCACCGCGGTCAGCTTTGCCAATATGCCCTCGGCACCTCAGAACTTGACGGTTCGCGATCTGGGCACTGGCAGTGCACTGCAGCTTTCCTGGGATGCTTTGACCGATCCGGATATAGATCACTATCTGGTGTATTATGGAGTGAATAGCATAGCGGAAAACCCTCCCACTCAGGTGCTTGCAAACCAATATATTCTGCAAGACCTAAGCGAAGGAACCCAGTATCAGCTTGCCGTGAGCAGCGTGGATAGCGAGGGCAATGAAAGCTATAAAGTCTCTGCCAGCGCCACTCCCCAGAGCCTTCCCCGTGTGCCCCAGGGTTTTTCTGTGATCCCTCAGCCGGATCACGTTGCGCTTTCCTGGGAGGCGAATACCGAGCTTGATCTGCAAGGCTACAAAGTTTACCGTAGCACGTCTCCCGAAGAAACTGGCCCTCAGCTTCATAATGGCGTGTGGACGGATACTCAGTTTTTGGATGAAGACGTAGTGGGCGCGATTGACAGCTATTATTATTACCGGATTGCGGCCCTTGATACTGATGATAATCTCAGTGAAAGCACCCAGGTGATCAGATCCCGTCCCGTGAGCCTGAATTGTGGGATACTGATCGTGGATGAAAGCGCAGATTATGCTGGCAATAGTCCCTTCCAACCCAGTGATGAGATGGTAGATAGCTTTTTTGCCGGTGTTATGACAGATTTTGCCGTCCAAGAGCTTGATTTGCTTGATCTTAGCGAAGATTTGAGCCTCGCGGATATCGGTATTTATTCCTCGATCCTGTGGCATGGCATGGATTCTTCAGACACCACGGCTCCTCATGCCCTGCGCGCGCAGTTCAAAAGATACCTTGAACTGGGCGGAAAGCTCTTCTTTACCGGCTATTTTCCCTCCAAGGCCTGGGGGCTGAATAGCGGATATCCTGCTGGTTTTGTGGGCGATGATTTCCTCTATCAGGTCTTGGGTATAGGCGCTGCGAATTATGGCCATGCCACGCGTTTCAAAGCCGCCAATCCTCAGCTTGATGGCTATCCGCTGCTCGAAGTGGATCCAGACAATATCCATCCTGCTTTTGCAGGTCATATCATCATGGTAGAAAGCATTTCTGCCTCCGAATACGGCACGGACATCTATCATTTTGCTTCCGATTTTGCCTCAGACACCGGGCAGGGATTGCTAAACGGCTTGCCCGTCGGCGTTTTTGCGGAATATGGCGCAGGTAAAAGCTTTGTAACCAGCGTGCCTTTGTATTTTATCCAAACAGATCAAGCCACCGCTTTGACCAACCATATCTTCCACAATGTATTTGCTGAACCTATCTCAAACGACGATCCCCAAAACAATGTGCCCGGACTGATGACGATAGGCCCCGCTTATCCCAATCCCTTCCGGCAAAGTATCCAAATAGAGCTGAAGGGAGCTGATCCTGTTTCTGATATAACGGTTAAGGTCTATAACCTCAAAGGTCAATTGGTGCGCAATCTGCATCAGGGGAAAGCTCTGCCCGTGTACAACTGGGACGGCTTGAATCAGAAAGGCCAGGCTGTGAGTAGCGGAATCTATTTTATCAGGGCCCAGCAAGGCGGAAAGTCTGTGAGCCGTAAAGTCATTAGGTTTAGATAGTTTAGAAGGTTTTTCGTAGTGGCGGATTCCGTTCCGCCTACACTGGACTCTAAGATTAACCAGATCAAAGCCTGCCCCCTGCCCAAGCCATTAATCCGGTTTTGACTTGTTAAGACTATGTCCAGGGCATGAGGAGAAACTTACTGGATTGCAAGCGTCTCGCTTGCAGTGTAGATGGCAATTAAAATTGTCACAGTAGCGCGAAAATGCATACCCCAAAAAAGAGCTTGACTGAAAAGGCAAAGATAAAAAACATAGTAACGGGTCATGTGACCCTATGATAAATTGCAGGATGCGAGAACTTATTATGTTCTCAAAGAACCTCAGAACAAGTGAGTTGGAATTTTCACCAACCTTTGATATCTCACTAAACTTCAAGTAGTATGATCTAACATGTGTGTAAACTTAAAGCTCAGTTTTGTGTGGCCATGGCCAAAAATAAACCTAAGGAGAACAAAGAAATGATCGACAATGTATCGTTCGTTTTACCCCCCCCCCCGAAACACAGGATGGGCTTAATGTGGTAAGCCCATCACGGCACCAGCAATTCAAATGGGAATCACACCGTTACCACTTGAAAGCCATTGTGCTTTTCGCAATACTCTTTCTCGCTATATCTCTGCTATCCGCAGACTGTAGAATGATGGCTCTGATGGGCCTAAACGGTAACCATCTATCCGAATTCGCTATTTATGATACAACTTTTATTAATTTCACTAATCCATGTTTGCAAAAATTGAAGCAACTGGGAGCAACAAACCCCGATGGGTGGAGCTTAGCTTGGTATGATTACAGCGCCCCAGGACCCCTATTGAATCCTAATCATATAGTTAGGAGGAGTGCTCAGGCCGATGCTGATGACATGTATGATCCTACGGTTTCCATGATTCGGTTTATGAATACCCCCAGAATACTATTGGGCCATGTTCGTAATGCATCAAGTGGTTCGCCAACAATCCCAGACCCACATCCATTTATAATGGAATATGAAGGAAGAGATTACAGTTTCATGCATAATGGGACTGTTTCTGCAGATAGCATCATTGCTCTTATTGATACTCTTGATTCAAACTGGATAGATGAACATCCACTTGAAACAAATGTCGATTCGGAAACATATTTCTCTTGGATAATGCTAAATATTCACCTGGAAAATGGCAATGTTTTACAGGGGCTAAAAAATGCGCTATTGCCAATTTATTCTGCACCATATACATATGGAGATCATATAAATTTCATCCTTTCTGACGGACTGGACATCTATGCATACAGGAATACAGATGATGATGATCACCCCCTTGCCTATTACTATGATGTTGACTACGGCAAAAGAAATCACTTCTTGGCTGGAGTCATGAGCGAATTCCCAGACGACAACACACCTGGAGTTAATGTAAGTAATGTTGACTGGGAATCAGATCGAGTGATCCATGAAATTGAAAATAACGAACTGGTATTCATCTCCTCAACTGGCAATATCGTAAGACTACCTGATTTTGCCCATGCCGATGGTTTATATACCCATAAACTTGGTTTCCATCAAGGGGTAAACTGGACGGGTTTCCCTATCATGAAGACACCTGGAACAGCTCCGATGTCTGATGTTTTGAATTACTTTACTGACACGGATAGGGGCGGTTTGGGTTTAGTTACTTACGGAGATGGTTATTTTGATATCATTCGCTGGATAAATGAAGTATGGTACCCTGTAGAGATCACATTAAATCAGAAGCAACTCTATAAGCTTACTTTTGCCAGCGATTCACCCTCAATACATACCTCTGTGGATCCAGGGCCGATGACACAAGCTTGTCTGGTAGATCCCTCTGCGCTGAGCGACCCGCTTCTTTCCTCAATTGTAGCAAATACACCATACTGGATTAGCTACACCTTGCTTCCTTCCCAGAATATCAGAGATGCTTTTGGAGATTCTTGGTCTAATGTACTATCCGTAAGAGCAGAGGATTGGTTCTATCGAGCTATGCCGGTAAATCCAAAAGGTGGCTTCAACATTGGAGTTCCTCTTTACACTTGGACAACAAGCGGCAAAAATATGGACTTTGGGAGGGGCTACATAGTAACCTTCAAGAATAATCAAAACAGTTTCAATTGGAATAGATCATACGCTCCGGAACTGCCAACTGCAGGTAAAGAAAAAGCGATATGTTTCACTTGGGAAGATACCCCCGATTATGTCGTAATTGACATAGTAGATATTGATAATGCAGATACCATACAGGAAATCGGTGTACTGCAGGATGGGACATGCATCGGGGCGGTGAACCCAGATTCATTCCCCTGCCAGATTCTCGCTTATCCGGATTATGAAAATCCTTCTCCGCTCACGTTTGAGATCGTCTATAGTACAAAAGCGCAGCCTTCCAGCCATTACGCATACGAGGTACTTGATCTGAATAACTTTACCTTTAATGATGGCCAGATCATCGCCGAAAAAGATGGCCTCTATCAGGTGAAGCTAAACGGAAATGGCTCCGGAGATAGCGATAGTGCTGTCAGCATTATTAGAACCATGTCAAACTATCCTAATCCCTTCAATCCGAATACCAATATTTCTTTCACTTTGACGGCCAAAGCGGAAGCTAATATCCTCATCTATAACATCAAGAGTCAGGTTGTCCGTGAAATAGGCATGAAGCCCTACAAAGCTGGGATAAACACTATAAAGTGGGATGGCAGAGACAATGCCAATAGACCCGTTAGCAGCGGTATCTATTTTATCCGCATCAATACCGAGTCTGATTCCTATACCCACAAAATGCTTTTGCTGAAATAGCTTGTACGATTAAGATGGGAAGCGACCCCGCTTCCCATCTTTTGAGTTTTACGTAAACACTAATTAAGAAGGAGATTATGAAAACTATACTGGCATTTATTCTGCTGATCCCGCTCACTTTAAACGCTGCCATCCTGCACGTAGCACTTGATGGCACGCAACCTTATAGTAACATCCAAAGCGCAGTAGGTGCAGCCGCAGAACAGGACACTATATTGGTTCATCCCGGTACATATTACGAAAACGTTGAAATATCAGGCAGGCATTTGACCATAGGAAGCATGGAGCTTGCGACAGAAGACAGCACCTACATCACGCAGACAATAGTTGACGGTAATCAAAGCGGAAGCTGTTTTAATATTGATGACAATGCCCACGTTACGATCAGGGGCCTGTACATGACCAATGGTATCGGTACGCCGAGCTCTTCTTGGAGAGTTAGAAATGGAGGAGCTATCTGTGCTATTGACAGCGATATTTCCATACTCAATTGCCGGATCATAGGTAACCGGGCAATAGCTGGAGCTGGAATCTATCTTATGCATGGCTCCGGCTATCTGGCCGGCACCACCATAGCCTATAACTGGGGAAAATATAATGGAGCATTATTGTATTTTGGAAGATATTTAGATACACAAACGGCCTTGGAGTTCGATCAATTTAACCGATGCAGTATTTACAACAATCACTCAGGATATTCAAAAGATATATCCATCACTATAGGATATATGACACACATAGATATTTACCTTGATAAGTTTACCGTACCCCAGTCATCAGTTTATTTTAGAGAATGCGCTAAAATAAAACCTGAGCACTCCTATACTGAGTTTACTTTCACGTTTCATTGCAACACTACAATCCTGACTCAACAGTATGCTGACTTTTTTGTGAGCCCTGATGGTGATGATGCCAATACCGGTCTTTCTCCGGAGGACCCGCTAAAGACCATTGCCCTGGCTTTACATAGGATCGGAGCAGATGCCCAGCGTCCCCATACTATCCATCTGACCAATGGCATCTACGCCGAAGATCAGCACTTCCCGCTCAACATACGTAGTTATGTGAATATCGTTGGAGAGAGTGAAGAAGGGGTCATCTTTAGTGGACCCGATGTGTTTATCATGGGTCGGGATGCTGAAAAGGAAGTAACGCTAAAAAACATCACCTTTCAGGCCATCACTGACCAGGGGTTCTATCTCACCGTATTAATCGATTGTGGTACTGGATACGCTTTTAACGGAGTATATGAGAGACCTGTCCTGACCTTAGAAAACCTGAGCTTTCGTAATTGTCAACCTCTGCATTACGACTTTCCATATAAACTGGTAGAGATTATATGGCCGGAAAAACTGGTGCTGCGAAATATTACAGTGGAAGACTGTATGGGATCGGCGGCAATCCATACCTGGGGTGGGAATATTTATGCCGAGAATATCCGCATCAGCCATTTTTATGCACCTCCCAATGGCGAACCTGGCGGATACGCTTTACTCATCTCCGTAAACCACCCCGAAGGCACCTGCGGAGATATTTTCATCAACAACATGCAAATTACGGGGTGTCAAGCTCATCTGGGAGCTGATAGCTCTATTGTCAGTGTTGGCAGCTCCTTTAACCCGGCAGTATTCAATACTTACTTTATCAATTCCACTATCACCGATAATCAATGGTCTACCGGTCATGGTGCAGCGATAACATTGGGTAGTAATGCAAAGGTAAGCTTTATCAACAGTATTATCAGCACTGAATCGGGTATGAATTTCATGCTGCGCAGAGAAGACCAGCCTTCGAATTTACAGTTTCTGAATTGCCTGGTCGGCCCCTCTGACAATCCTGAAGACACCGTTTATAACATGGGACAGAACAACACCATTGAGTGGTATGGCACAAACCTCAGCTCCGATCCGGATTTCTATGCCTGGACGGAAGATAATCCCTATGCCCTGGGTCAGGATTCACCATGTATAGATACCGGGACCACAGATTTCGGCATCTTTGATATCCCGGCTTGGTATGAGTTTCCGTCCTATGACTTGGCCGGCAATCCTCGTATCTTTGGTGATCAGGTGGATCTTGGCGCTTACGAATGGCAGGGGCAGACAGATCTTGAAGATCTGCTTGCAGCTCCAGCTTTCAGCATGAGCAATTACCCCAATCCCTTCAACCCCATTACCACGATCTGCTATAGCCTGAAGGAAGCCTCAGCCCTCAGGATAGGCATCTATAACTTAAAAGGCCAACTGGTGAGAACCCTGGTGAACGAAGCCAAGAAACGCGGCACCCATACCATCACCTGGCAGGGGGATGACGATAAGGGGCGTCCTGTCGCCAGCGGACTCTACTATTACAGGATGATCGCCGGTAAGTATAGCAGCACCAAGAAGATGATCCTAATGAAGTAAAGCACGGGACGTGCTCGCAGAGTATGGTGCAGGCAAAAGCTTCGTGATGAGCGTCCCTCTGTATTGGATCCAAGCAGATCAAGCCACCGCTTTGACAAATCATATCTTCCACAATGTCTTTGGTGAGCCTCTCTCAAATGACGATCCCCAAACCAACGTTCCCGGGCTCATGAGCATAGGCTCCGCTTATCCCAATCCCTTCCGCCAAAGCACCCAAATAGAGGTGAAGGGAGCCGATCCTGCCTCTGAGATAACGGTAAAAGTCTATAACCTCAAAGGTCAACTGGTGCAGAATCTGCATCAGGGTAAAGCTATGCCATCTTACATTTGGGACGGCTTGAATCAGAAAGGCCAGGCTGTGAGTAGCGGAATCTATTTTATCAGGGCCCAGCAAGGCGGAAAGTCTGTGAGCCGTAAAGTCATTAGGTTTAGGTAGTTTAGAAGGTTTAGAAGGTTGAGAGGGTTTAGAAGGTTTAGAAGGTTTAGAGGGTTTGGAGGGTTTAGAGGGTTGAGAAGGTTTAGAAGGTTTAGAAGGTGCTGGTGTGCGGGAGTGCGTTCCACCTACAGCGATATTCCGGCTTTTCCAGATAAAAGCCCAGCCCTTGCCCATGCCCTCAATTCGGTTTTGACATGTCTTGGACTCGAGATGACTCGAAATTCCAAGTCAACTCGAGTCGAAGACATGTTAGAATCAAGACAGTGGCATTAGGCTGACGTAGCGCTGTCTTCAGACTGCGCTTTATTGCTTTCAGCTTTTGATATGCTTGCGGTAGATTCAGCATTTTTTCACAAGTTCTGAAGACAGTGCTACGGAAAAGCGCGGATGCAAATCCGCGCTTCAACGTTTAACTTTTAAGGTTTAACTCGTAGGTTTCACTGGACACGAGACGTATCCAATCCAGCAGCCCGTCTGCACTTCAACCACAGGATTGCAGCCGTCTCGCCTGCACTTTTTCCAAGGCTTTTTGCCTTACTGGACACGAGACGTATCCAATCCAGCACTTGTAACTCGTAACTTGTAAGCTTCACTGGACACGAGACGTATCCAATCCAGCACTGGTAACTCGTAACTTGTAAGCTTCACTGGACACGAGACGTATCCAATCCAGCACTGATAACTCGTAACTTGTAAGCTTCACTGGACACGAGACGTATCCAATCCAGCACTGGCCACTCGTAACTCGTAACTTGTAACTCGTAACTCGTAACTCGTAAGCTTCACTGGACACGAGACGTATCCAATCCAGCACTGGCCACTCGTAACTCGTAACTCGTAACTTGTAACTCGTAACTCGTAAGCTTCACTGGACACGAGACGTATCCAATCCAGCACTGGCCACTCGTAACTCGTAACTCGTAACTTGTAACTCGTAACTCGTAACTCGTAACTCGTAACTTGTAACTCGTAACTCGTAACTCGTAACTTGTAACTTGTAACTTGTAACTCGTAACTCGTAACGTTTAACGTTTAACGTTTAACGATTAACGTCTAACGACTAACGTCTAACTTCTAAGTTCTAACTCAAATAAACAGATTCACATTACTCTGCTCCGCTTCTTCCAGATAAGTAGCTA
>Ga0172377_10003957_pt1 | contig 15266 bp, 10 predicted proteins | sample Pumphouse3metaG_FD_119749 | JGI IMG/M metagenome (GOLD analysis project Ga0172377, IMG submission 119749) | Leachate microbial communities from a municipal landfill in Southern Ontario, Canada - Pumphouse #3 metaG | ecosystem: Engineered > Solid waste > Landfill > Unclassified | place: Canada...
ACCGGAGAAGTATCTAATCCTGGCAATACTTCAGTCTTCTTACAAGACAACAATAAAATGCACATGAATAAGATTAAGTATAATAATTTTTTCATTTTTCCCTCCCAAAAATTATAAATTAATTATATCACTTACTATTTGACGATACAATAACCAAAATAGTTCATGAAACTTACATTATTTAATTGGGCGCCATCCGTGTCATTGTTATGAATATATCTTTGTCATTCTGAACCGTAGGTGAAAAATCTCATCTTAAAACCTGAGATCCTTCGCTTACACTCAGGATGACAGATTGATGTGAACAGTAATGGTCTGTCCCCAGAGGTTTACATATATTGATTGACAGCTAACACATTTAGTAGTATACTAATTTAGTAGTTAAGTAAATTAGTATATTTACATAGGCGAAAGGAGACTGAAAATGAAAATACCAACAGCTTTAAAACATAAACCTGTAATCGTTTCGGAAAATTATGAAAATGTAGACGGAAGAAATGCGTATAATTCCGATGCAAAGGGTTTGTCATTGGGACTTGCCCAATGGAATGACAGAGGAAAGGTAGATATATCTGCAAAGGTGTGGAGATATACTGGAGAAAAATGGTCAAGGCAGTCAGAAGAGCTTCCTCTTCATAGGGTGCTTGATTTAGCAATATTAGTATTAAGAGCACTGCTTCATTTTAAAGAAGCATATAGATATGAAAAGCTGTATGATACAGAGAACACTGTAATTGACAGAGTCGGTATGCAAGGGGATGCAATGACTGTGGAAGTATGTACCGATAACGAAAAGATAGATGAAGATATTAAATTGTTCAATCAGGCTCTTAGTGATGATGGCGAAATAATAGGAGAAAGATTAGTAATATTAGCAAGACTATTAAATGAAATGGGATATGGCGCTAAATAATATGGACAGAAAAAAAGAATTAAAAGAACAATATAAACAAATGAAAACTGAAATGGGTATATTTGTTGTGAAAAACAAGAGTAAAAATAAATATCTTTTAGTAACCACTCATAACTTAAAAGGAATGATGAACAGAGTAAGGTTTCAATTGAAAAGCGGAGGACATCCGAATATGGAGCTGCAAAAGGACTGGAAGGAGTCAGGAGCCGAAAATATTAAGATTGAAATACTTGAAATATTGGAATATGATAAAGATGAGTCTAAAACAGACTATACAGAGGAACTTAACATAATGGAAATTATGTGGCAAGATAAGATGTCTCAAAATAATATGGAATCTTATAAGGTGAGAATATGAGTTTGATACCGATTGATGCACATTCATCTTGGAAAAAATTTTTGACTGATGAAATAATCAATGAGCTAAATAATATAGAAACAAAAATAGGAAGTAATATAAACCCCGCTCATGACAATGTACTTCGTTTTATGAAAAACAATTTAAACGATATAAAGGTTGTAATATTAGGGCAGGACCCTTATCCGGAAAAAGGAAGAGCAACAGGTCGTGCTTTTGAAGTAGGAGACCTGCAGTCTTGGAATCAAAAGTTCAAGCAAGTTTCATTAAAAAATATTATAAGATTAATTTACAAAAATTATAATGGAATAAGTGAGTATAGTGATATTAAGAAATTTTCAGAAATACAAACAGAAATAAAAGAAGGAAGATTTTCAATCTTGCCGCCGGACAAAATTTTTAAATCATGGGAAAAACAAGGAGTGCTTTTACTAAACACATATTTATCGGTAGAAGCAGGCATTACCGGAAGCCATATATCCATATGGAAGAAATTAAGTGAAGAGTTATTAAAGTTTATTTCTGAAGAAAATAGAAATATCAACTGGTTTTTATGGGGAAGGATGGCGGAAGATAAAAAGCAATTTGTTAAATACGGCAAACATTATATTAGCAGGCATCCAATGATGTGTTCGGAATCATATAAAGATGACTTTTTAAAAAGTGATTGCTTTAAGGATACAATGGATATTATTAATTGGAAAGATTGATGGCTCAAGATTATTGAATTGAATGGCTTCGGAGTTTCAAGGTCAGCGGAATTCAATGGACTGTATAATAAATTAATCTTAATATTTTACAAGAAATGTTAAGATTTTTTAATAAGATAAAAAATTCCTTGAAATTTCAACAAAGGGATTTTTTTTAATTTACTTACAAATTTCGATAAAATTTTTAAAACAATGATATTTCAATGTTATTAAGTGTTTATTACAAAATATATCTATATATAGTATTTGATTGACATATTTTAGGGTTACTGCTACAATATGTAGTACCACATAAAATAACAGGAGAAAAGGGATATGATTAGAATATTAAAAAGGACCGGAAAATTTGTTGATTTTAATGCCGATAAAATCAGCAATGCCATTATGAAGGCAATGAAAGAAACAAAGGATGGCGTTGATGAGGAATTGGCTAAGGAAATAAGCCTAAAAATTGAAGAGGATTTTTCTGAAAAAAACTTTCCCATACCTGTAGAAATGGTACAGGATCAGGTTGAAAATTATCTGATGGACAGCGTCAGAAAGGATGTTGCCAAGAAATATATTCTATACAGATATGAGAGGGATAAGTCAAGGGATTCTCGTAAGAGAAAAGATTTCAGACTTCTCAGCGAAGAATTTATCAGCAAGTATAAACATATAGGCTCACCTATGAATCAGCTTGGAAACTTTGTTTATTACAGAACTTATTCAAGATGGCTTCCGGAAGAAAGAAGAAGAGAATATTGGTGGGAAACAGTAAGAAGAGCAGTTGAATACAACTGCAGTTTAGTACCTACAAAAAGAGAAGAAGCAGAGCAGCTATATGATAACATATTCAATTTAAAGCAGTTTTTGTCAGGCAGAACATTCTGGGTTGGGGGGACTCCGGTTTCATATAACTATCCTATGGCAAATTTCAACTGTGCATTTGAGGTAATAAATGATTTCCATTCATTCAGAGATTTATTTTATCTTTTAATGATAGGCTCAGGGGTAGGTGTAAGAATTCTAAAAAGCGATATAGAGAAGCTTCCTAAAGTACGAGGGAATTATAAAATAATCCACGAAGATTACACTCCTGTGGAAAAATCCAAGAGAGAAGATAACACAGGTGTTGAATTTAGTCATAATAATTCTGTAAAAATAACTGTTGGCGACAGCAAGGAAGGATGGGTTCAGTCTCTTGATTATTTCTTCAGCTTTATAAATTCAAGTGAATATAGAAATATAAATACCATCATAATTAACTACAACAATGTCAGACCGAAGGGAGAAGTGTTAAAAACTTTTGGAGGAACTGCCAGCGGTCATGCAAGTATGAAAAACATGTTCACAAAAATCGATTCGGTTATTAAAAAGCGCGGAGCTATTGAAGGCAAGGACAGATTTAAGCTAAAACCTATAGATTGTCTTGATATTGCAAATATAATCGGTGAGAATGTAGTAGTTGGCGGCGTAAGAAGAACTGCAGAAATAATGCTTATTGATTATGACGATACAGATTGCATTGAAGCTAAGAACAAGCTGTATAAACAAATAGATGGTCAGTGGATTGTTGATAAGGATATAATACACCGCTCAATGAGCAATAATTCAATTTATTACAGGAAAAAACCTACCCGCGAGCAGTTAAAATGGCAAATTGAGCAAATGCGGTATTCGGGAGAGCCGGGATGGGTTAATGAAGAGGCAGGAATTAAAAGAAGACCAAATATGAACGGAGTTAATCCTTGTGGTGAAATACTCCTTGATAACAAGGGGCTTTGTAATTTAACAACAATAAATGTCTATGCATTTGTTGATGAAAACGGGAACTTAGATGAAAGAGGGCTTATCCAGGCGCAGCGGCTGTCATCAAGAGCTGCTTACAGAATGACCTGTGTGGAGCTTGAATTATCTCAGTGGGATAGAGTGCAGCAAAGAGATAAGCTGACAGGATGCTCGCTTACAGGATGGCAGGACATGGTTAATGCTGTAGGTCTTGACAGTGAGCAGCAGGCATCATTATTAAGAAAACTTAGAGATGCCGCCCACAATGAAGCAGAAAGATATGCCGGAGAAATTGGTGAAAAAGCACCTATTTTAGTTACTACCATAAAACCTGAAGGTACATTGTCACAGCTTCCGGGAGTATCCAGCGGTGTTCATTATTCACATGCACCATATTTTTTAAGAAGAGTAAGAATAAACAGCCACGATCCTTTGGTTAAGGTATGCGAAGAATTGGATTATCCGATATATCCGGAAGTAGGACAGGATATGAAAACATGTACCACAAAGGTTATAGAGTTTCCACAGAAGGCTCCTGTGGGAAGGACTAAATATGATATAACGGCAATTGAGCAGTTGGAAAATTATAAATTATTTATGGAAAATTATGTTCAGCATAATTGCTCCATTACGATCCATGTAAGAGAGCATGAATGGGATGAAGTTGAGCAGTGGGTATGGGATAATTGGGATGATATTGTGGCACTTTCTTTCCTTTCATTGAATGACAGTTTTTATCAGCTTATGCCATATGAATCAATAACGGAAGAAGAATACAATAAAAGAGTAAAAGAAATGAAACCATTTATTCCATCCCTTTTGAGTAAGTACGAAGTTCAAGAAGAAGCATTGGATGTAGGAAACGACAGCTGTGATACGGGGATTTGCCCTATAAGATAATTAAATATAACTTTAAACAATCCTTAATGCTGCTTCATGGAATTGAGGATTGTTTGTTGCTAAACTTTTATTGTTTATTTGCATTTTTTATGATACTATCAAAAAATAAATTCAGGTGCACAAATCAAATATCAATAAGGATTGAAAGGAATGGATTAAAAATGGAAGTTATAATCAAAAATAATTATGAAGAAATAAGCAAATTGGCAGCAGATTATTTAATTAATACGATTAAAGACAAAAATGATGCCATATTAGGACTTCCTACCGGGTCAACACCGGTTGGGATGTATAAAGAAGTAATTAATCAGTATAAAGATAACATTTCATTTCAAAGTGTGCGAACATTTAATTTAGATGAATATGTAGGATTGGATAAATCAAACATAAACAGTTACAGATATTTTATGAATGAAAATTTGTTTTCTCATATAGACATAAAAGAAGAAAATATTTATATTCCAAACGGTGCTGCAATAGATATGGAGCAGGAATGTATAAATTATGAAGGTTTATTAAAAACAACAGGTCAGATGGATGTAATGTATCTTGGTATCGGGCAAAATGGTCATATTGGTTTTAATGAACCGGGGGAATTTCTTGAGCCATTCACTCATATTGTAAAACTTACTGAAGAAACTATAGAAGCTAATAAAAGATTTTTTGACAATATGGAAAGTGTGCCTAAGACTGCAATAACCATGGGTATTAAAACAATTATGTCCGCAAAAAGAATAATACTCCTTGCTTCAGGAGAATCAAAGGCTGAAGCAATATTAAAAACAGTAAAAGGTAAAATCACTCCTAAGGTACCGGCTTCCATATTGCAGCTTCATGATGACGTAACATTGATAATTGACAAGGATGCTGCAAAATATTTATAATTCACTTAATACGTTATTGATATATAGGGCTGCTGCATTGGCATAATAGCAATGCAGCAGCTTTTATATTCCAATTACTGTTGACACCCAATTGGGCTGTCAACCTGAGCTTACGCAGTCTCATTCACCAAAATATTTGCTCCCTCTGGTCGTTAAGGCATCTTTAATACAAAATTAATTTAATATTTATGTTAATAATGGGGAAAACGTGGTATAATATATGTATAAAATGTCAGGAGTTAAAATGTTTAATATACAGGAAGAATTGAAGAATCTGCCCGATAACCCCGGTGTTTATCAGATGAAAAACGCCTTTGGAGAAATAATATATGTGGGCAAGGCTAAAAATTTAAAAAAAAGAGTCAGACAATATTTTCGTTCAAAAAATCATATACCTAAAATCCAGGCAATGATAAAAAATATTTATGAATTTGAATATATAATTACGGACAATGAAGTTGAAGCACTGATATTAGAAGCAAATTATATAAAAAAATACAGGCCTAAATACAATACTCTTTTAAGGGATGATAAACAATATCCATATATTAAAATATCTGTTCAGGAAAAATATCCAAGGATTTACAAAGTCAGAGAAGTAAAAAAGGATGGAGCAAAATATTTTGGACCCTATCCAAGTGCCTATGCCGTAAATGAAATAATAGATATTATAGGAAACTTATACAAGCTTAGAAAATGCTCTTTAAAACTTGACGGCACAAAGAAATGTCAAAGACCATGCATGTATTATCATATAAATAGGTGCACGGCACCCTGTACTGGAAACGTTGACATAAAAGAATATAGTGAAGAGGTGGGCAAAGCAACAGCTTTTTTGACAGGCGGTGATGACATTATTAAATCATTAAACGGAAAAATGATTGAAGCTTCAGAAAATATGGAATATGAAGAAGCCGCAAAGTATAGAGACCAGATTAAGGCACTTGAAGTAATTTCAGAAAAACAAAAAGTTGTTTCTCAAGCAGGTATAGACCAAGATGTTATAGGAAGTGCCTTAGGTATTGAAGAAGCCTGCATACAGATTTTCTTCATTCGAAACGGTAAAATTATTGGCAGCGAGCACTATTTGCTTATGAATATAGAAAATGAAACAAGGGAACAAATAATCAGCTCATTTTTAACACAGTTTTACACCGGTACAGTCTATGTTCCTAAAGAAATATATATTGAAACTGATATAGAAGATATGGATGTTTTTGAGAAACTTTTGTCCGAAAAAAGAGGAAATAAGGTGACTCTGAAAGTTCCGGTAAAAGGTGAGAAGAGCATGCTTATAAAAATGACAAAGAAAAATGCCCTTGAAATATTAGAAAAGGGAAGTCAGAGAATAAAGAAAAACATTGATGAAAGCATGGAGGCAATCGAAGAACTGAAAAATATTTTAAATTTGGATGAAGTACCTGAAAGAATTGAAGCTTATGACATCTCAAATATACAAGGGGTTCAATCTGTCGGCTCAATGGTTGTTTTTGAAAAGGGGATTCCTAACAAAAGCAATTATAGGCGTTTCAGAATAAAGACCGTAGAGGGACCAAATGATTATAAAAGTATGGAAGAAGTATTGGAAAGAAGAATTAACAGAGGGTTAGGAGATGGCAAGCAAGGTTTCAACAAAATGCCCGACTTAATTTTAATTGACGGCGGAAAGGGACAAACAAATATTGCAGAAGAGGTAATAATAAATTTTGGTTTAAGTATTCCTGTTTGTGGTATGATTAAGGATGATAGACATACAACAAAAGGATTAATATTTCAAAACAAGGAAATTGAACTTAGAAAGGCTGATATAGTTTATAAATTGATTTACAGGATTCAGGAAGAAGCTCATAGGTTTGCAATTGAGTATCACAGGAACCTAAGGGACAAGACATTGTTTAAATCAGAGCTTGATAATATTGAAAATATTGGTGAAAAAAGAAAAATAAATTTACTCAAGAAATTCGGTTCTGTTGAAAATATTAAAACGAAAAGCGTATATGAGCTTTCATCTGTACCCGGCATGAATACTAAAGCAGCAGAATCAGTTTATAAATATTTTATTAAGATGGGAAAATAGTTTTCACTTTATATAGAGGATGGTATAAGACATGCAGTATGTAAAACTTGAAGATTTAGTTAGTTACACGGGAATAAAGCCGGTTTATTATCCGGAGGATGTTCAATCAAGAATATATACACCTGATATAGTAAGACCGGGTCTTCAAATGGCAGGGTATTTTGAATGGTTTCCCTTTGAGAGAGTTCAAATAATGGGAAAAGCAGAAATTTTATATATCGAAACAATAGATGAAGAAGTAAAAAAAGAAAGATTAGATAAATTTTTCAGCTTTCCTATACCGGCATTAATTGTGGCAAATGAAATGGAAGTTGATGATGTTATTATTTATTATGCTAAAAAATATAAAAGACCTGTTTTTAAATCAAATGAAAGAACAGATAAATTAGTCAATATAATGATTAACTTCCTTGAAGAAGAATTGGCCGAAGAAACAACATTACACGGTGTTTGTTTAGAAGTATTTGGAGTTGGAGTATTATTAAGGGGGAAAAGCAGTATTGGTAAAAGTGAAACTGCTTTGGAGTTAATAAACAGAGGTCACAGGCTTGTGGCAGATGATGCGGTAATAATAAAAAAGGTTGAGGGAGGACTTAAAGCAACTTGCCCTGAATTGACCAGGCACTTAATGGAAATAAGGGGTATAGGAATACTTGATATTCAGCATTTGTTTGGCGTAGGTTCCATTAGGATTGAGCAGTTTGTAGAATTGGTGGTTGATTTGGAGAAGTGGGATGAAAACAAGGAGTATGACAGAATCGGCAAGGATGAAGAGCTTACGGAAATATTAGGTATTAAGGTGCCCACGGTTATAATACCGGTTAGACCGGGAAGAAATACTGCAGCTATTATTGAAATAGCTGCTAAGAATTACAGACAGAAACTTTTGGGGTTTAATCCTCTTGAAACTTATAACAAAAATTTTCGAAATATGGTTCAAAAACAATAATGCAACTTTTTTTTTTGGTGTTGCATTAAATACTCATTTAAGATATAATTTAATGAGTATTGGTCTTAATAATCAATATTTATGGTTAAAATTATAAATAAATATAGGAGGATACAAATGTCAAAAGTTATGAAAACTATGGATGGAAATACCGCTGCAGCGTATATTTCATATGCATTTACTGAAGTAGCAGCAATTTTTCCCATAACACCTTCTTCACCCATGCCTGAGTTTATTGACGATTGGGCTGCACATGGACAGAAAAACATTTTTGGGCAGACAGTAAGAGTAACTGAGCTTGAATCAGAAGCCGGTGCGGCAGGTGCTGTTCACGGTTCATTACAAGCGGGAGCATTAACTTCAACTTATACTGCTTCCCAAGGATTACTTTTAATGATTCCAAACATGTATAAAATTGCAGGAGAATTGCTCCCTGGAGTATTCCATGTTACAGCAAGAGCAGTAGCAGGTCACGCTTTATCAATATTTGGAGATCATTCAGATGTTATGGCTGCAAGACAAACAGGTTTTGCACTGTTAGCATCGGGAAGCGTACAGGAAGTAATGGATATTTCTGCAGTGGCACACCTGACAGCTATTAAATCAAGGGTACCTTTTGTTAATTTCTTTGATGGATTCAGAACATCCCATGAAATTCAAAAAATTGAAACTATTGACTATGAAGATTTAGCCAAATTAGTAGACATGGACGCTGTTGATGAATTCAGAAAAAGAGCATTAAATCCTGAGCATCCTGTTACAAGAGGAACTGCTCAAAATCCGGATATTTTCTTCCAAGCAAAGGAAGCTTCAAACAAATATTATGATGCTGTTCCTGATATAGTTAATGATTATATGAAGGAAATGAGCAAGCTTACAGGAAGAGAATACAAACCATTTGTTTACTACGGTGCAAAAGATGCAGACCGCATAATAATTGCTATCGGCTCGGTAACAGAAACAACTAAGGAAGTTATTGACTACTTAAATTCTAAAGGAGAAAAAGTTGGTTTAGTTATAGTTCACTTATACAGACCTTTCTCAGCAAAATATTTCTTTAATGTTTTACCAAAGACTGTTAAAAAAATAGCAGTGTTAGACAGAACCAAAGAGCCCGGTTCAGTTGGAGAGCCATTGTACCTTGATGTAAAATCATTATTCTACAACAAAAAAGATGCGCCTGTAATAGTAGGCGGAAGATATGGTCTTGGCTCAAAAGATACCACTCCTGCACAAATATTTGCAGTATATGACAATCTTAAAGCTGATGAACCGAAGAACGACTTTACAATAGGTATTGTTGATGACGTTACATTTAAATCTTTGGAAACTCCTGAAGTTATAAATGTATCAACTCCGGGAACAGTAAGATGTAAATTCTGGGGACTTGGCTCTGATGGAACAGTTGGGGCTAACAAGGATGCAATAAAAATCATTGGTGACTATACAAATATGTATGCACAGGGTTATTTTTCATACGACTCCAAAAAATCAGGCGGTGTTACTGTATCTCACTTAAGATTCGGTAAATCACCTATTAGATCAACTTACTTAATAGATGAAGCAGACTTTGTTTCACTTTCACAGCAATCATATGTAGATAAATATGATGTGGTTGAAGGATTAAAAAAAGGCGGAACATTCTTATTAAACACTTTGTGGTCAAAGGATGAGTTGGATGAAAACTTACCTGCCAAGTACAAAAAATATATAGCTGAGAATGACATCAATTTCTATACAATAAATGCAACACAAATAGCTCAAGATATAGGACTTGGTAACAGAACAAACATGATTATCCAGTCTGCATTCTTTAAATTAGCAGATGTTATTCCTATAGATGATGCAGTTAAATACTTGAATGATGCTATTGAAAAATCCTATGGTAAAAAGGGTGAGAAAATAGTAGAAATGAATAAAGTTGCTGTTGGTAAAGGTATTACTGAGCTTGTTAAAATAGATATACCTGAAGCATGGAAAAATGCTGCTGATGACAATAAAGCAAACAGCGGATTAGCAGTACCTTTCACAGAAGATGAAAAGCCTGAATTTATAAAGAATGTTGCAGACGTGATGACCAGACAACAAGGGGACAAATTACCAGTAAGTACATTTGCAGACAGAGAAGACGGTACATTCCCTCATGGAACAGCTGCTTATGAAAAGAGAGGAATTGCGACAACAGTTCCAAAATGGTATTCTGAAAATTGTATTCAATGTAATCAATGTGCATTCGTATGTCCACACGCTGTTATAAGACCTACATTGCTGGATGAAAAAGAAAAAGCTGATGCACCTGTAAACTTTGGAACTATTAAAGCCATAGGCAAAGGCTTGGATGGATTAGAATACAGAATTCAAATAAGTACATTGGATTGCACGGGTTGCGGAAACTGTGCAGATATCTGCCCGGGTAAAAAAGGCAATAAAGCTTTGGTAATGACTCCTATTGCAGAAGAAGTAGAAAGAGAAATACCAAACTGGAAATATGCTATTGATAAAGTGACAATTAAAGATAATTTAATGGATAAAGTGTCAGTTAAGGGAAGCCAATTCTGTAAACCTTATTTTGAGTTTTCAGGAGCATGTGCAGGCTGCGGAGAAACTGCATATGTAAAAACTATTACTCAATTGTTTGGCGACAGAATGATGATTGCAAATGCAACAGGTTGCTCATCAATTTGGGGAGCATCTGCACCATCAACTCCATATACAAAGGATGCAAACGGCAGAGGACCATCTTGGGGAAATTCATTGTTTGAAGACAATGCTGAATACGGTTATGGAATGGCAACAGCAGTAAGACAAATGAGAGACGGCATTCAATTGTCAATGGAAGAGTTATTAGAAAAGGATGCAAAGCCTGAATTAAAAGAAGCAATACAACAATGGATTGAAAACAGAGAATTAGGCGAAGAATCAAAAGCAGCAAGCGCAAAAGTTCTTGAAGTTCTTGAAGGACTTGAGCCGTGTAAAGAATGTGCTCAAGCAGTAAAGAATATATTAGATAAAAAAGATTATCTTGTTAAGAAATCACAGTGGATAATCGGTGGTGACGGATGGGCATATGACATTGGATACGGTGGATTAGATCATGTATTGGCATCAGGAGAAGATGTGAATGTACTCGTACTTGATACTGAGGTTTATTCAAATACAGGCGGGCAGTCTTCAAAAGCAACTCCTACAGCTTCCGTGGCTAAATTTGCTGCTGCAGGTAAGAGAGTTAAGAAAAAAGACCTTGGCATAATTGCTACAACATATGGATATGTATATGTAGCACAGGTTGCTATCGGTGCTAATATGAATCAATTCTTAAAAGCAATAAAAGAAGCAGAAAGCTACCAAGGACCATCATTGGTTATTGCTTACGCACCATGTATTAACCATGGAATTAAAGCAGGAATGGGCAAGACGGTTGACAGAGAAAAGAAAGCTGTAGAAGCAGGATACTGGCATTTGTACAGATTTAATCCTCTTCTTAGAGATGAAGGCAAGAATCCATTTGTATTAGATTCTAAAGCACCATCTGCATCATTCAGAGAATATCTTGAAGGTGAAGTAAGATATGCATCATTGAAAACTTCATTCCCTGAAATTGCTGAAGAATTATATGCTAAAGCAGAAAAAGATGCTAAAGACAGATATGACGGCTATGTAAGATTGGCTGAAATGAAATATTGAGTTATCCGGTGTAAATGAAGGATATTAACTAAAAGACAGGCTCGCCTGTCTTTTTCTTGTAAATGTATGTATTTAAAAACATACATTTCCTTATGCGCCGTTAAAAGGAAGTTTAATTTAATTAATTGATTTTTGATGACATTTTTTATACGCAATTTTTTTGTACCTTGCAGAATCCTGCCATATACAATATAATTAATGAGTAAACTAATTTGAAAGGGTCTGTAAATGATAAATATTAAAATAAAAGAAGCAGCGGATATATTAAATGCTCGATGTACAGGAACTTGTGATTTGGACAAACATATGAAAGGCGTAAGTATCGATTCAAGAAATGTCACAAGAAACAATCTTTTTATACCTATTAAGGGGATGACAGTAAATGGACATACCTTTGTTAAAGATGCCATAAAAAACGGAGCTGCAGCAACATTGTGGAATATAGATGAACCAAATCCTCCCCATGATATTGCTGTTATTTTAGTTGAAGATACCGTAAAAGGACTTCAGGAGCTTTCAAGATATTATAGAAACAAGCTGAAAACAACAAAAATTATTGGAGTGACAGGCAGCAACGGAAAAACATCCACAAAGGACATTACTGCTGCAATATTATCTCAAAAATATAAAACACAAAAAACCATTGGAAACTACAACACTGAAATCGGAGTGCCATTTACACTATTAAGCTTAGATGAAGACTGTGAAGCAGCTGTTATAGAAATGGGTATGGAAAGAAAGGGAGAAATTGATTTTTTAACTGATTTGGTACAACCTGAGGTTGCAATTATAACAAGCGTAGGTTTAGTACACATTGATAATTTTCCTTCCATTGAAGAAATAGCCAAGGCAAAACTTGAAATAGTCAAAGGCATGAAAGATGGCGGCTTATTCATTTATTTCGGTGATGACAGGTTGATTGAAGAAACCGTGAGAAATACTGAAATTAACGAAAGCATTAGAAAGCAGACATTCGGTTTAAATAAAAACAATACCATATGGCTAAAGGGATTTAATCAAGACTTGGACGGTATTACAATCAGAGTGAGTGATGAAAGCTTTGATGAGCTGCATATTGATATTTTAGGCAAACATCAGGCTTTAAATGCCATGGCTGCAATTTTGGCTGCTCAGGAATTTGGAATGAACTCAGAAGAAATTCAGTCAGGATTATTAAAGATTGAAAAAACAGGTCTTAGAAATGAAATCATTAGTATAAACAAATGTAATATTTTAAATGATTGTTATAAATCAAATCCCGTAAGTATAAATGCTGCTTTAGATATTTTTGAATTATTCAAGTCAAAAAAGAAAATTGCAGTATTGGGGGACATGCTTGGCTACAGAGAAATGAGCCATGATATCCACTACAATGTAGGGAAAAGTTTATCGCATCATAATATTGATGAATTAATAACCATTGGTGAAGAAGCTAAGTACATAGCTAAAGCTGCTAAGGAAAATACAAATATAAAAAACATAGTTGAATTTGATACAAAAGAAGCGGCAGCTTTATATTTAAAGAAATATTTAATGGAAGATTGTACAATTTTAGTTAAGGGCTCAAGGTTTTTAAAACTTGAATATATAGCAAATAAATTAAAGGAGTGGGAAAATGAATAAAACAAAATTAGCCATATTATTTGGAGGCAAGTCTGATGAATATTCCGTTTCATTGCATTCAGCGGCTGCCATTATAGACAATGTTCCTGAAGAACTGTATGAAGTAATATTGATAGGAATAACAACAGAAGGTAAGTGGCTTCATTACGAAGGAGGCACAGATAAAATAAATGACGATACTTGGCATAAGGGTCAGTTAAGTCCTGTGTTGCTGAGTATGGATGAGTTTAGAGGATTTATTAAACTGAATGAAACAGATAATACCTATGAAAAAATCGAGATAGACTGTATCTTTCCCGTTCTTCACGGTAGAAACGGAGAAGACGGCACAATTCAGGGAATGTGCCAGATGTCCGGCATTCCTTTTGTAGGCTGCGATATGACTTCATCGGCTGTTTCTATGGACAAGGAATATACACATATGATATGCGAAATGTCAGGAATTAAAACTGCTCCTTTTATGTCCGTAGCAAATCATAAAAACTTAAATTTAAAAAACTTATATACAGCGGCTTTTGAAAAGCTTTCCCTTCCCATGTTTATCAAGCCTGCCAACAACGGCTCTTCCATTGGCATAAGCAAGGTCAGAAACTATGATGAATTTGAAAAAGGAATCATGGAAGCCTTTCAATACGACAGGAAAGTAGTTCTTGAGTCAAATATTGAAGGATTTGAAATAGGCTGTGCTGTTGTAGGCAACGAAGAGCTGTTAATTGGAGAAGTTGATGAAATAGATACCAAAAACGACTTTTTTGACTATGTTGAAAAATATTCTCAGCATAATTCAAAAATATATTGTCCTGCCCGAATAAGCGATGAGTTAAAAGCTCAGGCAAAGGAAATTGCTGCAAAGACGTATAAGGCATTAGGCTGCAGAGGACTTTCCAGAGTTGATATGTTTTTAACTCCGGAAAATGAAATATACTTAAATGAAATAAATACTATCCCCGGCCTTACGGGTTTAAGCAGATATCCTTCAATGCTTAAAAAAATAGGTATTGAATACAAGGAGCTAATAGTGAAGCTTGTAGAGCTGGCTATGGAGTGTTAGGGTTTAAGAAGATAAAAAAAGAGAACGGCGAGCCGTTCTCTCATTTATTTCAGTCCTAATATTATACGCGCTTCGTCAGGTGCTGCAACTTCACGACCAAATTCTCTTGACAGATTTGCAATTCTTTCAACTAATTGAGCGTTTGATTTGGCAACTTCGCCCTTTTTATAATAAATATTATCTTCAAATCCTGTTCTTACATGACCGCCCAATATTATTGTTGCCATATTTATAGGAAGCTGGAATCTTCCTACTGCAGCAGCAGTCCATGTAGAGCCTGCAGGAATTGATTCTACCATGTACAATAAATCTCGAAGTTCTGCTCCCATTGCGCCCGGTACTCCAAG
>Ga0172377_10003964_pt1 | contig 15244 bp, 17 predicted proteins | sample Pumphouse3metaG_FD_119749 | JGI IMG/M metagenome (GOLD analysis project Ga0172377, IMG submission 119749) | Leachate microbial communities from a municipal landfill in Southern Ontario, Canada - Pumphouse #3 metaG | ecosystem: Engineered > Solid waste > Landfill > Unclassified | place: Canada...
CCGCTCTTCAGAAAGTAATGAAAGACAGGTCATACGAGAGGATACTTATTTCCCGGCCAGTGATGCCTTTGGGAAGGGACATAGGTTATTTGCCGGGAACAAAGGATGAAAAAATGGCAAGCTGGATGGGGCCGATATTTGATAACCTGGAATACATACTTAACGCGGAAAAGAAGGACAGGAATGTTAAAAGTACTTCAAAAGCGCAGATCGAAAAACTCATAAAAGAAGAGGTGTTAGAGTTGGAAGCTATGACATTTATGAGAGGCAGGAGTATTCCGGACAGTTTTATCGTGATCGATGAAGCGCAGAACCTGACGCCTCACGAGGTTAAGACATTGATAAGCAGAGCAGGCAGCGGTACTAAGATGGTGCTTACCGGTGATCCATACCAGATAGACAACCCGTATCTTGACTCTTCAAGTAACGGTCTGACGTATTGCGTGGAAAAAATGAAAGGGCAAAAGATGTACGGGCATATAACGATGACAAGAAGTGAACGCAGTGAGCTTGCCTCTCTTGCCGCGGAACTCTTGTAGAATTAAAATCAGAAGTAAATAGGAGATGCAGGAAGATAGCGGATGACAAGGAGGAGTAAAATGCGGATGATCAGTAAAACGAGTTCCTTTTTTATGGCGTTATCGATCTTTTTTACAGTATTAGACGGAGGTCAGGTTTTTGCCGTATCATCGGAGAGGCTCGATATGAAAATTGATTCCGCGAGAATAGTACTGCAAGAAATGAAAGAGATGCCGGAATCCATACCTGAGGATCTTTTAAACCAATCTGCGGGAATAGCTATTTTTCCGTCAGTACTTAAAGCGGCATTTGGTTTTGGTGGAATGGGCGGTACAGGGGTGATCCTTAGAAGGGATAAAGAGACCGGGGAGTGGAGTCCGCCGGCTTTTTCTTACATAGGAGGAGCGAGTTTTGGGTTTCAGATAGGAGGTCAGGCTACGGATCTCATATTGGTAATAATGAGTGAACGGGGAATGATGAGTATTTCTCATGATAATGTCACTCTTGGGGGTGATGCTTCTGTTGCGGCCGGACCCGTGGGTAGAAATGCGCAGATCGAGACTACGATCGCGATGAATACGGGTATTTTTTCGTATTCACGCAGCAAGGGACTTTTTGCCGGCATTTCCCTTAAAGGTTCGGTGGTAGGTCCTCAGAAAGATCTTATTGAGGATTATTACGGGAGTGGAACAACGGCAGAAGAAGTGTTGTTTTCGGACAAAATCGCGGTTACATCCGCGGGGCAGAAGCTTATTGAAGAGTTAAAAAATTATTAAGATGTTGTTGTCGAGAATAAGACAAGATTCACGGCAAAGAAGTTCGCAAGTATAAGGCGGATGAGATGAGAATAAACGTAAAATACCTGGGGAAAAATGATGTTTTCGAAGTTCAGGTCGTGGATAAGAAGGTAAGGTCGCATTTTCTTTTAACACGCGCCGAACTCAACAATTTGAGGACAGTTCTTGAAAAAGCTCTGCTTGAGAGCAAGGTGAAAAAAAATGAAAACTGAGACACCCGTTTTTTTGTCAGGAGCAGGCAAGGCTCTTTTTGTATTGTTGCTGATAATGATCTTGTCCACAGAAACTTATGCGTCAGGGGAAAATGGAAAAAGAATAAGATGGGTCAGATCCAAGACCGGACTGAGCTCTCTTATGACGCTTTCCAAGGACAGGGATGCTATGGCGGCGGAGTATAGGGATGAAACAAGGAATTACGAGAGTATTAGAAAGGATCTTGATGCCGGCCTGTTGTCAAAGGGGATGAGAGATAAGGAAATAATTAAAAAATACGGAAAGGCGGTAATAGTTATTCCCGAGAGTGAGAACGGAACAGTTCGTTGGGTCTATAAGCCCGGGGAGGCCGATCATTCCAAAGGGCCTAAGGTCTATCTATTCTTCGGTTTTGACGGAATTCTTGAAAGCTGGAAAACCGCCGGGTGAGATGAAATTACTTGGCCAGAGCCAATCGCGAGCTTTTTGTTCCGCTCCCGGTGTAATGCGCCTCTATGATCTTTTCCGCGGGTTTGTTTTGCGGAGTGAACCTTCTGTTATACTTTCCTCCTGAACGGACGCTCGGGTTCCATTTCCACCAGTATACGCCGGCGAACCAGGGTTCTTTCCATATTGTCTCGAAGAAGGCTTCGTAGCATTTAGCCTGTATTTCCAGGTCCGCGTTTCCCTGTGTGCCTCCTTCCCAGGGAGAATAAGGGGCGCTTGGCGTACTGGCGTAGCCCAGTTCCGTAAAGAGTATCGGTTTATTTACCGTTGAGTGCCATTCCACTATCTCGTTTTTCCATTTTTTCCAGCCATTTTTTAGATCTTCAATATTGGGATCGGGAGAATATGACAGGGGGAAATAGGCATCAATACCCGCATAGTCCAGTTGGTCCCAGAATTTTACATGTTTGAATTCGTCCCAGTTTGCCGCATATACCAGTTTTCCCGGGAAAATCTTCCTTATTTCGCTTATTATTTCAACCCATTCCTCGGTCCTTTTTGTTGTAAAAGAAAGTTCCGTTCCTACGCATAAAATATCGGCTTTCATTTTAACCGCAAGTTTCGCGTAATGCGTTATGAATTTTCTGTATTCTTTGAACCATTTTGCCCAGTCCTCTTCATTCGAAAATCCTATATCGGCTCTCCAGTAAGTACCGTCATATTTATCTATGAGGTCTATGTGAGGTTTAAGCATTACCGTAAGACCAAGTTTGTGGGCGGTTTTTGCGGCATGAATGAGACTTTTGTCACTTGGTGTTCTTTCTGTCGATATGATATTTGTTGAGTTATATTTTTCCTGGTATTGCGTTACTATCAGTGAGAGATGATCAACTCCCACTAAACACATATGAGCTAATGATTCATCGGAATATCCTGATGCGAAACGATCCCGGTCCCAAGTGGCATAGCACATTCCTTTCTGAGGGGTGAAAGGAATTGAGTCCGAAAATAGTTCGGCGGGAGACAATACGGTAATTAAAAATGCTGACACTGTTAACATGGAAAAGAAAAGTTTGACTCTTTTCGCGTTTGAAATCTTACACATCTTCCAGCCTCCTTTTCAAAATAAAAAACCCTATCTTGACAAAGGTTCTGCCGCGAGATAGGGTCTGAAAAGTCGGCTACTTGTGACTTTCTATCAAATTCGGCGGTCTGACAACCGTATCCCTTTGGGGGATCTTAGGTTCAGAACTTTGCGTCCCGCTCTTTCAAGCAGTTTGCCTTTGTCGTTTGATGCAAAACGAAATTAAAGAGCAACTTGATCCTCAATTCCAAGTTTAATGGTAAAATACTAAAAAGCAAGAGTCTAAAACAAGCTATTTAATATCTAACAAATCTCCGGGACGGTTCTCGTTTTGTTTCTACACCTGTTCTCGAAATAAAGCTACATCTGTCCCTGAGGCAAAGCTACATCTATCCTCGAATTGAAGCTACACCTGTCCCATTGAAAGATCGTAGCACCGATGATACAAGGGTCTGGCATTTCCTGAGAGGGACGCTTGATCTTCCCGGCGTGAAAACCGGCCTCCAGTGGCAGTCAGCCGGGATCCCCGATACTCGTGGACATGAGGAGCAAAAATATGAAAGCTTGCTTTCGATCTTTTGCGACGAATGGACACGGGAAACGGCGAAGCCGTTTCCAACAAAAAGTCTCGTATTACTATTACGCTTTGATCTTTTTGTTGAGAGTGGAGGGAAGATCTTCGCTCGACGGACGACCTCGCCGGGAACACCAGACCCTTGTATCGCTAACGCTTCTTAAATTACTGTAACATGACGGAAGAATTCTATTGGAACTTCCCGCACGCTGATATTCCCATCCGGGTGAGATGGGGGACAGGTGTAGCTTTGAATATAGGACGGGTGTAGGATAGGATCTGGGACAGGTGTAGGTTCAAGTTCAGAACCGTCCCTGAAATTACTGTTTGTCTTATCAGCGATGTTCCTATATAATCTTTTTGAAACGCGATAAGGGATATCCTGAGGGAGAATAATTCACTTTGAGGAGGACTGTTGATGGGGCATATAACTTTGACCCGCGAGGGGCGGGATAAGCTTGTCAGAGAACTCGAACTTCTAAAGGGGGAAAAGCGCAGGGAGATAGCTAAAGCTCTTTCCGAGGCAAGAGCACACGGAGATTTGAGCGAGAATGCTGAATATGATGCTGCTAAAGAGGCACAGGCGCATAATGAAAAAAAGATAGCCGAGGTAGAAGACATCCTTATGAGAGCGCGTATAATGGATGAAAGCGCTATTTCTCCGGATGAAGCGCTTCTTGGAGCTAAAATAAAACTGATAGATAGAGAAACCTCCGAGGAATTTGAATACATGCTTGTTGCGGAGGAAGAGTCGGATTTTTCAGAGAATAAGATATCGGTTACTTCCCCTGTGGGGAAAGCTCTACTTGGCCACAAGAAGGGAGATGTAGTAGAGATAAGCACTCCGGGTGGAATAATAAATTACGAGATCCAGGGGATCTCAAGATGAGATACAGAGATTTTCAGAGAAAAGGAAAGCTGAGATGATAAAAGAGGTTGCTCTCGGAGAGGCGACCAGAATAATAAATCACGGTCCCGTTGTGCTTGTCAGCTCAAAGAGCGATAAGAGGAACGGAGTAACCCCGGTGGCATGGACCATGCCCGTGGACAAGGATCCTCCCATGATACTGCTTGAAATAGGCGAGGGGCATTTCATATACAATTGCATAATGGAAACGGGAGATTTTGTGGTCAATGTTCCATCCAGGAATATGGCGGAAGTGGTGGTTGCTTGCGGTTCATGTTCGGGGTGGAAAAAAGACAAGTTCTCAGAATTTAAACTTTCACCGCATACTTCTAAAAAAGTTGTTTCACCCGGGATACAGGGATCTCTGGCCTTCATGGAATGCGAACTTGTGAGGGATGTGCATCTTCTTGAAAAATACAATCTTGTAATGGGCAAGGTGAAATATGCCGAAGCTGAAGAAAAGGCATTTAGAGGACATTGGCTTTTTGAAGAAGAAGAATTAACCACTCTTCACCATCTTGGCAATAAGGTTTTCTGTTCACCGGCGACGGATCTTATAGACATGAGAATGGAGGTAGAACGATGAAAATAAGAAATGTGCGGTGGGGCAGAACCGTGCTATTGGTGGTTTTAGCTATGACGGTTTTTTCTTTTCTGCCTATGGTGAGATTCTGGATAATGCCGGGCGCTTCTCTCAGCGACAATAATCTTACGAACATCGAAAAACTCAAGAAAAATGACGGGGTCTATTTTTCTTTCATAGTGTTCGGAGACAATCACTCGGGGCTCGTTTTTAACGATAGCGCCGCCATTAAACAGATCTGGCATATGAACAGGGAGGATCGTTTCAGAAAAGTTCCCATAGATTTTGTTCTTAGCGTAGGAGATCTTACCCTTGACGGTGAAGAATCTCATTTCAAGGCGTACAAAAAAATACAGGAGCTTATAAAATTTCCCGTTATAGCGGCTATAGGAAACCATGATGATCTGGAGCGGTTCCAGAAATATTGCGGCCCGGATGAATTTACTTTCAGTAATAGGAACTCCTATTTTATTGTTATGAACAACAAACGAGGGAATCCTTCCGAGGAACAGTTTGAATGGCTCGAAAAAGAACTGGCAAAGGGAAAAGAGTATCAGCATACATTTGTGACGCTTCACAAACCGCCGTTCGACCCGTATCAGCAGGAATGGTACAACGAGGATAATAGTCCCTGGGCGTACAGGTTTAGAAAACTTTGCGCGAAATATGGAGTTCGTAAAGTTTTCGCGGGGCACAAACATATGTTCAAAAGCGAGATATTTGACGGGGTTGAGTACATTGTCACAGGCGGAGGCGGAATGCTGACTGAAATACCCGACTCGGAAGGCGGATATCATCATTATGTCAGGGTTATGGTCAACAACGATTATGTTACGTATGAGGTGAGAAAGGTAACACCGCCCTTATGGCAGATGCTTACGTACTATATTTGGAAAGAAATGGTATATTGGGCAAGGAACTGGTATGGGTCGGGGTATATTCTGGGAAGACATACAAAAATTGAGCCTGAAAGAGTGCAGGATCTCAATAAACACGAATATTGGTTCCGAAGGTGAGAACAATACTTCTCAATAGTGTGATATATTCCAGTCATTTTGCGGCCACCGCGAAAGGATGATCCGCATATGAAAGAAAGGGCGAAAATGAAAGAAATGATGAATACCGAAACAAAATACTATAATGCCCCCAAGGATAGTGAATTTTGCTTTGAGAGCGGCATGTGTCTCAAGGGTCTCAAGATAGCATATGAGACTTACGGAAAACTTAACGATGAAAAAGATAATGCCGTTTTGGTATGCCATGCCCTTTCAGGGGACGCTCACGCGGCGGGGTACAGGCGCGGCGAAAAAAAACCGGGCTGGTGGAATGATATGATAGGTCCGGGAAGGGCTTTTGATACCGATGAGTTTTTCGTAATATCGTCTAATGTTATCGGTGGGTGTCAGGGATCCAGCGGGCCCAACTCTATCGATCCCGATACGGAAAAGCCTTATGGCCTGGGGTTCCCGATAGTTTCCATAAAGGACATGGTTAATGCCCAGAAAGAACTTCTGGATTTTCTCGGCATAAACAGACTTGTTTCTGTGGCCGGAGGTTCAATGGGAGGTATGCAGGTTCTTGAATGGGCTGTTTCGTATCCGGAAATAGCGGTTTCCTGTATCCCTATCGCCACAACATATAAACATTCGGCTCAGCAGATAGCTTTTGACGAGGTGGGAAGGCAGGCTATTATGGCTGATCCGGCCTGGAACGGCGGAGATTACTATGAAAAAAGTCATCCATCGGCGGGGCTTGCAGTGGCCAGAATGATAGGGCACATAACTTACATGAGCAATAGTTCCATGGAAAGTAAGTTCGGCCGCGTAAAAAGAAAAGAGAAACTTGGATATGCATTTACAACCGAATTTGAAGTGGAAGGGTATTTGAGGTATAGAGGCGACAGTTTCGTAAAAAGGTTTGACGCCAACAGTTATCTCTACGTAACCAAGGCAATGGACCATTTTGATCTTCAGGGAGACAAGCCTCTTTCCGCCGCTTTTAAGAATGCAAGGTCAAGGTTTCTTGTAATAGCTTTCAGTTCGGACTGGCTCTATCCGCCTTTCCAGTCCAAAGAGATCGTAAAGGCGCTTAAGATGAACGGGGCAGATGTTACCTATTGTGAAATAAGTTCTGATTATGGCCATGATGCTTTTCTTCTTGAATTTGTTGAAGAGACCAAACTGGTGAAGCACTTTCTTAAGAACACTTATAAAAAGATGAGAAAATCAAAATGACGGCAAGAAAAAGAGAAGATCTGAGATTTGACCACAGGATAATAGGAGATATGATAGCTCCTGGGTCGGTGGTTCTTGATGTAGGCTGCGGCAACGGTGATCTTCTGGAATATCTTACCGAAGAGAAAAATGTGAAAGGCAGCGGAGTCGAAATAAGCGAAGAAGCCATATACCTATGTGTTGAAAAGGGGCTTAGCGTTTCGCACGGAGACATAGATTCCGGCCTTCGGGAATACCCTGATAAGTTTTTCGATTATGTTATCTTTAACCAGACGATGCAGCAGGTGCAAAAGCCGGTCGATGCGATAAGCGAAGCTCTCAGGATAGGGAGAAAGGTTATAGTCGGGTTTCCAAATTTCTGCAACATGCCAGCAAGGTTCCAGCTCTTTTTTACGGGGCATGTTCCGGTAACACCCTCTTTACCGTATACTTGGTACGATACTCCTAATCTTCATTTCCTGAGCATAAAAGATTTCGAGAAATTCTGCGGTAGTATGAAAATAAGGATCGAGAAAAAGGTCTTTGTTTCAGGCGATTTTTTGATACGGATATTGCCTAATCTTTTCGCCCAGAACGGTATTTTTCAGATAACTGAATAAAAGTCGGAATCAACCTCCAGGGATTATAAAGATATGGGAAAAAAATTTATTTCAGAGTTCAAGACTAATGACAAAATAGATTCTTTTTTTCAGCTCAGGAAGAAAAACCTTAAGCTTACCAAAAAAGATACGCCCTATCTTGAGCTTACACTGGCCGATAAGACGGGAACAATAGAGGGAAGAGTGTGGATAGGCGCCGAAGACATGAATTCCTCGGCGGATACCGGAGATATAGTCAGGGTCAAGGGAACCGTTGACAAGTTTAGAGAGGAAAATCAGATAAAAATAGATCTTATGAAAAAGGCCGAAGAGGGCGATTTCGACCGTTCGGATATGGTTAGGGTGGCGGAAAACATAAGTGAAGTGAAGGAAAAAATAAAGATCTATTTGGAACAGATAGAGGATCCGTGGATAAAGAAGTTGGCGGGTATCTTTTGGGGCGACGCTAAACTTGTAGAGAAATTCAGCCATGGGGTGGGGGGGAAAAGCTGGCATAACGCCTATGTCGGCGGGCTTATGGAGCATACCTATGAAGTTATGTGCATAGTTGATAAGATGTGCGGTCTTTACCCCGAGGCGGACAGGAGCCTTGCCGTTTTCGGGGCTTTCATACATGATATCGGAAAAGTGTTCGAGCTCGATGCGGACAAGATGGAATATACGGTTTTGGGCGGTCTCATCGGGCATATAGGCATAGGGCATAAGATGCTTGTTGAAAAAATATCAGAGATAGAGAACTTCCCCCCGGATATTTCCATGAAACTCGAGCACATAATACTTTCGCATCACGGGGAATACGAACAGCAATCTCCTGTCCTGCCGAAAACCCTCGAGGCGACTATAGTTTATCAGGTCGATGAGCTTGTTTCACAGGCGAACGCGGTTAAGGAAATAATCGCTTCGCAGTCCTGCGAGGGCAGGGTGTGGAGTAACTTTGTTGTTATCAAGAACAGGAAGTACTATCTGGAAGGAAGTTCACCAAAAACTGAACCTGAGTGCGCGGATACAAAAGAAGATGTCTCAGGAGAAGAAAAGTCCGGAGAAGAGTTTATTTTTTAACACTGAACCAGAACTTCAAACGATTCAGAGTTAAATTTTCGTTTCCGGCCCTTCTATATTGCCTACCCTGAAATTATCCACATATATCGGCCCGGAATAGGGTGACCGACCCTCGTATTCCACTCTCAGGGATATCTTTCGTACATCTTCCTTGAAACCCTGATCGACTTTTGTCCATTTCCAATCTTTCGAATCCGGTTTAAGGCTGGCGGTAATCTGTGTCCATTGTCCGGGATAAAGACGCACAGAACGCGACATTTCCACGAATTTCCAGTCTTCGCCCACTGTGAAAATAAGTTTTGCCCTGAACCCCCTTTGAGGCGCGTCAGGGGGAAGAAAAATATCCATGGAGACAGCATCGTAAGATGACAGATCCAGATAGCGCTGTATTTCCGCAAGAGAAGCATTCCAGTTTCCCGCCGGGAAATCGGAATTTATGCGAAGGCTTTTTTCCCCTCTTGAAGAGATGTCGGAAGATATATCAATAGACTTTTGAGCATGATCTTCTTTGTCAAGAGCCCAAACGGGGATTTCCCAGCCGTCCATGGAGGTCTCGAAATCGAATAGTGCTTTTTCGTTGCGTAGCGAAAGATACGTGGAAGCATGGGCCGCGGGTATACTTTTTTTGTGCTTTTTTGATGAAGATAAGAATACGGAGGACCATTCGCCGTTGATAATGCTGGTTCCCAGAAGAAAGGCGAGGGAGGCGGCAACAAAAATTGAAGATATCGCGATGATTCTTCGGAGAGAAAAAATATGGTGTGTTTTTGGAGGAGGGGGTATTATGGTAGGAACGCGGCGCTCTATCGGATTAAAATAGGTTCTGGCAAGTTCGTTGTCGATTGAGTCCCATTTTTGAGTTTGATCTATTGTTTTCACTGCATGTTCCTCCAGAGAAAAAAGATGAAACAGATATTTGCCGTCAATTCTGTAAATGTTCAGCAAGCAAGAAATATATGATACAAGAAGTACGAGTCATTGTACAGCAAAATGAGGGGGAATTAGGGCCTGGTTCGAGCGATGAGGCTTGACGCGGATGCGATGGGATCTGACAACGGAGTTGTGACAAACAGCGTTGGAGGTGTCTGACCCCTTGACTATCGGCAACTGACGAGCGGCTACAAGGGTCTGGCATTTTCTGTGAGGGACGTTGCGGGAAAAACCGACTTTTCGAGAGCGAGATGACATCGCAACAGCATTACAGAGAAAGATAACAGTGAATATAAATATAATCGCTGTTACTATTTACACTACTGCTTTCTTGTGATATACTCTACGCAAATATTCAAGGGCCAAGATGGGGCCGCCGTCAACCATAAATTTTACGGGAGGTTAAGGATGAAAGTTATCTCTATAGCCAATCAGAAAGGTGGATGTGGAAAGACGACAATGGCGGTCAATATTGCCGCAGCTTTGGCCAGGATGGGGTCGAAGGCCCTTTTGGTGGATCTTGATCCTCAGGCGCATGCCACATACGCTCTTGGTTATACGCATGAATCTTCCGAAAGAAAAACTTCTTACGATATTTTCAGGGCTCATTTTGACAGTATAGATCCTCCATTTGAGGAAATGACAATTGTTACTCCGGACAGAGAGAATTTCGGGTTCATCCCGGCTAACATGATGCTCTCGACGGCTGAAATAAATCTGGGGGGAGTAGACGGGGCCGCCTCAGTATTGCATAAGGTTCTTAGTAACGGTTTTTTTGAGAGCTATGATTATGCCATAATAGATTCTCCTCCGAGTTTTGGATTTCTCACCCTCAATTCCATGTACGCGGCCGATACGATAATCGTGCCGATAGACCTTAGCTACTTCTCATTCAATGGGATAAGCAATGTTTACAGGGTCACCAGTCTTCTTAAGTCGGAAACGGGAAGGGATCCTGCCATATACTTTGCTATGAACATATACGATGGAAGGTCTAATTTCGCGAAGCAGATCGAAAAAGACGCGGAAAGGAAATTGGGGCCGTATATGCTTTCAACGAAGATACGATCCAGCGTCAGGCTCAGGGAAGCGGCGAAGAACGGGAAGACCATTTTTGAGTACGATCCTAAATCTTTTTCCGCCCTGGATTTTTACAATATAACAAGCGAAGTGGTAAATTTCGAGACAAGGAACATCGACGTGGTAGTAAAAGAATTCTGTTTGAATGTTCCCGATGCGGGGTCGGTTTATGTGCTTGGGGATTTTAACGGATGGGATAAATCAGAGAATAATCGACTTGTGAAGCAGGAAAGCGGGGAGTGGGCGGGACATTTCACGATGAATAGAGGCCAGTACAGATACAAGTTTCTTGTGGACGATACGTGGATGACTGATCCGGCTAACCCCGTTTGCGAGAAAAACATTTTCGGTACGGCGGACTCAATATTGAAAGCCTGATATTTAATAGATTAATGATCCTGAAAGCTTAAGATTACGAAAGCTGTAGGCTATAAGTAGAAGCCGCGAGTAAAGATTGTTTGCAGCGCTCGATAGTATGGAATAATAGATAAGAATGCACATCAATAAGATCCGGCCGAAAATGTTCAATGTATCTCCCCGCAAAGAAAAAGCCCTTAAAGACGCTATGGAAGGTCTCGGAGTAAAAGAAAAAGACCTGAAAGAGTCTTTTCTTAGATCAGGAGGCCGGGGAGGGCAGCATGTCAACAAGGTGTCCACCTGTGTTTACCTCAAACATTTACCCACGGGGACAGAAGTCAAATGTTCCGCGGAAAGGTCGCGTGCGGCTAACAGGTTTTTCGCGAGGCGTATTCTTGTTGAAAAAATAGAGAAAGCTGTTACCGGGCGGGTCTTGCGCGCCAGGGCCGAGGCGGAAAAGATACGCAGACGAAAAAGGAAACGTTCCAAGAGGGCTAAAGAAAAGATGATGAAGGACAAGAAACTCCTCTCCGTTAAAAAAAAGTCCCGAAGGTCCGTTAGTATAGATTATGAGGGAACAAAATGAAAAAAATAGTACTGGATCTTCATGATATCTTTAACAAAAAGAACGATATAGAGAGGGCTCTCAGAGAGACAATGATCAGGGCCGGAACGGAAAAAGTGAAGATGGTTGAAATAATCCCCGGCAAAGGTTCCGGACAGCTTAAGAAACGGGTGCTGAAATTCCTTGAGAGGAACAGGGACTTGTACGACAGGGTTGATAAGGATTCTAAGAACTGGGGCAGGCTTTTTGTGAGGTTCAAGTGATGCATGGAGGGCAGGTGAGGAAGAGAGACAGAGATTCATGGGGATCCAGGCTGGGGGTAATAATGGCTGTCGCGGGTTCCGCGGTGGGGTTAGGGAATTTTTTGAGGTTCCCGGTGCAGGCCGCGAGGAACGGCGGCGGAGCGTTCATGATACCTTATTTTACGGCTCTCCTCCTGGTGGGAATCCCGCTTATGTGGATAGAATGGTCTATTGGGCGTTACGGCGGAGGGTTTGGGCATTCTTCCGCTCCGGGAGTATTCCATTCTCTGAAAGAAAAGAATCGTTTCATAAAGTACTTCGGCGTAATAGGCATATTTGGACCTCTCGTCATAATGATATATTACACCTATGTGGAATCGTGGACACTTGCTTATAGTTTTTTTGCCATGACGGGGAGATATGCTGCCATAACGACACAGGAAGGGATGCAGTCTTTTCTCCGGGGCTATCAGGGGTTAGAAAAAAACCAGTATTTTTCGAACATGGCCCCGGCGTACACGTTTTTTCTGATAACTTTCGCTGCGAACATGGCTGTTTTAAGACATGGAATAAGAGGTGGGATAGAACGTTTTTGCAAGGTAGCCATGCCTACATTGCTCATTTTCGGGGTGATATTGGCCGCAAGGGTGCTTTTTCTCGGAACTCCGGATGCGTCCAGGCCCGAGTGGAACATAGTGAACGGCCTGGGATATCTCTGGAACCCTGATTTTTCGGCCTTGAGGAATTCCGGAGTATGGCTTGCCGCGACAGGCCAGGTGTTTTTCACTTTGAGCGTTGGAATGGGCGTGATATTGACCTATGCGAGCTATCTGAAAAAAGGAGATGATGTCGCTTTGTCCGGACTTACAGCGGTAAGCATGAACGAAACAGCCGAGGTTATTCTTGGAGGCAGCATCATAATACCGGCGGCTTTTGTTTTTTTTGGGCCTGTGGCCATTGCCGCTATCGCGGGGGCGGGGGCTTTTGATCTTGGATTTGTTACAATGCCTATGATACTCTCGCAGATGCCTCTTTCCCGCGTGTTCGGGTTTCTCTGGTTTAGTCTGCTTTTTCTCGCGGGAGTAACTTCTTCAGTGTCCATGGCCCAGCCGACCATAGCTTTTATGGAAGATGAGTTCAATATATCCCGAGCCCGCGCTGTAAAGATATTTGCGGTCGTGACATTCACTCTGTGTAATGCGGCCATATTTTTTCTGGGAAGAGGTGTTGTAGACGAACTGGATTTCTGGGGCGGTACTTTTTGCCTTGTACTCTTTGCCGCTGTCGAAGTGATACTTTTCGGATGGGTTTTTGGAATTAACAAGGCGTGGGAAGAAGTACATCACGGTGCCGACATGAGGATACCGGCAGTATACAAGTTCATCATGAAATTTGTTACCCCTGTTTTTCTTATCGCGGTGCTTTTATTCTGGTTTTTCCAGAAGAACGGATGGCTGAGCGTTATTCGAATGGATAATGTTTCATATGCCGACAGGCCCTACATAGTTGGCACTAGGGCCGCTTTGGGGATAATTTTCGCCGCATTGGCTTTTATGGTAAAAATTGCCTGGAAAAAAAGGAGGAGAGATACTTCGGGATGAGCGCTTGGGGGTGGGTTTTCATGATCTTATCGTGGGGGGGGATAATCGCTCTGGCGGTTTTCTGCTTTGCTAAAGTTTTCACCAAAAGGGACATGGATTGACCTCGATAAAAAATCGTATTGATCTTTGCCTTTTTTCTGTTGATAGGGTATTATTGTATATATTATATGCGTGGCCGAATAGTATTTCGGATCCGTATGATCGGCTTAAGGGGAGGGGGAAATGGAAAAAGACGTTGCCGTGTTTGAGAAGAATAAGTATCAGGACGTGAAGATTCGTATATCATCGTATCAGGGTAATGATGTTATAGATATGCGAATATGGACACAGCCTCCGCAAGGGAGCGATAAGGTGCCTACGGGAAAAGGTGTGAACATAAATGTTCGGCTGTTCCCGAAGCTCAAAGAGGCCATAGCTAAGCTTGAACAGGATCTGAAAGAAGCGAACCTTATACCATAGAGAGGGAGATGGGCAAAGACGAAAAGAGAAGGTATATAAGGCATCTTCTTGTAAACCCCCTTGATTTTCAGATAGATGAGAGTTCAAAGGGAATAGAAAGAACGCATACGCTGAACGTAAGCGAGGGAGGGCTTATGTTCGTTTCCCGCAGTTCCGTGGAAGCGGGCGCGATGATAAAACTTAATATGCCTCTTTACGGGAAGGTTTTTAAGATAAACGCCAAGGTTGTGCACTCGGAAAAGAGCCAGGAGTCCGGACTCTTCAACATCGGCGTTGAATTCGTCACTTATTCCGACGCTTTTAAAGTAAAGCTTATTGAACAGATATATCTCATAGAAGAATACAGGGTCTTAAGATCTCTCCAGCTTGGCCGCGAGATGACCATTCAGGAAGCGTCACAGGAATGGATCAAGCGGTACTCCGAAAGATTCCAGCAGCTATACTGGTAAAACTTCCTTCAAAATGATAGTTACACTCAGAACGCGGAGAGTTCTCTTCGGTCTTTCCCTTGGAATTTCTTAACGGCTTTCGTGTGGCGTTTTTTGACCTTGCGGAACTCACCCTCCTTTGCCCCAGCGAACGGGGCTCCGGAGGGTTCAAACAGCCGTAAGTGTTGTAATTGTCAAAAAACGGCACACGAAAGCCTAAAATTCCAAACGGGGCCCCTTGACCGAAGAGAACTCTCCGCGTTTCCAAATTAGGAATGTTCTGTCATACCGCACTTATTCGATGAGCTTTAACGATACAAGGGTATGGTGTTCCCGGAGAGGGCGCCCCTCGCAGGGAATGCCATACCCTTGTATCGTCGGGGCTGCATTTTTTTGACATTCAGTGAAAAATGGTAACATTTCAGTTATCCACGGAAATGTAGCGCCCCCACGCCCGTCGTTGCGAACCCGCCGAAGGCGGGTGAAGCCCTTCGTCTTGTGGGAACATATGAGGCTCAGGATTTCGGCAGACTTGGTATAGGGCCGAAGCAATCTAAATAAATACAACAAATTATGGGGTTGCTTCG
>Ga0172377_10003965_pt1 | contig 15242 bp, 13 predicted proteins | sample Pumphouse3metaG_FD_119749 | JGI IMG/M metagenome (GOLD analysis project Ga0172377, IMG submission 119749) | Leachate microbial communities from a municipal landfill in Southern Ontario, Canada - Pumphouse #3 metaG | ecosystem: Engineered > Solid waste > Landfill > Unclassified | place: Canada...
AGCCGAAGCGGACGCGATAGCGGAGTATTACGGGGTTGCCGCGCCTTCCGAGCCCGTGCAGCCCGCTCCCGCCGAGCTTGCGCCGTATCTCGTAACAATCACCACTACGCAGCTCAATGTCCGTAAAGGGGCGGGCACCGCTTACCCCATAACCGGCACGGTGGGCAAAGACGAGGTCTACACAATCGTCGCCGAAGAACAGGTCGGCGCCATCGTTTGGGGCAAGTTGAAATCGGGCGCCGGCTGGATAGGCCTGACCGGATATACCCAAAAATTATCCTTGCCCGCCGCACCGGAAAAACCCCCCGAGGTTATTCCCGCTAAATTTGAGCCTTATGCCGTTAAAATTACAACCGGCGCTTTGAATATTCGCAAAGACGCCGGTACGGTTAATCCCATTGTCGGAGTCGCCAAAGAGGGCGAAATATATACGATAACAGATGAAAAGCCGGTGGGAAGTACCGTCTGGGGCAAGCTGGATACCGGCGGTTGGATAGGCCTGACCGGGTACACGGAAAAGCTGCCCGCGCCTCCCGCCGCCGACGCGGGATGCAATCCGAAATTTGAACCCTATAACGTGAAGATAACCGCCGGCGCATTGAACGTCCGCAAAGGGGCGGGTACCGCCAATCCTATTTCCGGCGTTGTAAAGCAGGATGAAATCCACACGATAATCGCTGAGGAAAAGATAGGGAGCGTGGTTTGGGGAAAACTGAAATCCGGCTTGGGGTGGATAGGTCTAACCGGCTATACATTAAAGCTCGGCGTTCCGCCCGCGCCCGCGCCCGCGCCGCTCTCTCCTCCGGTAATGGCAAAAGGTTCAAGCACGGTTATAAAGAAATAATAGTACGCCTAAGCGCTACAGACGGTTTCAGAAAGGAAATAAAGTGAAAAAAGAATTTATAGAACGCATAATCGTCACATTTTTTGAAGGCGTTTTTACTTACATATTCGCCAATATGTCTGACATACAGGCGATTTTTACTAACGGCGCCGTCATAAAGCCCATTCTCACCGCGCTTGTTTACGGCGCGATTGCTTTCGGGCTCTCCACGGTTTACAACGGCATACTGAAGCCATTTCTCGCAAAAAAATCAAGCGCGCCCGGCAATACCTCCAAGCTTTGAAGGGCTTCCCGTCAAGCGCGGGTTTGTTTCTCGCCGCTAATCGGGAATAAGCCGAGAGTTGAGGGCGCGCCCATCAAGCGCGGGGTGCGGTTTAGCCTGTAAATCGGGCTTATTATTGAGGCTGTAACTCCGCGCGGGCGTATAAAGGCGTGTTGAACCTTCGCGCCTTAAGGGCTTGGATTTGCACTCGGTTAAAACAAATGGCGACCATTCACAATTTACGTGCTTGGTCGCCGGTTTTTGTTTTGTGATTATTCTATTATGCTATTTACCATAGTTGGTTGATTCCCACAATGGTTTTATTGCTCCACTGATTAAACAATGAATTTGTCTAAGCGGCATAAGAGGTTGTTCTTGCTCCAAAAAAGCCTTTGATTTTGTCTGCTTTCAACTGCACTGACTTTAGGTGCGATCGCACATTATGCTCCAGTTCCGATTCGCTGCGGGGGCTAGGGCGCTTGCTGATGCCCCGTTTTAAATCACTATTAAGCAATTCGTCGGGATTATACTCCGGCGCATAGGGCGGCAGGTAAAATACCTCAATTTTGTCTTTATGTTTTTCAAGCCAAGCTTTCACTTTTTTGGCATGATGTACACGTAAATTATCCAGAATTAAAAACACTTTTTTATTACTGTCATGAACCAAACGCCGCATGAAATCAATGAGCTTGTCTGAATTCATGTTGTCTTTATACAGCACAAAACGCAGCTTTCCGCGATTTGAAATTGCCGATAGCATGTTGATTTTAATGTGCTTTGCCTCGGTACGAACAACCGGGGTTTGCCCGATGGGGGCGTAACCGCGCAGGTAGGTCGATTGATTTTGAAGGCCTGTTTCGTCCCCGAAAAAAATCTCCGCATTTTCTTCTTTTGCACGCGCAGAAATGCCCGGAAACTTTGATTCTACCCAGCTTTTTACCTTTTCCGCATCCTGCTTGTAGGCACGTTTGGTCGGACGCTGTACTGAAAACCCCCAGCGCGCCAAATAGACCCCTAGTGTCGAAACAGGTAAAGTGATTTTATATTTTTGCTGTATAAGCTCGGCTATGTTTTTGCGGCTCCACATACACTCTTTGAATCTTAACTGATCCGGGGTTTTATCTACGAGGATTTTTTGAATTTCATGTTCTTGTTCCGGTGTTAGTATTCGTTTTGTTCCTTTGCGGCGACCGCGTACTTTCGGCTTGACGGCAGCAATACCGTTCGATTTGTACGCCTTTTTGACCCCGGAAACGTGTCCTTCGCTCACGTCCAACAGTTTGGCAATTTCCTTGCCCGTTTTCCCGGTTTTCAGCAGTCTTACAATGTTTTTACGAATCTGGTATTGTGCTTCTTGATTTAAATGCTTCGCATTTGTCTTTAATTCCTTTTCCATGGCTTTATTATACCATATCCGATGGGTTTGTTCAATGTTTATTTAGTGTCTCAATATAAAGGTTTTTGATTTTTTGAAAGTTTGATTGCGTTAAGTCAGTACCGAGGATATGCTCTCTTAAAAAAGCATCAAATGATATAAAATCTTCAAAAGCCATGTTTTCACAATCATTTTCGCTGCTAATATTTTCAACGTTAGTCAACGCCCTTTCAATCAATTCTTTTGCTTTATCTTTTTTGGAAAGCTGCGCTAAGCGATAATAATTGTAAACAAACTTTTGACCCGTATATACAGATTGATTCAATAAAGCTACGTATTCATCGCGTTTATTTGAAACTTCATCGTGCATGAAAATATCATAAGCGTTAAGATAGTAAATGATAGCTTTTTGTCCACCATCCGCAGTTTCCAGAAAAGAATTCATTATACTGATAAAATCATTTTCCTTATAGTTTTCCCATGTAGAAATTAAAAATGAGATTAAGACTGCCATTCTAAAGTCATTATACTTAGGAAAATGTTCTTTGAGTATAATTATCGCAAAAGAATAGTCAGCAATTGGGGACAATGTTTCAAGCAAAGCATATCTAATAACATCATCCGAAGAATCATTCGCCTTTGCTTTTAGTGTTTTTTCCAATTCGTAAATGTCCATATTCCTCACCTACTTCAATAGTTTTCCAATAATTCTTTCTGCCCATCCAACAAACGCATCTACACTCTGTATTGCACCATCTTTCACAAAAAATCTGATTGTAACTTTAACGCCATTGATTGTAGTATGAATTTGATTTGAACCCGTTGCTGCTTGTGGCATTTTCAAAGTAACAACATTCATTATTTTATCAAAAATTTGTCTTTGTGTCCCACCCAATTTCATAATGCCATCAGCAATGTGTTGTTTTGAAAATATATGAGAAGGGCCATACCTATTAAATAGCTCCGTTAAATAATCAGCGACTTTACTTCCACCCATGCCGAGAAACCACATAACAAACTTTTGTATGGGTAGTGGAAATTTTGTCAAAACTGCCGTGTTTGCAGCTAAGTAGCCTTTCAAATATCCTAACAAAGCTGTTCCTGCAACCCATCCTAAGATTGCACCACCAGCAACCACAAAGCCTCTAACAGTCCAATAAGCATATGTTTGCCATTGCCACCATTTACCGTCAAAAAGGCCCATTTTTCTTGCAACCCAATCACCTATACGCCATCCAACATAACTGCCTATAAAAGCGCAAAGCCATTGAATTGGTGTTCCAAAGTGACCGGAGCTATCCAAAAACATCACTGGATTATTCCCACAATAAGCATATAAATTATTGCTTATCAAAGAACCGCTTGCCCCAAGCAATATCGGCTCATCCGCGTTCAAAAACCTTCCGACCAGCGGATCATAATATCTGCTCTGCAAATAATACAGCCCCGTTTCGGTATCGTAATAATACCCCCTATACCGGAACGGGTTATCCGCGCCGAGGGTGGACGCCATCGTGCCGGTTATGGATGTGGTATTTCCCCATGCGTCATAGGTGTATCCCACCACTTTCCAGCCGGCTTCGCTGTAAATGTATTCGATGTCGCCCAGCAGATTTTTGCGGTAATAATAGTCTACACCGTTGTAGTTTATCCCGATCGGGCTGCCGTCGGCGTCGTAATAATAATATTGGTACTTTATATAAGACCCGTTGTTCATCGAGTCCATATAAATTTTTTCGCCGGTGATCGTCGCGCCGTCAAGATAATAATCGTGCTGCAACAGATAAAATTCGTTGTAGTTTATGTAATACTTCTGCGTGCGGAGGCCGTCCGCGTTGTATTTGTATGTCAGGTATTCGTTCTGGGATAAACTGTATCCCGTAAGCTGCCTGCCATTCCAGGTGATGTTGGTCGCGTTGCGCCAGTTGGTGGGGTTGCCCAAGTTGTCATACGAAATACTTGTGCCGTTATACGAAGTGAGCAAGTCTTTGTTAGCGGAATTGCCGTAGGTGTAGGGTATGATCGTACCCGCCGCGAGAGGGAGATAATTGGTGGGCGTGATGGCGTCATAGTCGATGGTGAATTTATATGTGATATTGCCGCTCGCGTCATACATATAAACGTAAGTTTCCCCGGATACGGCGTTGTTTTCCCGCACAAGCTGATTCAGATCGTCATACTCATATGAGGCGACGGCGTTAGAATTGCTGGTAATTAAAACGATATTGCCAACATCGTCATAAGTGTATTCAAAATCAATGATATCGCTGTTAGATACCTGATAGACGTTGTAGCTGCTCGCGTTGGCGCCCCCACTGCCGGCGGCGTAATAATTAGCGCTGCCAAACAGCAGGTTTCCGTCCGTTTTAAATACCAGGGTCGAAAACTCTCTACCAAATACATCGTAAGTATGTTCGATATATTCGCCCGAGGAGAGATTTTCCCGTATCAGCTGACCGGCGTCGTTATAAATGGCTTCATAACCGTTGGTGACCCCGCTCAGATAAATATACTGATAACCTGTCAGTTGACCATCAATATCAAGAGTGGGTTCATAACTAAATAGAATAGATTTTGATGCCGCACTGACTTGATATTTACGTATGAAATTTTCTTTAAGATCATATTCGTATTTTTCGGTCGTGGCGTTTACCGTGTCGACCGTTTCCAGCAAAACGCCCTTGGCATCGTATTTGTACGAATATTTTACGGTGCCGTTGTGGGACACGGAAGACAGTCTGTCAAGGGCATCATAGGCATAGCTTTCGACAAACCCGTTGGCGTAAGTCGCCGAGATCAGCTTGCCGTGGAACGGGTTGTACGCGTAGGTCACCAGCGCCGTGCCCGTGGAGGTGTCGCCCTGGTATATGCTCACAAGGTCGCCATAGATATTATATGTGAACGAATACCTTTCCAGCGTCGTGTAAATGTCTAAGGTATGCGTGACGCCGGTGAGCGCGCCGTTATCGTTATAAGTGTAATTATTCGCCACCTGCTGCGAACCGACCGTCTGATAGAGCTTGGTGAGCAGCTTGTCGGTATTGTATGTATAATGCGTCGTACGGTTTTTGGCGTCGGTGACGCTTGAGAGCAAGCCGCCGGTATAGGAATAGCTTGTGGTATGCCCGAGCTCGTCGGTATTCGTCAGCATGGCGCCTTCGCTGTTATAAGTCTACGAGGTATAAAATTTATCGTTGAAATTTATACCGGAAGTTCCCGTGTATTCGATGACCGTCGCTATGATGTTATCGTTTGAATCGTAAGTATAGGTGTATTTTATGTCGTCGATGATCTGATACTTTTGGTCTGTGGTGCCTTCCACGGGCAGCAGTCCGCCTTCTTCTTCTTCACCTTCGCCCTCTTCGGCTGTATTATCATAAAATGAAGATACGCCGCCGGCAGTCAGGGTAAGGTTATCCAAAAGCACGCCGTTGCCGTTATAACCGTAATCGAAGGATACCGTTACGGACGTAATGGCGTCGTTTTCAGCAGGTACGACGGAAGCGCAGACATACTGCCATCCTGTGTTGGCGGGGTTGAAGCTGTAATAGAGGGTTTCGTCCGCGGCCGTCGCGTAATTGATAAAGACTTTTATCGCGAATTTGCGGGTTGGGTTATTCTCGGGAAGGGGCAGCGAGCTCGCTTTCACCCATCCGGAGACGACGAAGGTGTTCCCCGCCGCCATATCCAGGGTAACGGTCTGGGAAACCGATTTCGCGGCGGTATAACTGCCGGCAAACGTAAGCGCCTTGGCGCTGATTAAGCCCGTCCCTCCGTTGTTCCAGGTCACGTTCGTGAGGGCCCATTCTTCGTTTGTCATCTCGAAGCTCGGATTGTCGATCAGGTTATAATCGTTGTACGCGCTGCCTTTTTCAAGCTGTATACAATCGAAATACGCCGTGCCTGTGGAGGCGTATGTGCCGAGGAAAGTGTAAACCGTGGTCGTCGCGGTCAGGGTAAACGTCACGCTGATCCTTCGCCATCCGCTTTGGAGGTCGGCGTTGGTCGTCCCGGCTATCTTTTCGCTGATATCCGAAGGCAAGGCGTTGCTTGTCAGGCTCTTGAATATGCCGATTGTTGCGCCTCCTGCTATTGAAGATATTACCGAGGTCGTTTTGACATACGCCGAAAGCGTGTATGTGCCGGCGGCAAGCGAGACCGATTGATAATACCCGTAATACGAGGTGTTGCTCGCGGTCGGGTTTACTTTCAGGGAATAGGCGCCGATAAATTTGTCCGCGCTTGTTCTGGCGCGGCTCCCCGTCACGCTTGACCCATAGGTGATCGTCGTCCAGTACGAAGAGGACTCGACGCTTGAGTTCCGAAGCAGGTTCACCGCACCGCTCCCCGACGAAGCGAGCGTCTGCACGTTGTTCTGACCCAGTTCGGTCGTGCTCACATCGCTTGCCTGGTACGATAGCATCGTGGCGTCGTACAGAACGTTATCGTAGAAATTGGTGGTATACGCGTTGACCGTCCGTCCGAAGTTGTCAAACTGGTATACCGTTTTCAGGTTATCCGAGTTATAGACGGGATCGTCGTCCGCCCCGGGCGTTACAAACACCGTTGTTTTCAGCGAAGGGTAGAATATTGATATGTCGTTGCAATTATTCCCGTTATAACTCTCCGTCATAAACGATACCCTGTAAATCCCGTTGGAGCTAGTGAAACTGTAATTCATGGCATAGTTGCTGGCGTTATCCTTGATTTTGGATAACGTTTTTATTGTGGTACCATAAGTGATTGTATAGCTGCTACCGTCGCCACAGGTGATGCCCGTCAGCGTCCCGGAGGTGTAGGTGAAGAGGGCCGTGTTGTTGCCCATGTCGGTTATGGAAGCGAGGTAATCCGAACTGTATGTAAAACTTAATATGATGTTGCTGCCCGAATCGGTGACAGAGGTGAGCTTCCTTGTCCCCGTTGAAGTCGTATAATGATAGGTATACGTTTCGCTGTCCGTGATTACCCGATAGATCGCGCCGGCGTAGGTCCCAGTGTAGAAATCGATACAAGCGCCGTCGGGCGTCGTCAGCCGCAGATAACCGCCGGTGGCGGCGACGGCATATCCAAGACCATCCTCGTCGATATATTCGCCGTCTTCGAGGACAAAATAATGATCCGTCCCGTCAGCGTCCGTATAGCAGTAATTGTCTCCTTCCGCCACTAGGGTCTGCATAAGGCTGAGCTGCCATCCGCAGCCGTATTTCATCGACGAGATTGACGTCGATCTATTCTTATGCGCTGTGAAAAATTCCGCGTTCACCAGATAGGTGTTGAACACGCTTGCCGCGTAAACCGGAAAACCACCCACATCAAGACCAAGCCCGACATCCATCACCAGGTTTCCGGAAAAATCGTTAACATGCCCCGTCGCGTTTTCGCCTATGTACTGCGTGTGGTATGTCCATCTGTCCTCAAGCCCTTTGTTGTCCCTGTATGAAACAGTGAATATGGGATAGTTGGCATTATAAATTGTGTTATTTACCGTGGAAAATTTAACGATTTCGGCGTCCCCGTTCAGAGCGACGAGCGCCACACCTCTCGCGCTCGGATAACTGGTCGGATTGCTGTACCATTTTTGAGCGAGGGACGTGATATCGAATGTATATGTTCCTATCCCCTGCGCCGAAATGTAATCGATCAACGTGCTTCCGCAGGACGGCCTTGTGTTCCAGGTAACTGTGCCTGCTTCCCAATCCTGCAAAACCTCATACGCACCCACATTTACGATGTTAGTGGAGGTATCGTCATATGTTCTAAGCCCGAGCCCCGCTTTTATAATGACCGACGACGCGGAAAGGACGGGGAGCGTGCGGATGCCCACCAGGCTTATATCTTCCATGCCGTCATAATAGCCCGTGTACATCCAGGCATATTCGCCCGTCAGCAGATCTGGATAACGTTCAATGACATAAGCGTCTTTTATATTGCTCAATAGAGTGGAATTGGTGCGTATGAGGGTTGGATCTACCGTTATCGGGAAAACCCGTTTTTCGTCATTAATCCAGTCTTCAGAGGCATTTATGGCGACAATGTATTCCCCTTTTTTATATTCTTTTAACGTGTATGTCACATCGTCAGAATACGCGTTCGCGGCGTCGTACATATAACCGGCCGGAATAACAAAAATACCTTCGCCTTTATCATTTGTTAGGTATATGTTACCAGTTTCCTCTTCAAGGGAAGCTGATAGTCCAACTAAATTTAGAGAGAAAAGGTATGTATAGCCTTGTGCCAGCCTTTCCTTTATTACTATGTTCTCCTTAACGCAGCCTCCCGCTAAATGGTAGTCGACGTCGGTTTTGTCAAACAGGTTGGGGTATGTAACCGATGCCGCGAATGAGGATAATTTTGTGATTGCGTCAAAGTTACTTTCGGCGCCACAAAATTGTTGTTGCTTGGACGTTTTGGCTAACACAACGCTATTTGTCTGGTTTAAAGCGTTTAATTGTATCGCGTAACCTTTATACTTAAGGCAAAAAAGATGCCCTGATGCATTATCTGCAGAAAATTTTATATCAAGATCATTTTGGATTGGCGAGTAAAATGCTTCCGAACCTGGCGTTGAGGGGGTAAAAACAAGAGTATTATCATATTCAACCCAGGTATTGTCGGGTGCTCTGAAATGCACCTCTTCGGGATATTTAACGGCGCAGAACGTTCCATCGCTCATTCTAACATGTTTGACGTCAGATTCACGCAGCGCTATAATTTCGCCAATAGCGTCGTAGACATCCGCATCTTTTCTCTTCGCCCCTTGCGGATCTTTCCCCGCGTCCTCCATGCTCGCTTTGCTGTCAACGGAAAGCTCCGCGACTACATTTTCCGGCACAAGCAAAATAACCATAAGGATGGCAAGTGTCATTGCTAAAAATTCTTTGTAAAATGTTTTTGCTTTGATTACCCTTTTAACCATAGTTCGCATAATTCTTATCCTTCCTACAAAAATAGTATTGGTTTCGGGACAACAGGTTAACGCTAACGGTTTATACGCAACGGTAATGCCTATACTTGCACTGTATACCACTTAAAGGTATTTGTCAAGCGTATTTTAATAGAATATCCACATTTTTATCACCATTTAACATAAGGCGCCACCGCACAATTAACGGCATCCGCCTTTGCCATGCGTCTGTTTACGTCTTTTCCGTCATACGTCACAAATCTCCTCGACATAGTGCCGACTATGCCTTCGCCCGATTTGTATAGTCTGACGAAAAATCCGCGGCGACGTCGCCGTCACATCCGCACGGCACTAATCGTGCGGTGCCGCCATAATAAAAGTGCGGCAACACATACGGCTACGGAAGCAACCGAATTGGGCGATTGGGGTTTAAGAATAATACCATTTTAGTGCCTGGGAGGCTACCCTACAGAAATTCCTTAACAACGGGTAAATGCAAATATAGCCAAAGCAAAAAATGGCCGCACACCTTTTCGGTGTGCGGCTAAAATTTTTGCTTATCAAGCGGACTTATAAAATTGTATTTTAGGTTCGGCGCGTTTTTCAATAAAACCTATCTTTTAATGAAAGTTTTACATCGTGTCACCATAAGCGCGAGGTCGTTTCCGGCACAGAGCTCATAGAGCTTGTAAGCAATTCTACAATTTGCCATATTCCCGCAGTTTAGACAGAGACATTCGCTTTTTCTTAAATCGTCGGTATCTTTGTTGGTGGAAACGTCAGCGCCGTAATGCGGTTCGAGTTTTATGTTCATAGTTTCTCTGCTTAAGAGATGGGGATTTTTTTGCTCGTTATGTTAGAGCAGACTCCGACGTGCTCCCAATGCCTCCGCGGCGAATTCCTGCGGCGTCATCATCATCTGTTATTGCATAAGAACAAATGATACCCTGCGCGAGCGCCATGCCTTTTGATATAAACACTGTTTTGTTTTCCTTGGAGTCGTTGGTCAGTTTAATCCAAATATGCCCTTCGTTGTCCGCGCCGGAATAGTCCGCGTCCACAATTCCTATCGTGTTGTCAAGCTGAAGGCGGTATTTGAATCCGAGACTGCTTCTGGGCACGATGGCGAAAAACTTATTACTGTCAAGAATTACGCGTATTCCCGTCGGAATTTTCACGCTTTCGCCTGGGGAAAGCATAACATTCATGGGCGAAAAAATATCATACCCCGCACTGCGCTCGGTCACCCTGCGGGGTAAAACTATATCGTTATAAGAAACGGGAGGATACGGTTCCCCGAAATCCTCCTCAAATTGCTTTTGCGAGATTCTTTCGAATTTATTCATAGAACTCCTTTTGTTATCGAATATGTTTGTGCCGTTTTCTTACACTATCTATTATTTCTTTTGACTGTTTGCGTGCGTGCGGGGGTAATACCGCCCGCGCGCCGTAAGTGATTTTTATTACACTGCTTGTTTAGCTTTTATGAGATTTTAACGGCATATTGGTTGTCGCTCGCAAGCTCGACTCCGAGAACTTCATCGTATTTACGCTCTCTGCCCGGTATAAAGCGGCCAAATTTAATAATGATATTCCTATACTGTTTTAGCCACTGTATTTCTTCTTGCAATTCGTCCTCGTTATAGCCGGTATAAATGACAATATCGTCGCGCGTTGACAGTCTGAAGGATTTTATAAAGCCTTTTAAGTCCTCCCAGCAATCGAAGGGTTCAAGCCCACCGCATACCGCCGCGCAGGTAATTTTGTTATTTAAATAGTATAGCATCATCTGCGCATCGGAAATTGCGATATAGGGCGCGTTTGCCAGGTGGCTGTTTTGGCAAACGGGTTGTCCCGATTCGGCGTCGCACTTGAAATTGCAATAGGGAAACGCCAAAAACATTGACGGTTTGCGGTAATTTGCGTAATCTTCCACGATAAAACCTTTTAAAATCACTTACGGTTCCTCCCAGTCTCTTATAGGTAAAAACTTTAATTTATTTTTCTTTCATTATAGCATAGTTCATAAAAAACGCAACGCCTATTTGTTTTACAGTGTTTGTGAAATTTACCGCTCCCATTCTCTAAGCATAAATTCCGCCTTTCTTTCTTTGCTATAGCTTTTTACGGGCACGTAAAACCCAACAATGCGCGTATATTCGGTTGAGACCGGCTCACCGCATTCGGGGCAGATTTTCCCGAAAAACGCGTGGTTGTGCTTACAGGATTGAATTTTAGTGTTAAAGGCGAAATATGTGACCTTTTCATCACTGATATAGTTTAGAAGGCTCCAAGCCTGTTCGAAATTTTTGAAGGGCGCCTCGACATTAACATGTAAAATGGAACCGCCGTTACAAAAGCCGTCGAATACTGACGCAATTCGAATTCGTTCTTGAAGCGTTGTTTTTATTCCGAGAGGTATGAATTGGTTTCCATAAAGCGGTAAATCCTCGACAACGGTGCCGGGGTAAAATATTTTGTCTTTCTCCATAAGCTTCGCGGCGGCGCTTTCACCGGGGACTTGCTCGCAGTTAATCTGTACCCTTTCCGCCGCCGTTACCTGTTCGGCAGAGCCGTTTGAAGCCATTATTATGGGGGCTCTGTTTATACAGTCACGGATAATATCGAATATTTTGCGCCCGAAGTTTTCCGCTTGTTCTGTATAAAAGGTATAATCAAATTCGTCGGTGAAGACATAGCCGAAGGTTTTCATGGTTTCGTAAATGCCGATAAAACCTATCGTGTTATACAAATGCCCGAAATCAATTAAGCCGCATGAAAAGTTCTTTAAAAGACCCTTTTCCGCGTTTCTTTGGATGATGTGCCTTACGCGGTCAAGTACCATTATATTTAACTCTGTGGTTTCTTTTAACTTTTCTAAATATTCCTCCTCGGTGCGCGATTCGAGCGCGATACGCGCAAGGTTTATGGTGTTCACCTTTACGCTTCCGACCCGAAGCGAGGTGCCCCCTATGGAGTTAAAATATCCGAGTTCGGAGATGCTGCTCTTTAGCCGGCAACAGTTACTTAACGAAGTAACAGAATCGTCTATATAAAAATTACTGTCTAACCATTTCAAATTATGGCTGCACGCCCAAACCGCGAATTCTTCGTCCTCAAATTTCCCATCCTTTTTCAAAAGGCTGATTGTGGAAACGGGATAAGTCATCATGTTCTTAGCGCGTATTTCTGACATGGTTTCCATATATAATTTTTGGAATCCCATTATTCCTTCGATTTCGTCAATCATGGGTGAACCGTCGGGGAAAATCGCGCCCCCGAAAAGCGCCTCGAGATAGGGTCTGTCAAAAACAGAAGTGTTGGTAAACGCCGACTGAATTCCCACATATTCTTAATTTTCATTAAGTGCTGACTATTTTTTAAGTTCTTCTATATTCTGCGCTCTCTGAACGATTGATTGATGAACAAGCAAAACTCTTTGACTGTGATGACCCAAATAAAAAAGGAGAGATAAAAAGGATCATCCAAACGTATAAAGACCTTATCGTTGCCAAACGGTTCAAGTCTGGTATCCACATCGGTGCCGCCAGTCCAATCACCCAAGGGATTAATGACCGCATTCGGGAACACAATTCTCAGGTTTTTTGTTTTCACGTTGCTTTGGCAAATGATGAGCCGCTCGCCGTCAATTATGTATTTCCCGTCATAGGGATACGAGGTATACAAATTCCTCGCTATCCCCGAGAGCACTTTCTGCTCCTGTGTCAACGGTACCCCTTTGAATATGCCATTGTCCCCACAGCGGATATTATTAGACTGATACTTCGAGAGATGTTTGTCCTGAGGGTACTGACTGAAATTTACCGCAACATCTCCGGCTATGCGCCGCACGGCACATCCTACATCAGCTGGGCAGATTTTTACCGATGTTTCCGCAATAATATGACAGACACCGTGACCTATGAGAACCTCAACTGCAATTCTGGGGTTTTCTTCTTTTTTATATGCTAGATCTACAACAGCCCCGGCTATCCTGTCAGCCAGTTTATCCGGGTGTGATGGGTTTACTTTTTCAAACATATTACTTTTTTCCTTTCCGTGCAGTAAGAAGTCTCTCCATTACATCATCCTGCGGGTTTGCACCATCGAATTCGCCGATGCAGTTCTCACGTACAATCTGATAAATTTCAGACCATGTCCGACCTGCCTGCGTCATATATTTATCTCCAATCGCTACATAAGGCGACTGTATCGCGGCTCCTGTGGTAGGATGCTTTGCTAAAAAACCGAGTTGGCTTGTTATGCTTTCACACTGTATCCACCTAGCACTGCTCATTGCAAAGCGCTCTATTAGCTGTGGTGATACAAGATGAGCACAGCCTCTTTTTGAAAGCCAATACCATACTTTCTCATATATTTCAGCGGCGCAAAGTGTTGAACCGTCCTTTTGTGCTGCTGATAAAAATTCTGAAGGCTTCGGCATTTCTCTGCCTTCAAGCTCCACCGCGCTATCCCCAAAATCTATTACGGTAAGCGGTCTTTTTCCCGGATTACCGGCAACTATTTTTTCTGATATCGGCTTTTTGGGTCTTCCACCCGCGCCGGGTTTGGGTCCTCTTTGGCCCATAAAACCACCTCACTTTCCTGCAGGGGCTATTCCCCTGAAAACTTATGCGAATTTCAACACGAGGGCCCACGCCGCTGTCCGCTTAAAAAAGTTGTAGAGATTTTGATACCCCCACTGGGAGTGACCAAACCGAATAGACTACGTTGAGGTATCGTACCAAAATGTAAGCGATACCTCATTTTCTCCACCGGTCACCATCTCTTGCAGTTATAGATGAGTGACAAGATTTACAAAGAGCCATGAGATTGCTATTTTCATTGCCACCACCTTTAGAGAGCGGGAGGATGTGGTGGACTTCCTCGGCTGGTGTCAGCTTACCCTGCTTGAGGCACTCCTCGCAGAGAGGGTGTGCTTTGATGAAACGATCACGGATACGCTTCCAAGCACGACCGTATCGTTTGTTTGAAGCAGGGTCGCGTTCGTACTGGTTGTACTGTTTGTCCATGACCTTTTGGTGCTCGGCGCAGTATTGCTCACGTATTGCAAGCCGACCGCAGCCGGGATAAGCACAGGGACGTTTAGGTTTATATGGCATTTATTTTCACCTCCAGTCGGACATAAGAAAAGCCCTGGGGGATCGCTCCCTCAAGGCCTGCCTTTATTCTTTCGCCATTATAATGATATCATAAGAGGCTACTCTCATTCACTCTTATTTACTCTCATGCTGATTATGCTTTCCACATTATTCAATGCTTCGTCATGCATTCGGTAGATATGTTGTATGCTGTAGTGCATTTCAACCGCAATTTTCTCCCAGGTAAGAAAGCAGAGGTATCTCTTTTCCAATAGGGTCTGCTGTTCGGCATCAGTTACCATGCGGATAGTGTTCATGATTTCCTTTTTCAAATCTACCAACATTTCGATATCCTGCTTAAGCTCGTTTTGCAGGTCAACCATCTTGCATACAGCATCCGCCATTCTGGAACCACCATTGTTAGGATTTCTTGGCATACCTGTGAGAACTGAGGAACAACTCGTTGCTAGTTCATTTAAGGATTCTATCTGCTGGAGTTTTGACTTGATACGCATGTCCAGATAACGCGCCTGAGAAAGGTAGGTCTTAGTATTCATAATGTTTCTTCTCCTTTCTCAGCTTGTAGATCAGCATTTCTGGATTAATACTTGTCAGTGTGCTAAACCAAGCAGAACAGAAGAAGCGCTCGATGTTGGCAAGCTCACGCTTATCCTCATGAAGCCGGTAATCCTTGACGGCTTGCAGTACGATGGCGTTTGCCAGTTCTTCGTATGGATTCATAATCTGTACCTCCG
>Ga0172377_10003966_pt1 | contig 15242 bp, 12 predicted proteins | sample Pumphouse3metaG_FD_119749 | JGI IMG/M metagenome (GOLD analysis project Ga0172377, IMG submission 119749) | Leachate microbial communities from a municipal landfill in Southern Ontario, Canada - Pumphouse #3 metaG | ecosystem: Engineered > Solid waste > Landfill > Unclassified | place: Canada...
CTTCAACAGAGTTTTTCTATCCTTGCTCAAGGTGATCTAGAGTGGTATGAAGCTCATTTTAAAAAAGAGGACAACTCTGTAAGCTTTTTGTATGAGTCGATCTCTCGTCTTAAAAAGGAAAGAATAGATAGTTATAAACACGATCCTCTCAAAGCCTTTAAATACGAAGCACATCAGATACATGCTCAAACAAAAGAAAATGATCTAGATTTTAAACTCCCTCAAAATTTTCAAGAGCTGCAACATTGGTCAGAACTCCTTAACAATAGGATATTTGCAGACCTAAAGTTTATTGTTAACAAGGAGAGGGTGATCTATGGAGTATTTAAAGACAATCAGCTCCTTTATGCGGTAAAAATAGAAGATAATGAGATCATTCAAGCTAGGACAATATCGAATAAGTTTGTGCCAACTCGTGATATGCGTATTATAGATGCTTGGAATAAGAACTCTTTATCACTATGCTAGACATGAACTTCTAACACTCCCACACTCTCTACTGGGAGTATATGGTCAAATGAAAATCCATAATCGCGGTGGTAATCTACAACTCACCTCGAAAGGCTCTATCTAAGATAGAAGCTTTGAGTGCTTTAAGGCTATCCATTTTCTTTTTTTGAGTTTGTTTTACTTTTTCTATTTTTTCTGAAATCCCATCCAAATATTTGACTACTTTTTGTTGGATTTGGAGTGGTGGGATTATAAATTTTAAATCTTTAATACCACTTTGATTGATAATTGGCAGTGTTGCAGCCGAAGCTGTATTAATTATAGTTTGTTTTATGTAGTAAAACCAATAGTATGAAAAATCTACATCAATATTATCTTTAAACTTCATAGCAGTAATTTGTTGATTTGATGAAGCTTCCTCTTTTATTACTCCAATTTTTCCTACTGTTGCTCCAATAGCAACCAATAATAATGTATTTTTCTCATACATCTTTGCTTTTTTATCTACTAATGATATTGGATTAATCATATTCTTTGATACAGTTAGTACTTTTGATTTTCCAAAATCTGATGGACTAAACCAATTTATTGATGGATTATCATAATATTTTTGGTCTTTTTTTGGTGGTGTTGTACCAGTTAAAATATTTTTTAATCCATCTGAAACTTTTTGTAATGGATACCTCTCTTCCAATTCTCCAAAAACATCATTCAAAACACTTCCCATAAACGCATTAGCTTCATCCATATTTTTTTGATGTAGGGCTATTGATTTATCTATTTTTTCAAAGAGCTTATCCAGCTTTGCTACTATTCTTTGTTGTTCTGAGAGTGGTGGGAGGGGAATGTTAGTTGATTTGACTAAATCAATATTTAAGTTTTTTACAGTTGTACCCGAAGCTTTTAATGTAAATTGTTGATACATATAGTTTGAACTTAATAGATAATAGAAAAAATCTTTATCCATATTTTCCAACTTGTCTCTCATAAGTAACCATCCATCGTGGATAGCTCCTTTTGTTTTTACAATATATGGTCGTCCAAAACTCATTGAATTGGACATAATAAAATCTCCCTCTACAACTAACCTACTTTTCTTTAATCCACTTGGTTTTATTTTTTGGGCAGTTGTTGTTATATATTTTCCACCTTTTTCAGTATCACCAATTTTAATCCAATTTATTCCATCTTCATCATCTGTAATATATTCCTTAATTGGACGAGGAGAACCACCTCTTTCAATTATAAAAACATCACTTAGGGTTTTCCACTCCCACCCATCAGGCAATTGATACAACTCACTCATTATTTAAACTCTTTGTATATTCTGCCAACTCTTCATCAAAATATTCTAATACCTCATATATCTCATCAAAAATATTATTGTAGCTATCTTTATTTAAAACCTTTTCATAATGAAAAACTCTATTCCTAAAATTTCTTATATGATTTAATTCTTGATACAGTACCTCTCTATTTATAGTTTTAATCTCTTTTGGAGGTATGTTTAAAAAGATTTTCCTTAGCTCTTTTGTTCTTAGTTTATTTGCATAGGGCTTTTTAAATAGATTGACCCAAAAGCCAAATGATAGCTCTGCTATTATCTTTGATTTTGTTATCTTTTCTCCTCTTTTAAAAAGAATATTTTTAGCATCATTGACTTTTTTTATACTGTCTTTTGTAAGAAATGTTTCATCTTCATACCATCGTTCAGAGATTTGCAATGTCAGTAAGCTATTGATGGAGTTTTTAAGTGACACCTCTAAGATAGACAGGGGGATATAAGCTTTTTTTGAAAAGAGTAAATTTTCATTGTACTCTTTTATATTTTCATAACTGCCAAATCTTTCATTGCTTATAAACTTATTTATTAAGCTTTCTTTCATTGTCGTTTACCTATAATGCTTTTGTAATTCCCCCGTAAGCCTGCATACTTGAGATGTAGCTGGGGGTATAAATTCTTTTTTATCAAATATCTTTCCCTATCAATATCATCTCAATCTCATCCATCAAATCATTTATCTCTTTGTTGTTGTCTTTTATATTTTCCACTAACTCTATTGGTGATTTATGCACAATATCTTCGTTTTTGTTGGGATTTTTGGCACTAATGTCAAAATCTTTAATCTCATCTTTTTTCACTATCCAACTATTCTCAGTGAGTTCTCTTGTCTTCCAGTTTTGTAAAAACTCTTTGAAGTGTTCATAATTGATAGGTTTATTTTTTGTAAGCTTGTAGGGTGGGTTGACTTCATAGTAGTAAATATCGCTTGTGCTCCCAACTCTATCAAAGAAGATCACATTTGTTTTGACACCACTATAAGGCAAAAAGACTCCACTTGGTAGGCTTAAAATTGTATGCACATTAAATCTCTCTAAGAGGTCTTTTTTGACTGACTGAAAAGCATTGTTGGTTTGAAACAGTACACCCTCAGGGATAACAACTGCACATTTCCCACCAAGCTTTAAGCTGTTCATCATATGTTGTAAAAACAGAAGCTCCGTAGCATTTGACTTTATAGGGAAGTTTTGTTGTATCTGGTCTTTCTCCTTGCCACCAAAAGGAGGGTTTGCTAAGATACAATCGTATCTATCTTTCTCTTCTAATCCTCTAATGTCTTTTGTGAGGGTATTTGTTTTAGCGATATTGGGTGATTCAACCCCATGTAAAATCATATTCATCACACCCATCACATAGCTAAGAGGCGTTTTTTCATTTCCAAAAAAGGTATCTTCGTTTAAAAATTTTAGTTGCTCGACAGAGAGATCTCTTTGTTTGTTCTCTTTTATATCCACATAGCGTATATGGTTATAAGCCTCTATGAGAAACCCACAACTCCCAACAGCTGGATCATAAATAGTCTGCCCAACTTCTGGATCGAGCACATCTACCATTACTTTAATGAGTGGTCGTGGGGTATAAAACTCCCCACTATTACCCCCATCACTCCCCATATCTTTGAGAAGTTTTTCATAAATGAGGGAGAGCTGAAAAAGGTCTGACTGGTTGTGAAAGTCCATATCATCGATAATATCGAGTATCTCTCTAAGGGTGTGCCCATTTGCTATACGATTGTCTAAAAACTCAAAGATAGCCCCTATCTTGTACTTAATTGACTTCGGGTTTTCTGTGATGTTCTTGAAGCTTTTGAGGTAAGGAAACAGCTCTTTATTGACAAACTCAAGGAGGTCATCACCACTTTTTGAGTTTAGCAAATCTATCTTGCCATCTTTTTTAGGAACTGCCCAAATACCCCATCTATACTTCTCTTCTAAGATGTAGTTATAAACCTCACCATCAAGCTGGGCATCTTCATTTTTTGTCTCTTCTAAGTCATTGAGAAATTTGAGAAAGAGAATCCAAGATATTTGCTCCGTGTAGTGCATAGCACCGCTAATACCATCATCTCTACGGAGTATGTCTGTTATTCTGTTTATTTTACTTTCCATTTTTATCCTCTATAAATCTCTTTTTGTAATCCAAAATACTCATCTCTTATATTGTATTGTCCAAATGATGTTTTCAAATCGTCTCTATCTATACCGCTGAGTTTCACCAATGCTGAGAGGTTTTTTTCATCCAGTTCTTTTACACCATCTTTTTTATATCTATCAAGAATAAACTCTATAAACTCTTTTGCTTTTTCATTGTGATACTTCTGTGCAAAATCAGAGCTTGATACAGCTAATACTCTGTCTTCTCTACTTTTGATATCCAAGTTAAAAGACAAGTGAGCAAGCACGTCATAAATATCGCTCTCCCCAGCTTCAAATATCTGTTTTAAGTCATTGAGCTGAGATTCATCTATTCCCATCTCAGAGAGCTTATGTAGCATCTCTTTTCTGTTTGCTGGATTGCTCCATAGCTCTCTTAGCTTCTCTTCATTATCATAAAATTCGCCAAGTACACCAATGAGAAATTTGAGATACTCATCGGTTTTAAGAGGTCTGCCATCCTCACCCACATAAGTAGTCTCTATGTTTATAACTTTTAGCTTTTTGCCTTTAATATCAATGGTGACTTTGCCTTTTGGACTTGTGTCATCAGTCGCATCATCTCCATCATTTTCGTTAGGATAGTCCGTATCTGTTTGATCCTCTTTGTTCTCTTGCTCATCTTTATCTTTTGTGCCTGCAGTGGTTGATTCTGTTGCAACAGCTTCCCCATCCCACCTCTCATCATAAAAGAGATTTGTAGCACCTACGAAATCTATAATGGTAAAAAAATCTTTTCCATCAAATACCCTTGTGCCTCGTCCAATAATCTGTTTGAACTCGGTCATTGACTTGATGGGAGCGGTAAGCACTACATTTCGTACATTTTTAGCATCTACACCCGTTGTGAGCATTTTTGAGGATGTGAGTATCGCTGGGATGTCTTTGTCGTTGTTTTGAAAGTCTTCCAAAAACGCTCTTCCTATCTCTCCCTCATCGGATGTCACCCTTACACAATAGTTATTATCTTTGACTGTTTTAAACTTGTCAATCGCTACTTTCATATCATTGGCATGTTTTTGATTGACACAAAACACAATAGTCTTATCCATTGGATTCATGTTTTCCAAGATTGTTTTGGCTATAAGCTCTGTTCTTTTGGGGATCACTACCTCTTTTTCAAACTGTTCAAGTGTGACGATCTGTTTTTCAAGCTCTCCCGTGATGATGTCATTTGGATCAAATCTATACTCATCTATATTGGTTTGTACTCTTTTGACTTTATACGGTGTTAAAAATCCATCGTTGATACCCTCTTTGAGAGAGTATTCATAAATAGGCTCTCCAAAATATTTGTAAGTATCTCCGTTGTCATCTCTTTTTGGAGTAGCTGTTAATCCTAAGTGTACTGCATCCCCAAAATGCTCTAAAATTGCTCTCCAACTGCTCTCATCGTTTGCACTTCCTCGGTGGCACTCATCTATCACAATTAAATCAAAAAAGTTTTTTGGGTATTGTCTATAATAGCCCGTTACATCATCTTCATTGTCTTCCTCAGAGAGTTCAATCACTCTATTTTTGTTATCTGCAATAGATTGATAGATGGCAAAAAACACATTCGCATTGGTTGGAACTTTGCCACCTCTATTTTTGATCTCTTTGCCATTGAGCCTGATAATATCTTTTTCTAATGGGTTGAAAGTGTTGTATGCTTGGTCAGCCAATACATTTCTATCTGCTAAAAAGAGAATCTTTGGTCGTCTATCAACTCCATCTCTGTTCCACTTTGCTTGAAAGAGTCTATATACAATTTGAAAAGCTATGTAAGTTTTTCCTGTTCCAGTAGCTAAAGTAAGAAGCACTCTATCGTTTTTGTTCGCAATAGCTTCAATCGTTTTTTGTACAGCTATTTGTTGATAAAAGCGAGGCTTCATATTGCCTTCGATATGAAATGGATGGGTCACTATACTTTTTTCTTTTTCTTGTAGGCTTCCATATTTTCTACGAAAGAGTTCATCTGGGGATGGATACTCTTCTACATAGTGCCCATTTCCAGTGATTAAAGAGTGTTCATAGATTCTATGCCCATTTGTCGCATATACAAAATCTATTTTGAGTTTTTGGGCGTAGTTTATTGATTGTTGGAGTCCATCGAGGGGGTCTTTGTCTTCTGATTTTGCTTCTACGATAGCTAAGTTGGTATTTTCATAGGTCAAGAGATAATCTACAAAATACCTTTGACCTCTTTTATTGCCGATGAGCTTTCTACCATCTGTAAAGTAGTATTCCCTGACAATATAATTTTCACCCCATCCGCTCTCTACTAACTTGGGAGTGATTAGTTTTGCTTTTGTATCTGCCTCAGAAAAACCCATCTTTAACCTATTTGTAAAATTTGTTAGATTCTACCTTTTTTTAACTTAGCCTCTCACTAAAAAAGGTTTTTTAAAAATTTTCGCCTAAGTCTTACATTTTTCAAGTACTTATTCAAAAAAAAGTATAATTTGAATGTTTAGCTAATGGATAGGCTCCTATTTTTATAAATCATGTGACTTTAAAGTTAATTTTTACTTATTTGTAGGATATGCGACTATTTTGAATAAAATTACAAGTCGATATGAAATAAAACAACAAGTCTTATAATGCTAAAGCAACCCATCCCTCTGCATCCTCTCCTGTAGTGCCATGATAATATAAGCATTGATAGTCCCACCATGATATGCTCTTATCTTTTCTTCCCACTCAACAGGAATATTGATCAGTTTTTTCTTCTTTTGAAGCCCCTGCTTTTGTGTCTGTTCTTGCTCGCTCATCGCTGCTGAAGACTTTACTTTTTCTATGTTTTTTAAAAATGATGCTTTTGCCATACTATATCCTTTTTATATTTTTTCAATATCTAAAATATATACTTTAAATATTTAATTTCTTTTGAACCTCTTCAAAGAGTTCATCAAACTCTCTATCAGCTTTACTGAACACACGGTACTCTTTAATGCTTTTACCCACACCGATTGAATGAGCGATATCTACTCTTTGTCGTAATACAGAAGTAAGCAACTCAAAGTGTTCTGACATACATATAAACTCTATTAAGTCACCAAAGTTTTTCATTGCAGGATTGAGGTTATTAAAGACTATGTTTGTCTTAATGATCTCCCCTTGTATCTCTGAGAGTGATTTGAGGATCTCCTCATATTTTTGTAAGCCCATAAGATCAAAGGGTTTATCAGAAACGGGAGTGATAAGCATATCTGATCCACTTATAGCGATACGGTTATATGCGCTATCAAATCCTCCACTGTCTATTATGGTGATTTGCTTATCGGTATCGTTTTGAATATGCTTGGCTAACTCATCGGAGGTTTTTATTTGCTTGACGCTAAGTGGCTTTAATTCCATAGATTTTCTGATCTCATTGGTTTGCGTAAGAGATTGTTGAATATCTAAATCGATGATAGTAGTTGGAACTATTTTAGAAAAATGTACAGCCAAGTTCCATGCAATAGTTGATTTACCAACACCACCTTTTTGGTGAGAGACGGTTATAGTCATTAATATCCTTTAGATATAAAATAGATATTAAAAGTATATACTAAATATATAAATATTATATACAAGTTTCTTTGTTTTTGATACGTTGCATTATACGAAGTATATCAGCATGAAAGTATGAACTAATAGTTACTTCGGGCGTTTCATGCCCCATCTGCATTGAGTGCTCAAGTAACTCGTAAGGCTGTTTTGAGCCATTTATAAATTGTTTAAACTGATTCGTGCAATATGAATGTCGTAATGAATGAAATGTACAATATCTTTGTGTAACATTTTTAATGATTTGATTGAACTCATCAAACTCCTCTTCTTCGATCACATCATTTAAAAAAGTTCCCGTCGTGGATCTTTTTAAAAATAGGTAATTTGACTTCTTTTGAAGCTTCATGCGCAGTTGGTACCACTCTTTGATGATTAGCATTGATTCTTGATCTACCTCAAACCGAATGCGACGTTTTGAGCTTGGGCGCTTGAGTTTGAGCTTTTGCTTACGGAGCCCCTTGTTATTGACATCTATGAAGAGTTTATCATCGAAAATATACAAATCAGCTAAAAGGCGAGTGCGAAGCTCATTTTTACGCATTCCTGTAAAGTATGCCAAAATGACCATAACTTGTTTTTGAAGCATCATGAGCTTGTCATGCTTTCCAAGACGAGCGGATTTGGTTTTGGCATCTTTATGCAAAAACTGCAATATACTTTTAAATTCATCATAAAACACAAGTGATTTTGGATAAGAAAGGGCAAGTGAGTTAAAGGCTATATCTTGTTTTTCATGGTACTTGAAAAAGCGATTTAAAATCTTTGTGATGCCACGGATAGAAGCCAGCTTGTAGCGTCCAGAATTGAGTTTGTAATGTAGCGAGTCAAGTTCTTGAGGCTGAATGTCATCAAGCCTGACTATGTTTTTTAACAAGTGCTTATTAAGCGTCCAAATGTAGCCTCTAACTGTTGAAGCACGAAGTTTTTTGAGCTCGTGAAGTTTTAAAAGATAAGAGATATAGCTCAAAAACATATTGGCATGCAAGGAACTGTCAAATTTTTCATAGAGCGAAATTTCTCGTTTGATTGCTGTTAAAAGTTTTATATTCGTTACATTAGCAGTTTCCCGCATAAAGAGCATTAAACTGTCGATTTCGTGAATAGAGAAGCCAGAAATACTGTCTTCTTGATTCGAATCTATGCCTAGGGTATCTTCTTCATCCTCTTCAATTGCTCTTTGTTTTGCAAAGACCGTTTTGATGTACTCATGTTCTTTGCCCAAAAGTCTCGAATCAATCTTATTTGGAAAAAGTTTGTCAAGCTCGCTGATGGTAAGTTTCACGCACTGTGCCATGCCACCATAAATCGTTGTATATAAAGGAGATGTTGTAAAAATAGAGTAGTTCCGTGCTGTGTATGCAAGTTTTTTGAGATGTGTTTTTCCAAAATTTTCATGTTTGAACTCAAGGAAGAACTTCTCATGATCTTTGATATTTTTAAAAATCAAGCCTTTACTTGATGATAAAGAATGCACATAATACGATATCTCTGTATCATATATGTAAAGCTTATAGGCTTCATTTTTTTTGAGTAAGCTCTCTTGCAGCTCAACGTAATGGATACATAGATTTGGTGCCAACGAGATTATGTTCTGCCCCTCTAGTGCCCCTAGTAGCGATTGAGGTAGGGGTTGCAGTGCGAAAAGACGCAGGTAGACATAAAGGTAAGACAATGAGCTGTAATCGTTCTTTTTGATATGATCAAGCACAAATTCTTTTGAGCTTGCGAAAATATCTATTTTTTCAAAATCATCTACCAGTAAGCTAGTATGATTGGGGTTGATCGATTTTAAGGTAAGACTTTTTGCAAAAGATGATGCAGATCTTTGATGAATCAGATTAAATTTTTTAAGTCTTGCGAAATTTTTGTAGTATTTGTTCTCATCGTAAGATTTGACATGGTTGTTAGTATCCAGTTTTTGAGTGAACAGATTAAAAAAAGCGATGTCTAGCTTGAGTTTATTCCCTACGATCCTTATACTTTCGATATTTTTGGAGACGAATGAAAGAAGCTCTTTGCGAAAAGCTGCGTCAATGGATGAGTGCTTTTTCATGCCAATCTCAAGGTTATCGATTATCTCTTGCATCTTAAACTCCATATACTTTTGCGATATTTGAGGTCAGTTCTCTAGTTTGTTTGATGTAGTCCTGCATATCAATAGTTGCATAGATACCCATCTGCTCGCCACCTGAGATGTAATGCCCCATGAAGGTCTTAAGATAATGTATGTTGAAATTAGTCTCCATCGCAAGCTTTGTAATACAGTGACGCCCTGTATTGAGGGGAACAGATTTGATAAAATTTATTATTTCCTCTTCAATGCCGTACTTTTCTAAGAGAGAACATGCCAAATCTTTTCTAAAAAGTTGATGCTCTTGATTTTGTAATAGATAAATCTCTTGGTGATCAATACCGTATTCACGACACATTGCTTGATAAAATTGGATAATTTCTTCTGCTTTTTCGCATATAGGTATCAAACGAATGCCCGATGATAAGGTTTGAGCTTTTTCGCTAATGACGATTGTATGCATAGAAAAACTAACACGATTCAGAGGACAAGAGTGTCTAAAATCACGAGTGCCAAGTAGAAGAGAAAGGGAATGTCTCGTATAAATAGCCACTAAATTAAAGTATTTTTCATGGTCTCTTGCTGTGAAAGATAACTGTTTGAGTCTATTGAAAAAAGAACGACTTTTTTCAGGAAGAACAGCCCGTGATGAGCCTACGTAATGATGAGAGTCACTAAATTCGATTTCAGTTGCCAAAAACGAGTGCGGAACATTTAAAAGCTTGGCAATGCAAATGTGCATGTCGAGTGTTTCGTAAAGCTTATCGAGCAAAAGAGAATGGTTTTGAGCACGTTTATTGGTACTAGCATACGCCAAGCTAGGAGTATCGTTTTGGAGGTGTTTGCCGATGCAAAACATTGTCGACATATCTTCGTGAAAATGGGTGCGACGGTAGACATTGATAATTTTCCAGATTTGGTTTCCATTGAAGTGAATTTGTTTTGGAAAGAGTTTCATTTGCTGTTTCATGAAGCTGAAATATAGTTGTGCAGCTTCATTTGTATAATGTTTTTTCTTATCTTCTTCGCTAAAATCTATAAAATATGATTTTGCACGATTTATAAGTAGTAGTAGACCCCGTGGAACCCTATAAATGAGTTGATTTTTTGTATCTTGCAAATAAGGATTTTTCTCTTTTTTTGCAAAAATATCGCGATCTACTTTGTGCGTTAAGTAGTTATTTTCAATAGTTATGTCTTGTTTTTTGTCTTCAAGTAAAAGACCTATAATTTTTACATAACCAATGCCTAAAATAGCATCTATGGCAAAAAGAGCTCTGTGGAGATCATGAATTTTCAAAAAAGAAGAAAACGGCTTTAGAGACATAAAAAGCAGAAAGTCTTTAAAAATAGGAAGAGGTGGAATATCGTAAGAAGTAGCCAAAAGAAGTGAACGTTTTGTGAAATTTGCTGAAAAAGCTCTATTTCTTAAATGCTGTTTGTAAAGATTGGGAATCTCGTTTTTTTGATCATTTTGTGGGAATGCTCGAAGATCATTTTTTTGCAATGATTTAGCTTCCAAAATTTCTTCGTGGGCATATTCTGAAGAGATAAATATGGGCTGTTTTTTGACAAATTTTAAGAATTCCTCTTCCTCGGTATCCTGAATTTCGTAACGTTCACTCCAGTTACCTCTTCCACCCTCTTGCTCGCTATAATTTATTTCTAGATCCATCAATTGTAGATACGATGAAGAGCTTTTTCCAAGATAGCTAGTGATATTTTGGTTAAGCTGAGAGTCTTCAACTTGCTCCCCTTTTCGAATCATTCTGCTTGAATTTATTTTTAAGTAAATGTCTTCTACGATGTTTTGATAAACTAAATAATTACCTATTTTTTTGTCGAATTTAATAAAAAAATAACTTTTTTCAAGTGATGATGGTTCTGTAGTATGCTTCAAAAAAGTAGCATCAAGAGAAAATAAGTCAGAAAAATATAGATTATCTATATGTGGATGATTAGCATTTGCAAAGACTATTAAATACTCTATGATGCGCACTATAGTTATTGTAGCAGATACATAAAATGAGAAGCTTCGATCGCCTATAGTATGTTGCTTAGTTCGATACACAACGTAATAATAGTGAAACTTTAAAACAAGGAGTAAGACAGCTTCGATTTTTTCATTTTTTTCAAAATTCACAGCTGAATCTTTAGATAAATTGAGAGCAAAAAAAAGAGCAAAATACAACCATGTTAGAGGTGACTTTTGTAGCTGATTTGGTGATTTTACAAGTTTCTGAATATAAGTTTCGTCACCTAATTCTTTGATAGCTTTATCTATCTTTTGAAATAATTTTGGAAGAGACATATTAGGTGATAAAACTTGAAGTAATTTGTCTGCTACGTCTTCTTGACGGTGACAATACAAGACTTTTCTAAAAGCTATCAAAATATTCGAGAGAGCATAGGAATCAGAATAGCCAAACAGAGTTATTGAAAGTTCTTTAATGCTCAAAGTGTACCCTTTTTTCTATGCACGTTTAAGCCAAAAATTGATTGGAAAAAATATTTTCCTGGTTTTTTCATAAGTTTTTTATACTCATTTTTGGAAAATATTGAAAAAAACATATGTTCAAGCTTGCGATAATTTAATTTTCCAGATTTATTGATATGGCATTCCTTGTTTATTTCTAAAAACTTTTCCAAAAAACAAGCTATATTAAGTACTTCTATCTTTTTGAAATCCTCATTTGTTTCCACTAAAATACAGTTGATAAAAATATTTTCCAGCTCTTTATTGCTAAAATTTTTAAAGATAAACGTTAGTAAATCAAGGTTTATAGCATAATTGATTTTCGTGGCATACATGGATAAATCATTATTTGAAACTGTGTTTGCAGTTAAAGTGTTGTTTTTTACAAATAAAACAAAAGGATGTTGCTGAACTATTTTTAGAAAAGCTATACTATTAAATTTATTGGAAATACTATGAGTTTCAGAATGATCTGCTTCTAACATTATTTTTATATTTTCATAGCTAAATAGCTCGATTATACGTACTCGCATACTTGTTACCAAGGGGCTAAACTTTTGCATAGTCTTCCTCCTTCTTAATAAAATATTTATCTAATAAATCAGATGAGTAGGCTTTATAAAGAGCTGTCCATACTTCCATAGCGTCTTCTTTTGTTAAAATCTTATTGTTGTGCATATTAACTATAAAACCAGCTGGGCTAATTTCAAAAGTTGTAGTTTTTGCAAAGTCTGTATTTTCCACAAAAAAAATCTTGTCCTTATTTTGTTCTAAAAATAAATTTTTAAATTGGGAAAAAGAGAGTTTTTCTTTCTTTTTATTAGGTTTCTTTTTATTTTCTTTTATTGGTACAGGGTCGAATGAGGGTCGGTTAGTTGAGCCTATGTGACTCAATTCTTTCAGTTGCTGCTCTTGTTTCATTTTTTTTGCGAGTACCCCCTTTTTTCCTGCCTCGATTTGTTGTAATTTTTTGTTTTCTAAAAATTGCATGCGTCGTTTTAAACTTTGATTCCAAAAAAAGTTGTCATCTTCAATTTTGAAAAGATCGTAGTTTTTTACAATTGTTTCCATTTTGGCTACTGTTGTATTGTATTTTCTGGCAAGGCTTGGAATTAAAGAAAGTGGATATCTATAATCATGTTGTTCCCTTAATGTTTCGATCAGTATCCAAAAAATTCCATACGCTTCTAGTCCCATTTGATCAATTATAAGCATGCATTTAGGATGATCTTTTGCATTTGAATCGTGGCTAAACCATGAGATATCTTTAGTTTTTATCATAAAGCTTCCTTGTAAAAGTTACATAGTTTCGATGAGTTCAGAATTTAAAAATTCTGAAACATCAAGAATGTTAAATACGACGCGTGCATTTTTTGAGGTTCCTAATTTTTTGTATCGGGGTAATCCCATGCCTTTACTTATGTATAGATCTAATGTAGATGCTGATATATTTAGTTCCGAAGCCATTTCTTTTTTCCCTATCGTCAATCTATTGTATTTTTTGATTAGATATTGATAGGTTTTGTCTCTATGAGTTTCCATGAATTATTCCTTATTTAGAATTGATGCGAAAAGTATAAAGCAGTTAGGGTGTCTTTGCTTCGACAAAATTTGACAAATATTTTCGAGACAAAACATTTCAAATATGCTATTACTTTCAAATTACTCTTAATAAAATATTGCAATTTGTCATATTTATTAAGACCTTGTTCTATTTATGCTTAAATTTAAAATATTTCATAAGGAGTAAACATAATGATGTATCTAAATAATAAACCAGAAAGTGTGTTTGTACTGGATCCTAGAAAAAATTATGGGAGATATCGAAGTATTGTAAATGCAATTAAATACCAAACTAAACTCTTAAAAAAAAGCGGTAGGCTTAATGTGGAAAATTTTCTTGATGAAGTAAATTTTCTAGGAAGTGGCGTTCGGATTTATGGTGATTTTAGTGTTAATATGATTATTAATTATGCTATAAAATATGTGATTTCTAGAGAATCTAAACAAGAACATATTGATGAGTGCAGGGAAGTCATGGGTGTGAAAGAAATCAGTCATGATCATTATTATTATTTAGAAGAATCAGTGGAAGAGCTACTAAAAAATGATTTATTACTTTTTTTAGATACTTTTTTTGATAAGAAAACAGATGAAGAGATGAAAATTGAAGAAGTACAAGTTGTTCTTAAAGAAACGTTAAGAATTGTGAAAGAAGAGATAAACAACATATATGACATTTTTTCTTCCAAAACATCTTGTCAAATTCAATATAACGTCTACAAGGGTATAATAGATAATAGCTATAAAAAAAGTGAAAATAAGAAAATTCTTGCACATTTAAGAAGAGCAATAAAAAAGGCGAATATGAACTATATAATGATGTATGAAGGAGCTTACATCTACCCATTTTTATTTGATCTACTGGTAAAAAGTTTTGGTCTAGTCTTGCAAAAAGCATTTTATGAAGAAAGTCTAAAAAGTGCAAAAAGTTTTATAGAACTTAATAATGAGTTTACAGTACTTCGTTTTGATAAAGAAAGTGATATCTATTATTTGTATCAAGATTTATTAAATGTAATGCAAATTTTGCCTGATAACTATACGGATTACGATGATATGGCTGTTATATTGATCAAGCATTTTAATGAAGTGCTAGGTGTGAGTTATAATTCAGTTGCAACGGTTTTGAGACAGTTGCGTTTTGAAGTACCTGATCAGAATAAAATTTTTTATAGATGTCCTAAAGCATTGAAAAATAAGCCACTTGAGATAGATGAAGACCATTTTAGAGAGCTGTCTTTAAATGTTTTATAAATGGATAAAGAAATTACAAATTGGGTAGCAATAGGGTAGCAAAGCGATTTTTAAAATTTATAAATTTGCCTTTGAATACGCTATTTATGGGGATTCTAAGAGTGTAAAAGTGGTGGACCCTCAGGGATTCGAACCCTGGGAGGTGTTACCCTCGCCGGTTTTCAAGACCGGTGCTATCGACCAACTCAGCCAAAGATCCACAGTTAACAATAAGGTATAAATTGGAGGTGCCACCCAGATTTGAACTGGGGATAGCAGCTTTGCAGGCTGCGGCCTTACCACTTGGCGATGGCACCAGTTTCAACATTTTCAGTGGTGCCCGGGGCCGGACTTGAACCGGCACGCTCAAACGAGCGAGGGATTTTAAGTCCCTTGTGTCTACCATTTCACCACCCGGGC
>Ga0172377_10003967_pt1 | contig 15240 bp, 10 predicted proteins | sample Pumphouse3metaG_FD_119749 | JGI IMG/M metagenome (GOLD analysis project Ga0172377, IMG submission 119749) | Leachate microbial communities from a municipal landfill in Southern Ontario, Canada - Pumphouse #3 metaG | ecosystem: Engineered > Solid waste > Landfill > Unclassified | place: Canada...
AATATGGATGCCAACCTAGAAGAGGCAGCAACAATCTTAAAAGCATCTAAATGGAAGATTCTTAGAAAGATTACTTTGCCCATCATTAAACCCGCTTTGCTCTCTACAATTTTATTAGTATTCGCATCGTCCATCTCCAGTTACACAGTACCTATGTTCTTAGGTGTTAGAGGAAATTTCTGGACTTTGTCACTCAAGATGAAATCTTTACTTCAATCCGGTTCAAAGGTTGGTGAAGGTTACGTCATCGCAGTTGTGTTATTACTATTCTCAGTAGTTATTCTTATGGTCAACCAAATGGCGACAGGTAAACGAAAATCGTTCACAACTGTCACTGGTAAATCATCCCAAGTTACATATGTCAAATTAGGAAAAGCTAAATGGCCAGTCGTAGTAATTACTCTCTTATATTGCATATTCTTCGCAATCATTCCTCTCGTATCATTCGCACTGGAAAGTGTGACGATTGAATCTGGAGATCTCTCCACATTCACTTGGTACTATTGGGTTACGACGGAACAAACGTCCTCTTATATCGCAGGCAGCGTAGGCTTGCTGCGAAATGCTACGGTGTGGAAAGCGTTCCTAAATTCATTCTTGATGTCACTTTGTGTAGCTTTCTTTGCTGGTACCTTTGGTATCCTAATCGGTTACGCAGTTGCTAACAAGAGAAAGACACACTTATCAAATTACGTCGCAAGTGTTTCCTTCTTCCCTTACTTGATTCCGTCTATGTCGTTTGGTGCCATCTATTTAGCGGTATCAACACAACAGGCATTCTCCTTCTTGTACGAATCGATATTCTTATTGATTTTAGTTGGTGCAATTAAGTTCCTACCATTCGCTTCCAGAAGTGGCACAAACGCAATGCTTCAGGTCAGTGGTGAAATTGAAGAAGCCGCCATTATTCAAGGGGTACCGTGGATAAAGCGCATGACTAAAATTATGTTCCCTATTCAAAAATCCAGTTTTATCTCTGGTTACTTATTACCGTTCATCTCCTGTATGAGAGAGTTGTCATTATTCGTTCTTATTTCAAGTCCTGGACTCATTCTAACAGCGGTCTTGGCGAACTATCAAACTTATGATTTAACTCAAATGAGTAATGGTATTAACCTTATCATCATCGTCGCTGTATTAGCCTCTAACTTGGTTATCAATAAAGTTACCGGGGCATCCATTGATAAAGGTATAGGAGGAAATTAATATGCCGAAAATTACATTAGAACACATCACAAAACGCTGGGGTAAATTTGTCGGAGTAAAAGACATGAACCTCGAGATTAAAGATAGAGCATTCGTTACCTTACTCGGACCTTCCGGATGCGGTAAAACCACAACACTCAGAATGATTGCAGGTTTAGAAACACCCACTGAAGGTAGAATTACTATAGGAGACACAGTCGTATTCGATTCAGAAACTGGAATCAATCTTCCCGCTTCAAAGCGCGATGTTGGTTTCCTATTTCAAAACTATGCATTGTGGCCTCACATGACAGTATTCCAAAACATCGCCTTCGGTCTCCAAAATTTGAAATGGAACAAGGACGATATTAAGAAGCGCGTATATGAATTATTAGAGATGTTGAAAATCGATCAATTCGTAGAGAGATATCCCAACGAATTATCCGGTGGTCAACAGCAGCGTGTAGCTATTGCAAGAACACTTGCACCTCGTCCTAAAGTACTATTTATGGATGAACCATTAAGTAATCTCGATGCAAAATTAAGATTAGAAATGCGTTCAGAATTAAAGAGATTACATTTGGATACAAACTCTACATTCGTCTACGTTACACACGATCAATTAGAAGCTATGACATTAGCTACTAAGGTTTGTTTAATTAAAGAAGGAGTTGTACAACAGTACGAACCACCCCTTCAATTATACGTAAGACCCAACAATCTATTCGTAGCTGATTTCGTCGGCAACCCTACAATGAACTTTGTAGAAAGTACCGGTCAAAAGATTGATGACACACACCTTGAAGTAGACTTTGCTGGTGTTAAAACAATATTCACAACAAAAGAACCTTTAAATCTCTTGAATAAAGAAGTTATTTTAGGAATTAGACCTGAATATATTCAAGTTGTCGAAAAATCCAAGATCAAAGGAAAGGTTTATGCAACTCTTCCCGCAGGTATGGAAACAACAGTCAAATTCCAACTTGGTAGACAATTATTGACTTCGGTAGTATTCGGTATTATTGATTTCGATTTAGACTCAGAAATTTGTTTGGATTTCCACGGAGACGGCGTCTGTTTATTCGACAAAGTATCCGGTAAAAACTTAGGACTTGGCAATCTTGAAGTAAAAACCACCAAATAGTAAAAGAAGATTAAATATAGAAACTGGGCAGTGATTAATGCATTATTAATCTAACCCAGTTTTTTTATTCATATAAGCTGTTGATAGATATCAAACAAATAGTAAATTTTACTGAAATTTTTAGACAATATTAGATATAATATATATAACTTTATTAATTACAGGAGCGCTTTATGAAAAATTATTTAATATATTCGGTTGAAGATGACACTGAAATCGCGCGAATTATCAATTTAACCTTATCCAAGCAGGGATACACAGTTAAAACTTTCTACGATGGAGAGTCTTTTTTAGATCAATTTTACAAGCAAAAACCAGATATGGTATTGCTTGATATGATGCTGCCTGGAATACAGGGAAAAGATATATTGAAGGTGATTAGAAGCGATTCTAAAAACGACGAAATTCAAATTATTATAGTAAGCGCAAATAAATTGGTACTCGATAAAGTTGACGGATTAGATTTGGGAGCTGATGACTATATAGAAAAGCCCTTTGATCTGCTCGAATTAATGAGCAGAGTAAGCGCTCGTTCTCGTCGCAGCAAGACAACAACCTCAATCGTCATTGGTCCTTATTCTTTGAACACTCAAGATCAGTGGTTAAAAAAAGATAACAAGCTAATTGAACTCACAAACAGCGAATTTAAGGTAATAGCATTACTCTTCTCAAACAAGGGTAAAATTGTAACTCGTTTGGATATTTCTGAAGAACTATACGGCAGCGATAAAATGATCAATACTAAAACTATAGATATGCATATTAAATCTTTGAGACAAAAAATTGGTGATAATCAAAAGAGTTTTATCACGTCCGTATATGGAAGTGGATATAGAATAAATTAATGAACAAGCGAAAACTTATTGTTAGTAATATTATTATTTTCCTAATCACTTTTATTGTGTTTATTGCTTCAGCACTAACTTTTAATATTACCTCAAAACAGAGTTTGAACAACGATTTGAATTATTACTTCAACGATGTAGTATACCAATTAAACGAGGACTCTTTAGAAGAAGATGTCCTTGAAAAATACGACATTGTCAATACAATCAATATCTCATTTTATAGAGAAGGAGAATCTATTCCATATCTAACTTCTTCACCCTTGTATACCGATGAAATAAATTTCGATGAAATGATCAACAAAAATGGTGATATCTATTCTCAAGATGTAAAGAGTTTAGGTGCAACATATTATTTCAGAGAAACCAAAATCAACAGATTAAACACTTATGTCCGAGTGGGCCTTGAAGAAACAAACTACATTACTATCAGCCAAAATTTCACCATATATGGGTCGTTAGCGGTCTTGCTAATTTCTATTGGATATACAATTTATTCCGTTTATGACTTTCGCAAAAGTTTAATTCCTTTGAAGTCCCAAGTAAAAAAACTCCAGCAAATAGTTAACAAGGATAGAACTATTGAGTACGACGACGATCTTAAAAATCTAGCCTTGATTGTAAGAGACAGCAGAAAAGAACTCACCGAACAATTCAAATTGAATAGAATGAGTGAACAAAAGATAAAGTTCATATTGGATTCCATCGGTCAAGGTTTGGTTGTAGTTGACGCGAGTTATAGAATCGTTATGTTTAACAAGCAAGCCAGTACTATTTTTGAAATATCCAAGGAAGACGTTGAAAATCAGAGAATAGATATTTTGAGAAAAGCGGGTCACATCGAAAAAAACATCTCAATAGTTATCAACACTTTAATGCAAAAAGTCTACTACGAGAAAGTAGAAGGACGAGTTTACAAGTGCAATATCTACCCGATTAATTACTCTTGGATTAAGGTAAATGAAAAGAATGGTGCAGCTCTCTTAATGATTGATGTAACCGAAGAATACAACAGCAGCCACATGAAAAAAGAATTCTTTGCAAATGCATCACACGAATTAAAGAGTCCTCTGACATCTATTCTCGGATACCAGGAAATGGTGCAAGCCGGAGTAATGTCTTCTCCTGACGAGCTAAAAGAAGCTAATACGAAGACAATCAAAGAGGCAAAGCGCATGCGCAAAATTATAATGAATATGCTTCAACTTTCCTCTCTTGAAAAAGAAGTTCTTAGACCAATTGAGAAAGTCGATTTCTGCAATGAAGTAACCAAAATTATATCTGCCTTAAAGCCTCAAATAGTTAAAAAGAACATCACGATAGTTGTGGATGAAGGTCCTTTCTTCTTAAATATAAACTACGATGATTTCTACGACATGATGAGAAACTTAATTGAAAACTCAATAAAATACAACAAGCAAAATGGATCGATTGAAATTCTAATCAACAAAGAGAATAAAACCATAACCATTAAAGATTCAGGAATAGGTTTATCCGAAAAAAACATAACAAGAATTTTTGAAAGATTTTACCGAGTTGATAAAGCTCGTTCAAGAGAAGATGGTGGTACGGGTTTAGGACTTGCTATTGTTAAGCATATTTGTAATTATTATGACTATACAATAGAAGTAAATTCAAAATTAAATGTCGGATCTGAATTCATCATTCACACCGTATAAACTATTCGTAGTTAAGGAGGAGCACGCATGCCTAAAATAGTCTTAAAAAACATCACTAAACGTTGGGGCAGTTTTGTCGCGATAGATAATCTAAACTTAACTATCGAAGATAGATCTTTTGTCACTATACTAGGGCCTTCTGGTTGTGGTAAAACCACCACGTTGCGAATGATAGCTGGACTTGAGACTCCCACCAGCGGAAAAATAACCATAAATGGAGAAACCGTATTTGATTCTGAACAAGGAATCAATATCAGCGCTAGCAAGAGGCACGTAGGCTTTCTATTCCAAAATTACGCCTTGTGGCCTCACATGAAAGTAATAGAAAATATTTCCTTTGGCTTGGAAAATATCAACGAAGAAATGCCTGTGATTTGCAGCGAGTATAAAAGACTTTCGGCTATCGCAGAAGCTCTAACTCAGCCAGAAAAAATAATCAACATCTACGAAGAGTGCAAGGAGAGAAGCGGCAAATTGGTTAAGGATGAAGTAGTCCTTAGAATACTAAATGAATTTAAGCTATCAATATACTCAGCAGAAGAGATATATGGTCTCAAACTCTACAAGTCAAAAGACTATATTTCGGATGCTGCAAAGTATTATAAGAAGTATTTCAAACTCGCTGATGACGAATTGGCCGAGATTGAAAATAGAGGATATGAAGTAAACGAAGACTACCAACTTGAAAAAGATGGAAAAATAATCATTAAAAAAAGAAAACTTGATAAGGAAGAAATAGAGTTAAAAATTAGACACGCAGCAAAAGTTGTTAAAATTTCTGAGTTGCTGGAAAGATATCCAAATGAGTTGTCAGGTGGACAGCAGCAACGCGTAGCAATCGCAAGAACTCTCGCACCCGATCCTAAAGTACTATTCATGGATGAACCGCTGAGTAATCTCGATGCAAAATTAAGATTAGAAATGCGTTCGGAATTAAAGCGACTTCACCTTCATACAGATGCTACTTTCATTTACGTTACACACGATCAATTAGAAGCCATGACATTAGCTTCTAAGATTTGTCTTCTTAGAAAAGGTAAATTGCAACAGTACGATGCACCTTTGGATGTATACAAACATCCAAACAATATTTTTGTCGCGGATTTCGTCGGAAATCCCCCGATTAATTTTGTTAAAGCTTACGTAGAACAAGATGGGGAAAATCTAAATATGCTCCTGTTTAACGATACTAAAGCTATATTCATTCCTAATACATATTTAAATTTGGAAAAACACGAAAAGGAAAGAACTAAAAAAATCAACTCCTTTGTTGCTAGTAAGAACCACAATAAATTTGAAAATTTACCGAAGGATGTTATATTCCAATACAATATTATCAACGGAGATGTCGAAGCTAGATACAACCCCCACATTGAGCCAAATGAATACATAGTAGGTATTCGTCCTGAATTCATCAAAATAGATTCTAACAGCAATTTGGAATCTAAAATTTACTCAGCTTTACCTTCTGGAATTGAAACGACAATCAAGTTGAGAGTTGATCAATACTTGTTAGATGGAGTTGTCTTTGGTGGAGTAGATTATAAAATAAACGCCACCGCAAAACTAAATATAACTGGCCGAGAAATACTATTGTTCGATCGAATCACCGGTGAACTGATTTCCCAAGGCGCATTAAAATTCAACTGCGTAGATTAAATTATTATCTTTTATTTCTTTCTAGCGTTTTTAGCTAAATCTATTTTTGCCTGAAGTTCAGAAGCATCGCCTAGATAGTATTTATCGGTAACTTGGAAATCATCATTTAAATTCAAAACTAAAGGAATACCTGTAGGAATATTTAAATCAACTATTTCTTGGTTTGATATCTTTTCTAAATATTTTACTAGTGCTCGAAGGGAATTTCCGTGTGCAACAATGAGCACTCTTTTTTTGGCAGATATTTTGGGTTTAATCTCAGTTTCAAAAAACGGAACAACTCTATCTATAGTCAGTTTTAATGATTCACCCAAAGGTAATTTTAACTTATCCACATTTCTGTACATATCTTGAGTTGCGGGGTCACGCTGATCGTCTTCTAAAAGAAGAGGAGGAAGAGAATCAAAACTTCTTCTCCAAATGAGAACTTGCTTATCGCCATATTTTTTTGCGGTTTCTTCTTTATTCAAACCTTGTAGAGCACCATAGTGCTTTTCATTAAGTTCCCAGCACTTATTCACCGGTAACCAGCATCTGTCCATTTGTTCTAAAACTATGTCTAACGTATGAATGGCTCGCTTTAAATAGGATGTGTAGCAAATATCAAAATCAAATTTATTTTCTTTCAAAAGTTTGCCAGCTTCTTTAGCCTCTAATTCGCCTTGTTCGCTCAAATCAACATCGGTCCATCCAGTAAAACGGTTTTGCTTGTTCCACTCTGATTGTCCGTGTCTAATCAATACTAGTTGCATAAATAAACCTCCATGCTTTTCTATAGTTTAATCCGTTTAGTCAATATTATCAATTTATTGGCGTTTTCTTCTTGTACTCACTTTAGTTATTTGCGATGTATAGTATATGTATAATTATGTTTTTCGAAAAAGGAGGACATACAATATGGATCAATTAATTATCACAGGGGCGACTGGGCACATAGGCATCAACTTGGTTCATTTGCTTACTAAAATAGGCAAATACAATATAAAACTATTGCTCTTGCCTGGGGAAGATATATCGATGTTCGAGGGCATGAATATAACATTTTCATATGGAAACATTTTAGATAAGAATTTTTTATTAACTGAAATCACTGCCGATAGTATAGTTATCCACCTAGCGGGATACATAAATATCTCTAGTCACGATATTGAAAAGATGTATCAGGTGAACTATCAAGGCACAGTAAACGTAGTGGATGCATGCATGACAAATAAGGTTAAAAAATTGCTTTATGCCAGTTCGGTTCACGCCATTATACCAGCTCAAAAACATTTAAAGATGAAAGAACCTACATTCCTAGATGAAAAATTAGTTGTGGGAGATTATGCCAAATCAAAATCTTTAGCAACAAAATACGTATTTTCAAAGATTTCAGAAGGTCTTCCTGCAGTCGTCCTATATCCATCCGGTGTAATAGGACCAAAGGACTATAAAGTAAGTGATTTTGGATCCCTTATAATTGATATAGCTAACAATAAATTAAAAGCTAAGGTTCACGGAAGTTACAATTTTGTAGATGTTAGAGATGTCGCAGATGGAATAACATCTGCTATCACAAAAGGAGAAATCGGACGTGGGTATATTCTGAGTGGAGAAAATGTCACTGTTAACCAAATATACACCACAATTAATAATTATCTCGGTCGAAAAGTGTTTATCCCCACTTTACCAATGTGGTTTGTAAAGTTATTCGCAAAGCTCGCTGAATTGTACTACACCCGTCGTCATAGAAAACCTATATTCACAAAATATTCGTTGTATACCATTTCTTCAAACCACAATTTTGACAATTCGTATGCAAAAAAACATCTAGGTTTCAAAACCACACCCATCAAAGCATCCCTAATAGACTCATTAACGTGGTTCCAAAAAAATATGTCGGATTTATTTCGAAAATAGGTGCGCCTTAATTGACAATTGAACAAACAACATATAAATTAAAGGTGGATTAAGTTACATAGATGCAACTACATTAACTACATTCGAATCTTAAAATTATTTTACGTTAACATTTATAAGGAGGAAATTAAAATGTTAAAAACTGAATTCTATTTATGCGAACATTGTGGAAATCTTGTTCACATGCTTCACAACAGTGAAGTGCCTATCATTTGTTGCGGCGAAGAGATGGTTAAACTTGAAGCCAAAACAGCAGATTCTGCTACTGAAAAACACGTACCCGTTATCTCGATGAACGGACAAGAAATCACTGTAACAGTTGGTTCAACTTTACACCCCATGGTAGAAGCTCACTATATCCAATGGATATATCTTGAAACAACCAATGGTGGTCAAATTCACTATTTTAAACCCGGTGATCAACCTGTAGCTCGTTTCGAACTAGCTCCCGAAGAAAAAGTTCTCGGTGCATTTGAATACTGCAACCTTCACGGTTTGTGGAAAAACGAATTATAAAAAAACTTTTCAATTAATCACAAGAACTTCTGCTTATTGTAGAAGTTCTTTTTATTTTTTCTCTAGTCAAATTATTTTGTAAGTCATTAAATGGGCAAAATCGAAATATTCTAACTATAATATAGGTGTACATAATAATGTACTTAAAAAAGGAGAATTTAAAATATGGCAAATATTAGTAAAATCTTAGCTCGTGAAGTAATCGATTCACGTGGCAATCCTACTGTTGAAGTGGAAGTAGAAACTATTTCTGGAGCATTCGGTAGAGCAATTGTTCCCTCTGGAGCATCCACTGGTGAACGTGAAGCTATTGAGCTTAGAGACGGCGATAAAAAACGTTTCGGCGGAAAAGGCGTACTTAAAGCGGTTGATAATGTCAACAATATCATCGGACCTGAACTATTAGGTATTCCTGTATTCGAACAAGTAACTATCGATAAAACAATGATTAAATTAGATGGCACTGAAACAAAGTCCAAACTCGGTGCAAATGCAATGTTGGGGGTTTCCCTCGCTTGTGCTCGCGCAGCTGCTGACTATTTCGGTATGCCTCTTTATAAATACTTAGGAGGACCTAACGCTAAAATATTACCAGTTCCAATGATGAATGTTTTAAACGGCGGAAAACATGCAGATTCATCTGTAGATTTCCAAGAGTTTATGATTATGCCCGTTGGTGCAAAAAATATTCGTGAAGCAATCCGCATGGGATCAGAAACTTTCAACGCACTTCGCGATATCTTGAAAAAACGCGGAGACGTTACTTCAGTAGGTGACGAAGGTGGTTTCGCTCCCAATGGATTAAAGAGTAACGAAGAACCCTTGAAACTTTTAGTAGAAGCTATCAAAGCAGCAGGTTACAAGCCCGGAGAAGAAATCGGTATCGCTATGGATCCCGCTTCATCAGAATTCTACGATGAGAAAAAAGGCTTATACATATTAAAGAGATCTGGAGAGGGTGAAAAAACCACAGATGAAATGATCGATATGTATGAAAGATTTGTTGATAAGTATCCTATCCTATCTCTCGAAGACGGCCTCGCCGAAAACGATTGGGATGGTTGGGTTAAACTTGAAGAAAGATTAGGAAAGAAAATTCAAATCGTCGGTGATGATTTGTTTGTAACCAATCCTAAATACGTTGAAAAAGGCTTGAAGTTAAATGCTGCAAATTCAGTTTTAATCAAATTGAATCAAATTGGTACACTCACCGAAACTTTAGATACTATGCGCATTGCAACTCAACACAATTGGACATGCGTCGTATCTCACAGATCAGGTGAAACTGAAGATACCACAATCGCAGATTTGGTCGTAGCCTTATCCGCTGGTCAAATTAAGACTGGTTCTATCTCAAGAACAGATAGAGTTGCTAAGTACAATCAATTAATGAGAATTGAGGATGAGCTTGGAGACAACGCTATGTACCTTGGTAAAAATTGTTTCTTTAATCTTAAGAAATAAATATCTCAAATTCAATATAAGGAGTCTCAGACAGAGACTCCTTTTTATTATGTATTTTCATCACCGATCAACTCGACAAAAGAATACACGCTTATGGACAATTAATATATGCTCGTTTCCTGTTTTTTGCTATAATGTGTAAGTCGGAGGTTATATGAAAAAATATATAATATATTTCAAAGAAATGCCGCGCAAAGAGAAAATAAAATTTTTACTTTACGTGTTCATCATAATATCGTTATTCGCTTCATTGATATATGAAGTGATAATGTACTATAAGGCTCCTGGTCGCAACGTAATTGATTCAGATATCAGAACAAAATCGGATTATCTATTGGGCATAATTATGCTGGTTGCTGTATCGGTCGCTATGTGCATACCGATTGTCCTTAGAAGACATTTTCACTTGTACATTCCGTATATCTTGGAAATAGCGTTCTTGTTGTTCTTCTATTGCGCAGTCTACCTAGGTGAAGTTAGAAACTTCTACTACATTGTTCCTCACTGGGATGACATACTGCATTCAAGCAGCGCTATTATGCTAGCTATTGTCGGATACTCAATCGTATACTTATTAAACAGAAAAGAAATTGTTAAACTAACACCTTTCTTCATATCCTTGTTCGCTTTCTTGTTCGCGTTCAGCATCGGTTCACTTTGGGAAGTTTACGAATTCATCTGCGATTCACTATTTTCAGTAAATTCTCAAAAATATGCATTGGATGACGGAACATTATTGATCGGTCACGCTGCATTAGTTGATACTATGAAAGACATCATGGTCGATTGCGCTGGAGCTTTCCTTACATCCTCTATCGGATACATAATAATGAAACGAAAGAAAGTTGTATCAACCAAGTTCTTCTTACATCCGGAATCCGAGTCAGTTAAAACTTTAACTCTAACTACTGAATTGAAAAAGATGACTCCAGAGATGATAGAGCAGGTCGAAAGGGAATCAAAAGAAGCAAACAAAAAGAATTCCACTTCAAAGTCGGATTCAGAGCCTCCTAAAGATTAATCCAACAAAGTTGTATAAATACCTATAAAACACATAAGCACCCATAAGGGTGCTTTTTTCATACGTTAAAGCGTCTTTAAGAAGCAATGTGATTATCAAATATTAAATACTTTGAAATATACATGGTTCCAAAACAAAAGAGACATCCGAAGATGTCTCTTATTAAATCCAATTGTATAAACTAGAACTTAATCAAGTTTACCCATTTTCTTAACACCAGCTAGTCTGCGCTTTGCGTAATGTTCGCACTTTGCAAATAATTCATCTGCGTGTTCAGGGTTGACCTTGGGAAGTTGTGAATATCTTGCTTGTTTGAGTAAGAAATCCTTGAACTTGCTCCAGTCGGGTTCTTTGCAATCCATTACTAACGGATCTTTACCCTCTTCTGCTCTTCTAGGATCATATCTGAAGATAGGATAGTATCCACATTCGACAGCTTCTTTTTGAAGTTTTTGTGAATTACCTAAGCCACCTTTGATGTGGTGAAGTAAACAAGGAGAGTATGCAAGGATGATTGAAGGACCATTGTATGATTCAGCTTCTTTCAACGCCTTGATTGTTTGAGTTTGATTTCCTGCTAAGGATACTTGTGCAACATATACATGTTCATAAGCCATAGCGATTAAAGCCATGTTCTTCTTAGCTTCGATTTTACCTGTTGAGGCAAATTGAGCAATAGCACCGGTTTGTGTAGCTTTGGAAGCTTGACCGCCTGTGTTGGAATAGACTTCGGTATCAAGTACTAAGATATTAACATCTCTTTCTTGAGCGATTACGTGATCGAGACCACCGTAACCAATATCGAATGCCCAGCCATCACCACCAATGATCCAAACGGATTTATCGAGAATATCGTTTTTGAGTTCAAGTAAGCCTTTAATTCCTTCATTCTTACTGGCTTTTACAAGTTTAAGTAAGTTGGGAAGTAAACCTCTTACAAGTTCTCTGTTTTTGATATTTGCTTCGTATTCTTCTAATACAGCTTTAAGTTCGTCTTCGCAGTCGTTCTTATTAGCTTCGATTATTGTGAGAACTTGACCGAGTTTGTGGTCTGTCGCAACTCTCATACCGTAACCGTATTCTGCATTATCTTCGAATAAAGAGTTAGCCCATGCGATACCTTCGCCATTATCATCCTTAACGAAAGGTGATAAAGGAGTTGAAGCATTATAGATTGAGGAACAGCCTGTTGCGTTAGCAATAAGCATATCTCTACCAAATAATTGAGAAGCTAATCTATAGTAAGGAGCTTCACCACAACCAGCACATGCACCACATACTTCTTGGTAAGGCTTTAACATTGCGGCACCCTTAATTGTATCTGTTGAGAATAAATCCTTCTTGGGTTCAAGTTCTTTGTATAAGTAGTCTGCAGCGGGTTCTCTATCAAATTGAGTCTTTGCTTCGACCATTTCAAGAGCCTTGAATTGTTTGAATGTACCGTCTTCTTGTTTAACTCTCTTACCAGGACAGTTAAGCATACATACGCCACAACCAACACAGTTTCTAGGTGAAACTTGAATTCTAAACTTCAAGTCTGCAACCTTTTTACCACCCATTGCGGGAAGTACATCATCTTGTTCGTTTTCAGGTAAACCTTTGATTTCTTCATCGGTTAACATGAATGTACGAATTGTAGCATGAGGACAACTCATTGCACATAAGTTACATTGAATACAATTCTCTCTGTGCCATAAGGGTACTCTATCAGCGATAGAACGTTTTTCTTTAAACGCCATGTTATTTTCGAATGTACCATCTTCAAGTTCCCACTTTTTGAATGTGGAGACGGGGAGATCATATCCATCCATTTGGCCAATGACGTTCATATATTGGTCGTAGTAATCATCACCTGTGAGTTTTCTTACTCTCTTACCAGAGAGTTTAACCCATTCGGGATCAACTGCGACTTCAACAAGACCTTCAGCGCCAGCGTCGATTGCCTTGTAGTTCATTTCTACCATATCGTCACCCTTACTTGCGTAAGACTTCTTGGCGAATTTCTTCATCCACTTTTGTGCTTCTGCATAATCCATAATGTTGGAAAGCTTGAAGAAAGAGGCTTGAAGAATAGTATTTGTATGACGACCCATACCTAATTTAGATGCTAATTTGTTTGCATCAATGATGTAGAATTTAGCGTGTTTTGCAGCTAAATCATGCTTCATTTTCTTAGGCATAACTGCCATTAACTTTTCAGGAGTCATATCAGTATTAAGTAAGAATGTACCACCATCTTTCAAGTTCTTGAGCATATCAAATTGATAAATGTATGAATCAAGAGAGCATGATAAGAAATCAGCGCGAGTTACGTAATATGTTGAATGAATGGGGTTTTTACCAAATCTAATATTAGATCTTGTTGTACCACCAGATTTTCTGGAATCATATGCGAAGTAAGCTTGAGCATATTGATGTGTTGCGTCACCAATAATCTTACAAGAAGATTTATTAGCGGAAACAGTACCATCTGATCCTAAGCCATAGAATAAGCAAGCCTTGACGTCATTTTCGACGACGAAGTCTTCATCTACAGGTATGGATAAGTGTGTTACATCATCGTTGATACCAACGGTGAAAGATGTCCAGTTCTTTTCTGCATCTAAGAAATCAAATACAGCCTTGAGGTGTTTAGGTTGAGTATCCTTTGAGGATAAGCCATAACGACCACCGATGATAACGTCCATCTTACGGTTTTCTTGACTCAATGATGTGAGAACATCTACATATAAAGGTTCACCAGCTGAGCCGGGTTCCTTTGTTCTATCAAGTATAGCAATCTTCTTAACGGAAGCAGGTATTGCTTTTGCTAAGAGTTTTGCTGAGAAAGGTCTGTATAAGTGAACTTTAACAAGACCAACTTTTTCGCCTTCAGCAACTAATTTTTCAACAACTTCGCCAGCTGTTTCACAGACTGAACCCATTGCAACGATAATCTTTGTTGCGTCAGGAGCACCAACGTACATGAAAGGTGCGTAAGGTCTTCCGGTTAATTTGGAAGCGGCGGCAAAATATTTTTCAGCGACATCAACAATGTGAGCGTTGTGCATATTTTGTGATTCGAGACCTTGGAAACATATATCATCATTTTCAGCACCACCACGTGTGACGGCGTGTCCATGAGGATTCATAGCCTTGGCTTTGAATGCCTTAACAGCATCCATATTCAATAATGATTTCCAACCAGCATCTTCAACAAATTCAACATTTTGAATTTCGTGAGATGTACGGAAGCCATCAAAGAAGTTGATAACTGGAGCAGAAGCTTCAATTGCGATTAAGTGAGCTACAGGAGCAAGATCAGCAACTTCTTGTACTGAGTTTGCACACATCATAGCTACACCAGTTTGTCTACATGCGTAAACATCTTCATGATCACCAAAAATAGATAAAGCTCTTGATGCTAATGAACGAGCAGCTACGTGCATAACTGCGGGTAATTCTTCACCGACCCATTTGTAAATGTTCGGTAACATTAATAACAAACCTTGAGAGGCTGTGTATGTGGTTGATAATGCACCACCTTGTAATGCGCCGTGAACAGCACCAGCGGCGCCGCCTTCAGCTTGTAATTCGACAACGTCAACTTTGTTCCCAAACACATTTACTTTACCTTGACCAGCATAAGCTTCTGCAGCTTCTGCCATAGGTGAAGAGGGTGTGATAGGGAAGATAGCTGCAACTTCAGTGAAGATGTAACTACCAAGTGCAGCAGCGGTATTACCGTCTACTGACAAAAAATGTTTTTTAAATTCCATATTTCCTCCAACATTTAAAACATAAACGTCTAGTCATCATTATAAACTTATATGGTTTATAAGTCTACAC
>Ga0172377_10003969_pt1 | contig 15234 bp, 14 predicted proteins | sample Pumphouse3metaG_FD_119749 | JGI IMG/M metagenome (GOLD analysis project Ga0172377, IMG submission 119749) | Leachate microbial communities from a municipal landfill in Southern Ontario, Canada - Pumphouse #3 metaG | ecosystem: Engineered > Solid waste > Landfill > Unclassified | place: Canada...
ATTTGCATCTTTTTGTAATTTTTTAAACTGGTTTAAATCTACAGTATTTTTATTAGAGGTAGTTCCATCTTTATTAATTTTAATATTTATTAAAGTTGATGTTGTTACCATATTATTATCCATACAATGAAGTAAATCATCATCTTTTAGTACTAACCCTTTTAATCTCATTTCATTCATAATTTTAGATTCTAATTCTTCATCAGAAATCGCCTTACCACGAATAATTGGATCATGAATCTTAAAATATAGTATTCCACCTGGTATTAAATCTTCTTTTGATGTTACTGCATCTAAATATGTAATCAATTGAATATTTAAGCCATTATATATATCTGATATATCTACATTTTTGTTTGATGATTTATAATCTATAATTCGTACATATCTTCTTTTCGATGTATCGGCTACGTCTATTCTATCAATTTTGCCTTTTAAATGAATTTTTCTAGCATTGTCTAGTTCTAGTACCATCTCATTTTCTTTATTACCAAATTCAATTTCTGTGCCAACTGGTCTAAAACTACTATTTTTAATTTGTAATACTAATACCCAAATAGACTTTTGTAAAACTCTTATTAACTTTCTTTTTAAAACTATAAATTCTTTTGCATTTTTTATCATTTCAACTTTCAAATCACTAAATACAGCTTCTATAATATCTAATGTTATCTGTTTACATTGTTCATATTCTAAATCGCCGAAATTAATTTTTCTATTAGCTATATCTTTAAAAAATCTATCTAATACTTCATGATTAAAATTACCTATATCTAAACTTCTAACTTTATATTTTTCATTTTCTTTTATATACAACCCATATTGTAAATAAAAACTATATGGACATTTTGCATACTTTTCAATTTTAGATATTGATGTATTGATCTGTTGACCATAAATAGAATTACAATTTTCTTCTAATAACGTTATATCCATTTTAGTATCATAATTTAATATATCTATAAATTTTTGATAATCTTTATTTTTATGCATTTGATACCATTTTAATAAAGTAATATTATCAAATAAATGAATGAAGTTAGCATTACAAATATCTCTTGAATTATTAAATATATATTCATTATCTACAATAACTTCAGAAATATTAAATATATTTTTAACTTTATTAATAATTAATGCTGGCCTATAACTAACACCGTTTAAATCATTTTGTACAAACGAAAATGCAACTTTGTTCTGTGCCATAGTAATCATTTTGTATATATTAAACTGATCTTCTAACATTTTTTGACTTGTAGTTTTAGCCAATGTAACATTATTATCTTTTAATATTTCTCTTTCATTATCTGAAATAATACCTTCTGTAGAATAAATAATTGGAAACTTATCATTTTGTGTGCCAATAAAATAGATTGATTTCAATTTATTTATTCTTGTTCTTTCAATATCTCCTATAATTACTGCATCTTTAAACAATGGAACAGTAGCTTTTTGCATACTAGTCAATGCTATTTCTAATACATTTTTAAATTCAACTACTGCCATAGAGACATTTTGTAAACTAATATCTAATTGTTTAAATGATTTAATATAATAATTCCATATATTTATATATTCAGCTTCTAAATCATGTAAATTATTTTCTTTTAATTCGTTTATTCTATTACTAATAGATTTTTGTATAGCATTATCCTCTAAGAATGAATACAATATCTTTATATACTCATTAACTGTTTTAGATTTATCTACTTTTTCTTTAAACATTTGAAGTGGTATTATTATTTTTTCTCGTAATATATTCAACTTTTCAATTATTTCTTTATCTTCGTCATTTATGCCATATTTAAATTCACTAAACCATTTATAGCCTTTTATCCCCCATTTAATAGCATAGTTTTCTAATAAAAATATATCATCTATATCTATATCTAAAAATCCTGTTTTTAAATATGCAAATACGGATTCATAACTAAAGTTTTCTATTATTATATTTAATAAAGAAAATATTAATTGAGATATTTGATTATTATTTATATCCGCCTTTTCATCTAAATAATATGGTATATCATATTTTTTAAATATTGCCCATATTAAATCATCATATTTAGGTATATCTCTCATTATTACAGCTATTTCGTTATATTTCATACCATCTTTAATATCTTTAGATATTTGTATAGCTAAATTTTCCACTTCTACATATACATTAGAACAAGCAAAAATATTTATACACTGGGATTTTTCTAAATACTTTACATATGGGTAATTAAATATATTATCTGATAAATGTTTCAACTCATAGTTATTAATTATTTTATTTTCAATCTTTTTTATACTTTCAATTACAATATTCTTTTTACTACAATAATCTCTAAAACGTATATATTCTTTTTTATTTGAATAATATATATCTAAAATATTTTCACTTTTAAATTGTTCATTATCTATACAAAATGTTATTGTAACATTATTATACTTAGCTAATCTAGCAATAATATCATATTCCTGTTGTGTATACCCATAAAACTCATCAATATATATATCACAATTTTTAAACATATCACATTCATCAAAGTGCTCTAACAATAATGACAAATTATTAGATACAACTTTCCCGCTTTGTTTAATACTATATAAATAATGTTCATACATGGATATTAAATCTTTCATTTTTTTTTCAGATTTTGTATTATCAAATTGTACTTTAGACATTTCTTCAATATTTGCATTATATCTAACAAACTCATCAAATATATTTAAAATATTCTCGATATTTCCCTTATTAACACTATTAAAAGTTGAAAAATCTCCTTCTTTTAAAACATTATATAAAATTACTTTCTTGCCTATATCATCAATAAAATCAATATTTATACTTAAATTACTTAAAACTAAATGTGCTAAACGATTAAAAGATAATACTTCTACATTAAACAATCCATTCATTTTTAAATAATCTGTTATTCTTTCTTGTGCAGATAAACTAAATTGTTCTGGAACAATCAAATAAGAGTTAATATTATTTTCAATATTAACCATATACTTTTCCTTAATTATTTCATATATATAATCACTTTTCCCACATCTTGGCTTACCATAAATAATATTTATCATACTTTCACCTTGTTTATTTATACCATATAATTGACAAAAAAACAACCTTACTATATAATGTTCAAGTATGAAACATTATGTAGCATTTGACTATTGTAATATACAATGTCAAGACGAAATTATATGTAACAAATTAGTTGAAACATGCGATATGTTATCTAAACAGTATAAATACAAGAATCTTACAGAAGAGTTAATCGCTCTCTTTGAAAGGCATAAATCGCGTTTTATACCTAAAGATACTGTAAATCTCTCAAAAATGGATCAAAAAATGCATACATTTATGTCATTAGATTCATTAAATAAATATCTTAATGATACAAATTTTACTAATTATACTATTACGAGTATAATTGTGAATTCAAGAAACGAAGATTTATATCTCCTTAGCCTGATAGATATACCTTCATGGCAAACTGATAAAGGAACAACTATCTGGAAAGTTATATTTGTAATAAACAAAACTAAATCAATTAAAATAAACTAAATATATACGTTTGTATATATTTAGTTTATTTAAAATATGTAATTTAAATATTAAGTTGCAATTTTTTTAAAAAAAATATATAATATTCTAGTATGTTTGATTATTTATTATATTTTGATTACATTAATCAAAATTATGGAAATGAAGAATTTGACTTATTAATGAAAGACACCTTCATGGTTATTCAAAATTATACAAAATTAATTAATATATCTATTCCATTATATTCACTATTGATTGAAGCTATTAGCTTTTTTAAAGAGCAAATTGTTTATAACAAGAATTTTGATATATGCATTGCATATTTTGATGAAAACGAAAAAACAGAAAAGTTTATTAACTCGCTTTGTATAAATAATGAATATCCGCATAATTGGATTATATGGGCTAAAATTATTCCCGAAAAAGGAAATATCGATGCATCAATCATTCGTAATGGTTTCGATACTCAAATAGTCATTAATCCTGAATTTATTACCTGGAAAATATATATGGTAATTGAACCTATAGAAATGTAAAATAATCAACATTTCTATTTTTTATTAGCTTTTTTATGCAAATTTTAAAAGCATGAACAACTATTTTAAAAATACATTTTATTATTTCAATTATAAGCAATAACTATCAAAAACAAATTTATTATTATTATTAACAAGATTGATTTTTAATGTTGCACCTGTATAAAAACTTGAATCAATACTAGTACTTTTTAAAAAGTCATCTACTAATTCATAATCAATATTATTATATACTTTTAATATGTTTATCTCATAATTATTTGAAACATATTTATTAGTATCCTTATCTATATAAACATCTCCGACTTTATAAACAGAATTACTATTGTAATCTATATTTTTAAATATCACATATGAATCAATATCTTTTATATAGTAATCATTAAATAAATCTATTTGTAAATTATCCATATTAAACAAAAAACCATAATATGTTATAAAATCATCTTTAGAAATACACATATAATTATCTTTATAATCTTCAAAATATACATATCCTAAATCAGTATATATTTGAGAATCTATATTATCAATATATTCTGATGGTATTTTCTTAATAAGAGAGCTATTCATGCGATTTATATATTTAGAAATTAAAGAGTACTGAACATTTTTATCTTTTAAGCTCTCGCCTATATCAATATTAGATGCTAAAAAAGTAATTAAATCATTAATATATCTTTTATCTTCATCAGTTATTTTAACATCTTCAATTGTATTGTTATTAATATTATTTGCAATATTAGTTTCTTGTACTTCTAATTGAGTTTTTAAACTAAAAATAACAATTGTTGAAACGATTATGGTAACACATGTAATAACTACACAAACAAACTGAACAATATAGTTTTTATTAATTTTAAATTTTCTTCTTCCCTCTCTACGTCTATTTTTTGGCATTAATTTTTCTCACCCTCATTTTTTCTATTCTTACATGCTAATATAACATTATTCATTAACATTGTAACTGTCATTGGTCCAACTCCACCTGGTACTGGAGTTATATATGAGGCCTTATCTTTTACATTTTCAAAATCAACATCCCCAGATATTTTCCCATCTTCTTGTCTCGTAATCCCAATGTCTATAATTACTGCTCCTTCTTTAACCATATCTGCAGTTATTAACTTACTTTTTCCTGTTGCAGATATAATAATATCAGCATTTAAAAGTTTTTCTTTTAAATCTTTAGTTTTAGTATGACATATAGTTACAGTTGCACTTTTATTTATTAATAATTGTGCCATTGGCTTTCCAACTATATTACTTCTACCAACTATTACACAATTCTTACCTTCAACATCAATATTATATTCATAAAACATTTTCATTACACCTAATGGTGTACATGGAATATATACTGGATATCCAATAGATAACATTCCAATATTAATTGGATTAAAACCATCAACATCTTTTTCTGGTTTAATTTTGCTAAAAGCTTTTGCAATATTTAAATGAGAAGGGATTGGACTTTGTAATAAAATACCATCAACCGTGTCGTCTTCATTTAATTGTTTAATTAAACTAATTAATTCACATTCACAAGCATCTTCTGGTAAATAATACTCTTGTGCAATAACTCCTAAAGTTTCGCAAGCTTTAGCTTTGTTTCTAACATAAATTTTAGATGATGGATCGTTACCAACAAGTATAACTGCTAAACTAGGTGTTATATTTTTCTCTTTTTTTAATAAATCTACTTCTTCTTTTAATTCATGCATTATTTTTTTTGAAAGTGCTACACCATCAATTATATTTCCCATATTACCAACCTCCTATTTTATAAATAAAGCAACTGCAATTACAACAATACCTAATATTACTCTATAAACAGCAAAAATTTTAAAACTGCCTTTTTTCAAAAATTCTAGTAAAAACTTAATAACAATTAAACCAAAAACAAAACTTACAAGAATTCCTATTAATAAAGGCCATCCAAAAACAAAATCTTTAATTTGTAATACAACAGCAGCAAAAACTATTGGTGTAGATAACATAAATGAAAACTTAGCAGCTGCTTCTCTATTTACTCCCATAAATCTCGCAACAGTCATTGTAACACCAGAACGTGAAACACCTGGTATAAAAGCTAATGCTTGAGATAACCCAATTAAAAATGATTGTTTAAAAGTAATATTTTCATATGCAGTTTTGATTTTACAATATTTATCTATAATATATAATAATATACCCATAACTATCAATGCTATTCCAATTATAATTGGAGCATTCATTGATTCCCCAACAAATTTATTAAATAAATAACCTATTAAAGCTCCAGGAATTGTTGCTGCCACTAAATACCAGAACATCTTTCCATCTGTTGTTTTTTCTTTTTTTACAACTAACTTATAACCACCAATAAATAAATTTATCCAATCTTTGAAAAAGAAAACACTTATTGCAAGTAATGTTCCAGCATGTAAAGCTACATCAAAAGATGGAGATATTATTTCCCAATTAAAGAACCAAGGAATTAAGAATAAATGTGCTGAACTTGAAATAGGTAATAATTCTGTTAATCCTTGTACAATGGCTAATATAATTGATTGTATTATAGCGTCCATATGCTATTCCTCCTATAATTCTTCTAAAATATTAAATATAGTTTCTCTCATATGATATGCTGATGTTAATGGTGCTACCTTACTTGGTAAAGATAAAGCTAATTTAAGATCTATCTCTTTTTCCTTAGCATAATTTACATCTATACCTCCCGGTTTAGAAGCTAAATCTATAAAAACAGCATTCTTGTTCATTTTATCAATTCTTTCTTTTGTAAATACAACAAAAGGTATTGTATTAATAAATAAATTAAATTTATTTATTTTATTATCTAAATCACTTAAATGAATTGGTTCATATCCATAAGCTTTAATCCAAGCAATATCTGAAAACTTTCTTGCTTCGCAATATACTTTTGCACCAATTCCATCAAGCATTTTACACGTTATTTTTCCTATTCTTCCAAATCCCATTACTAATACTGGTGTATTGTGCAATGTTGTTTGTGATGATTCCATAGCTAATCGCAATGCACCTTCTGCTGTAGATATAGCATTTAATACTGCAAATTCTTCACGAGCCATTATATCTATTACTTTAATATTATTTTCTAAAAGCAATGCTCCAATTTTTGCATCAATTCTTCCAGCAATTAATATTTGTTTTGATGATAATAATTCTAATAAATTAGATATTAAAATTGATGTAGAATTAAATGGTGCATTTATTGTTTCACCGTTACTAGAAAATGGTAATGGACCAATAACGATTTTTGAATCTTCAATTGCTTCTACTAAAGTATCGCATTTAACGACATTATCATTAGTCATTGTAAATTTATCAAATCCAAAAGTTTTTATTTTATATCCATCTTTTGCTAATAATTCAATTAAATGTACAATTCTCATATCTCCGCCAACAAAACTAATTTGTTCAACTTTCATAAATATCACTCCTATAAAACAATATTACAAATCCTTATATTTATTGATATTAAATATTAAATTTTTCATTATATGCCTTCATACATTTTTGAATTACTGCAATTGCCTCATCTCTACCAGATGTTTCAACAATTTCTGTCTTTTTACCTTCTAACATTTTGTATACCTCAAAGAAATGTGCTATTTCGCTAAATAAATGTGATGGTAATTCTTTAATATCATTGTAACAACTTAATGATGGATCTTTAACTGGTATAGCAATTATTTTTTCATCCATTTCATCATTATCTTTCATCTTCATTACACCAATTGGAAAGCACTTAACTAATGTTAATGGATGTATATATTCTTGACATAAAACTAATACATCTAAGGGATCATTATCTTCAGCATATGTTTTTGGTATAAAACCATAATTTGCTGGATAATGTGTTGATGTATATAAAACTCTATCAAGTATTAACATACCAGTTTCCTTATCTAATTCATATTTATTCTTGCTACCTTTAGTTATTTCAATTACAGAAATAAAACATTCAGGTTTTACTCTTTCTTTATCTATATCATGCCATATATTCATATTTATCCCCCTTTTAACTATTTTATTTTATAATATATATAGTAAAAAGTCAATTAAATAAAACTAAAATAAATGTACTATCAATACATTTAAAAGAATATAAAGTATTTTAATTCTTTTTATAGACATTTACCTTAAAATATAATATCATTATAATTAAGGAGTGATATTATGAAAAAAACATTAAATATATTATTAATTTCAATTTTAATACTAATGGGTGCATATATGTTAACTGGTTGTACAAATAATGAACAACCAAAAGTGTCAGATAATCCAGCAACACCAATTGCACCAGCAACGTCATCTAATCCAAGTACCCCTTCAGAACAAACTGATCCAATTAATCCAGTTTTAAATTTAAAAACTTTGACATTCTTTACTACTTTTTCTGATAAATATTATATGAAATACAAATCAGATGTTGAAGATATGAATGGTCAAACAATTAAAAATGCAATTATTGAAATATCTGTTGATGGTAAAAAAATGGCAACAAATGTCCCAGATGCTGGATATGGTATAATTGTTAACGAAACCGATATTGTTTATATAATGCACAATGAAAAAATGTACATGACAATGCAAGGTGGAAGCTCACAATCCAATTCAAATATTTTTGGTGATTTAGGCGAAAATGCTACAGAAGCATTTATTGAATCGGGGAACAAAAAAATTAATGAAACAAGTTATTACTTCGAATCATTCTATGATGATTTAACAACAAAAACAAATAAAACAATATTTTACTTTGACAACAAAGATAAATTGAAATATATGGAAACAATTGCAGATGGTGAAACCTCTTTAATTGAAGTTGTTGAATTTAGCGCAAGTGTGAAACAATCATTATTCAGCATTCCATCTGGGTATACAGAAGAAAGTTTATATTAATACTAAAATTTAATAAAATTAAAAGGAATAGAACTAAATTCTATTCCTTTTTATTGTTTTTTTTTATAATATTAAACAAACTTTTTATTTATCTCTTCAAAAATATTTTCATCAAAATATCCTGTACTATGTTCTACATTAGCAGTACTTGCCAATACATTTATATATGCTTTATTTAAATGTAATTTTTTTGTTATAAAATTTGATTTCAATGCATACTTTTGCATTTTTCCATACTTAATAATAACTGTTTTCTTTTGAAAAACTCCATTAGTAACATATACAAATTTATCATTATATGCTAAATATTTTGTATAATATCCTAATATAATTGCTATCATTGCAAATCCTAATATGCCTAAATATGAAATTACTGGAGCAAATGCACATATACATAAACTAACAACAATTGCATATGTAACAACCCCTATACTTATTGGGATTATAGCTTTTCTTGGTTGTTTTACACCTTCTTGATTTATATATATTTCTGGTAATAACATATTCATTTTTTCTAACATTTCTTCTTTTGTTGACATTAATAATAGTACTGGTACTTCTTGATCTTCTTCCCCCATACCAATATTAACAATTTCAACAGTATGCATTTTTGCTAATCTTGCAAAAAATGGTTGCTTAATTACAACTGCATTTATCTTATCCATTGGAATTGTATATTTCTTTTTTGTAAGTAAACCATATTCTATATGTACTTTATCTCGTATTCTTCTTGCTTTAAAATTATATAATTTAAATAATTTACTAATTGTAGTATATATTATTGGTACAACAAATATTATTATAGCAAATATGTTTGCTATATAATCATCACCTACAAGAGAAGTTTCAAAACAAAATACATATAAGGCCCAAATTACAGATATAATTGAACAGGCAATTGCAGATAACGGAATACTTAAAAGTGTATATTTTATAACATCTATAAATTTATATTCTACATCAAATTTTGCTTCGCTTTCTTTTTGCAATTCAGATTCAACATCTTTTTCTGTATGCTCACTACCATATTTAGCTTTATCTATATAAATTAGTAATTCTTTTCTTAATTGATCTGCTAAATTCTTTTTTAGTATTATTTTAACATCAGTTTGATTAGCTGTGGATAATGAATTCGTATCAATTTTTACTTTTGCAGTATCTAAAAATCTTTCAAAAATGTTTTGTTCAAGTTCAACTGTTGCAATATTTTTTAAACCAACTGTCATTTTATATTTAAATATAAGATTCCTTTCAATAATTAATGTATCTTTTAAAAGTGTAATATATGTTTTTCTCCATCTTATATAAAAAAACAAAACTAATAATAAAATAAAGCCAAGTAAAGCAAGTACTGATATCATCATTTCATTAAATCCAATTTCGCCACTTGCTAAATCAGATGCTAAATTGAAAAAATTAGCTACCAATACAACAATTATTATACCAAACACTTTAAAAGATTGTTCTATTATGCTTGATATATGCAATCTAAAAGGTTTATCGTACATATTATTTCACCTCTTGCTTTGCATTTTCAACATCATCATTAATTTTGTTTTTTAATTTATCTGCAATATCTTCAGCAACTGGTATTTCTAAAAAGCGAACAATAGCATCTCCACCAGCAGTAGTAATAATTAACTTAGATAAACCAAAAATATTATCTATTGGTCCTCTTTGCAAAGCAATTTTATGTATTCTATTTATAGGCACAATAGTTCTTGTTACAAATAATAAACCTTCAATAAAATCAATTCTATCTTCATTTATTAAATATCTATATCTCATATATCTAATTTTAGGTGATATTACCAAATACAATACTAATGCTAATACTAATACTAAAATCATTATATTACTTAATATTGTATATTCAACAGGTATTTCTCCTTTTAAAAGTAAAAATAACACAAATAATATAATAACCACTACTACTATTCCTGTAGCTGTTGCTACATACATACATTTTTCTGCATTTTTATTTAATTTTTCATACTCCATTTTTTATCATCCTTAGCCTAAATAATTTTTAATTAAATTATACAATAAAATAATACATATTACAATTAATTATTTAATTCTTTAATAGTTTTTCTAAAACTTTAAGCTTGATAATATTTATTTTAATAAAAAATCATACAATTACCTATATAAGTAATTGTATGATAAATAAACTTAACTATTAATATATATTTTATTGTATATTATATAACTTTTTCATATAAATATATAATTCATCTTGTGACATATCTTCATATTGTTCATATAACATCTCTGTAAATTCTAACTCTAATGTATTATCCTTTTTTTCTATATTCTTATAATTAGATAATAAAATTGGCTCAGATACCATATTATTATATGCTTCTTCAAGGCTTGATTCATTATCATAATAATATTGTACAGACTTAACACTACTAATAACATTATTAGTATATACATATGTTGTTGTTGTCATTGTAGCGCCATCATTTGATTTCACTATTATACTATTCCCTGTGTTTTTAACAGTAGCACTACCAATTGGTATATTATTACTAGCACATCCAGTTAAAACAAATGTACTTACTATAACGACACAAATAATTAAAGTTATATTAAAAAATCTTTTCATATGAATCTCCTTTGTTATATTGAACTTTATCTTTAAATACTTTGAATTAAATATTATGCTATTTGTCATTATTATCTATGGAGATTTTATTTTTATTTTTATTTTTTTTATTTGCTTTTTTAATTATTACAACTACAACAAAAACTAATAAACCAAATACAATTATAAATGGTAATAAATAAATTGTAATTAATAGTAAATTCATAGCAAGTAATTTTAATCCTTCTAATGAAGAAATAATTGTGTCAATAATTCTTTCTAAGAATCCTTTTTCTACAACATCAGTTGATACAACTTCTGTTATTGTTATTGTTACAGTTGAGTATTCAACACGTTTATCATAAGTTTGTTGTAATTTTGTGTTATATTCAATATCTTTAATAACTGCTTGTTTTTCTTTTGTTATTTGAATTATTTCATCTACAGTTTTAGCTTTTTTCAATAAATCATTTAAAACTTCTTCTTGTAATTTTAATGAAGATAGATTAGCTTCTACATCCATATATGCTTCTGTAATATCTTCAATATTCTCATTATATGAAGAGATATATAATCCGCTACCTTTTAATGCATCTGTAAATCCTTTGAAATTAGCTTGTGGAACTTTTACTACCATATGCGCATTAGTAAAGTCTTTTCCGTCCATATTGGTATATGAGTTTTCAGATACATTAGATATAAGTGCATCATATGAATCAAATAAATCTTTTACTTTATTAACACTTTTATCATAATCATCAGTTTTAAAACTAATATTTGCTGTATAAACAACTTTTTCTCCTAATAAAGAATCAGATTGTTCATATGGTGCTGTTTCATACTTATTCAAATCATAATAAGCACCTGACCCACTGATATCAGAAGATATACCATCTATCATTGAATCTCTTACAATAATATCTTCCATAATAGTTTTATTATTTACTATTATTAAAAATATTCCTACTAATATAACAACTATTGCTAATACTAAAATATACCCTTTTATACTATTTTTCATAAATTCCTCCTAATCAAATACCATTACATTCCTATACAAGATTATACTAGCATAAAAAAATTTAAAAATCAATGAAAATATTAAAAGTTATATATTATTCATAATACTAATAAATTAAAACTATTGATTCTAATTTTAAAAAGATATATAATAATATATACATATATATATTATTATTATTTTAATGGAGGTGTAATTATGGGATACGTTGATCCAAAAAATAAAACAAATGATGATAGTCTTACTGGAGATGATGCTGATACAATGGAAGACTTATTAAGTGAATTAGGCATAAATATTTCTGATGTATCAATAAAAAAAGTCGAAGAAGAACATAAACCAAATAAATTGGTTCCTAAATTATAAAGTAATTTAAAAAAACTAAAAAAAATATAGATTAATTACATCTATATTTTTTTATATTATAACATTTCTTTTAATAACTCATCATAAGATTTATTAATTAAATATTTCATAGGAATATCATAAATAGTTTTTGCACCATTTATTCCTTCTTTATTCATCATATAACAAGCACGTGCATATGCAATTGCAACCGAACCTGTAAATTCAGGATTACTATCTAATTTTAATGAATAATCTATAATATGTTTATTCTCTCCCGTATTTCCTGTCCTAATTACAAAACCGCCATGCATCATTTTACTATGATTTGCCTTAAATTCTTCTTCTGTTATAAAATGCACTGTTGTATCATAATCAGCAAAGTATATTGGCATATTTTTAATTGAATCTTCTACTTTGTTTTTATCTGCATCTTCATATAAAACTACAAAACATTCTCGAATATGTTTTCCCCTTGTAGTAAGTTCTGGATTTTCTCCATTCTTAACTCTTTTTACAGCTTCTTCAATAGGTATAGTATATTGTATTGCATTCTTAACACCTTCTATTCTTCTAATTGCATCAGAATGTCCTTGACTAACACCTTTCCCCCAGAATGTATATGTATTTCCATTTGGTAATACAGCTTCAGATAATAACCTCATAATAGAAAATAATCCTGGATCCCATCCAATAGATATTAAACCTATTTTTCCAGTTTGTTGTGCAATACTATCTACGGAATCATAATAATCTGGTATTTTAGCATGTTTATCAAAAGTATCTACAGTATTAAATTTTTGTACGACATATACAGTTTGTTTTTCTAAATCTGTTGCTGAACCACCACACATTATCATTACATCAATATCATTTTCATATTTTAGTATATTAATATATGATTTAAATTTAGAATTATCATAAGGACTATTTAATAACTCAGGTTTTCTTCGAGAAAATATAGCCACTAACTCCATATCTTGCGAATCATAAATTGCTTTTTCAACACCTTTTCCAACATTACCATAACCAACTATACCTACTCTAATCTTGTCTGGCATAGAATCACACTCTCTTTCTCCTTATTATATATCCTTCTTTTACCTCAATAGGTAATTTCATTTTTATTTTTTGATCTTCTTTTCCTGGATTTATAACTTGAATACTTATATTTGTATCATAATCTATCATGTTATCTATTCTAAAACTATAAGCATCAATTGTATTAGGTAATAATATTTCTAATTCATCTCCAATTTGTAACTTGTTTTTTATTTCTAATGTAGTTATACCTTCATTATCTGTATCGATTACAACTGCTCCATGTTCCCAACCAACATTTTTTTGTATTCCTAAATAGTCTTGTATATCTTGATTATTTTTATCATTAAAATAAAAATCTGTTAAACCTCTTGTTTTTACTTTTAATAATTCATTCATATATTTTTTACTATTCCAATGTTTAGGATCTTCATAATATGCATCAATAGCATGTCTATATGCGTTTATAACAGTTGCTAAATAATATGTTGTTTTTAATCTACCCTCGATTTTTAAACTAGCTACACCCATTTCTAATATTTCAGGTAAATCTTTCATTAAGCACATATCTTTTGATGAAAAAATATATGTTCCATGCTCATCATAATTTACAGGCATTAATGCTCCTGGCTTTTTCTTTTCTTCAACATAAACATTATATTCCCATCTACAACATTGTGCACAATCTCCTAAATTCGAATTTCTATTTGCTAAATAATTACTTAAATAACATCTACCAGAATATCCAAAACATATTGCACCATGTATAAACATTTCGACTTCAAAATCTTCAGGTGTTCCATCTACAATACCTTTAATTTCATCTTTATGTAATTCTCTTGCTAATATTACTCTTGAAGCACCATTTTTACGCCAGAAATTAGCAGAATGTGCACTTACAGTATTAGCTTGCGTACTAATATGAATTTGCAAATTAGGTCCATATTCTTTAATTATATCTATAATACCGCCATCTGCAACAATTAATCCATCTGGTTCAAGTTTAGCTAACTTTTTTACTTCTTCAATAATATCTTCATAATCTGTATCTCTTGCATAAATATTTAAAGCAACATAAACTTTTTTACCTATACTATGTGCATATTCTATAGTTTGAGCTAAACTATCTGATTCCATCTCAGCTCTTGTTCTTAAAGATAACTTTGATGTCCCTGCATATACAGCATCTGCACCATATAGGAAAGCAATCTTTGCTTTTTCTAAACTG
>Ga0172377_10003970_pt1 | contig 15234 bp, 15 predicted proteins | sample Pumphouse3metaG_FD_119749 | JGI IMG/M metagenome (GOLD analysis project Ga0172377, IMG submission 119749) | Leachate microbial communities from a municipal landfill in Southern Ontario, Canada - Pumphouse #3 metaG | ecosystem: Engineered > Solid waste > Landfill > Unclassified | place: Canada...
AACGCAACAGGAAACGAAGGAGTATGTAACTCACCTTTATGGGATTAAAACTACATCCCTCCTGAATATAGGTCTTGTGCGCCAGCGGGTATGTAACTAACCTTTATGGGATTAAAACATTGCTAATAAAAGTATGTAACTAACCTATATCTTTTTTGCTTCATCGCTGCCTTTGCGATGACAGCAAGGCGCGCGCGTATGCGCAAGCCAGGGATTAAAACTTTTGTAGTTACGCATAACCGCATAAGAAGAGTATGTATGTAACTAACCTACATTTTTTTTACTTCATCGAAAAAGCGGACCTCAAAAAACTGGGTCCGCTTTTTTATTACTCTCTTATACTTCCATTTTGTAATTTCATTTGAAATTATTTTTGTTGCTTGTTTTTTATTTTCTAGCTTTTCTAGGAGGATATCTTTTTACTGGTGTTCTGATGATTGTGATACAGCGTCTTCTATTTTTTTTACTGTATCTAAAATATTGTCATATGAAAGGTCACCAGGAACAGGTATGGATTGTCCCTTGGCTTCAGCGAGAATGACTTTCTCAGGTGTTTCAATTCCTTGGGATTCCAGGTATTTATCAAACAACAGGGCGAAAAAAACCGTGTACAGGTTTTGTCCGCGCAATGCCGCCAAAAACTCGGCGTCCATATTGTCTGCGTATTTGAGGTAGTACCTGAACAAATTTCCCCTCGCGGTACACTGAATATATGTTTTAAGTTTCTCAAAAGGTAAAAACTCGGGGCATGTGGCACTTTGCTTTAAAAGCCCCAGAAGCTGGAGAAAATTGCCAAAAGGTGTCTGACGTTTCCCTTGTGGCGCGACACCCTTGGTTTCCCATAATGATACTGTCTGCATAGTCGCGTTGAGCAATATGGCAAATTCGACCTGCTTGAGCCCAAGCATGGTTCTAATCTTCTTTACTATGGCCTTCATTTGCTCACATGCTTCTTCATCTCTATGACGTGGCACTGATAAACCCCTCCTCTCTTTTTGGTTCATTTTTTTATGTTTTACGTTTAACTGAATACAGGGCTTGTTTTTCGCCCACAGTACGTAGTGACATTCTCCCCCACCTAAGAGAATGGGGAACTTCTTTTGACAGTACGTATTAAAAATATATCATTCATATTTTTTTTGTCAATATTCTGTATTTATATTTTTATATTTTTTACAACTCTAATGGAGTTGTTTATCCTTACTTGTTCCTTATACACTTCTATGAAGAGGTTTATGTTGGGAGGATTTGTAGATGTCAAAAGAGAAAATATTTAATACTGTGACTCGTTTATTGAATACCTTGAGCAAAAATATTTCACGGGATACTGCTTTTCAAAAAGAAAATAAATACATTTTAAAAGACGCTTTAGAGGGGAAAATTCAAAGAACTCTTCCTGTATGCGGTCCGCCGCGAAGCTTTTTTGGGATATTTTTATCCCATCATTCTTTAATGCCTCGCGAATATATACGGTGGCCAGAAAAAGGGACGGAGCGAAGCGGCGTTCGTTTTGGCTGTATCGCCGCGATAAAAATTCCTGTCATACACTCTATTCAAGGCAGTGGTGTTTTTCCGATTTCTCGGACTTCCCACTATTTTTCCGTACGACCAACGATGAACGATGATAGCAAGAAATGTATGTATGGCGATGTCAAGTTACCTGGCAAGGGGACTCAAGGACAAGAGAGAAGGGAAAATCCCAATGAGTCTGATACGTAAAAACACAATACACGAAAGTAAAGACAACAAAAAATATGATTCTTTGTACATTCTGAGCTCAGACGAAAAAAAACGTTTATTTAAAAAAGCGGTGTTTATTACTTTTTTTGCCATCATGTGTGGCGTATGTTTTTTCTTGATTTTTAATTACTCGCAAGCTTTATGGTACGCACAAAAATGTGTGATGTCAGATGATGCTGTGACAACGGACGTACAACCACAGGTTCATGTATCACAGAAAGTGGACAATCAGGCGAAAAAAAACAGATTCCATGCGCACTCAAATGATGTTATAGATGATGTCACAGATATAAAAAGCGGTAAGAATAATAGTGATTCGTTGAGTGTTGCCATACAGGGAATTGTGACAAGTCCTGAATGGAATAATTTTATTCATATGGTTCAGGAAAAATATGTGGAGGATGATAACGAGGAAAACATTTTTGAGAAAGTATTTACGGAGACCCTTTCCTCAGAACAAATGTGGACAATTTTTACTCTATACAGTTATATCCGAGAGGTTAACCCGCGGATAGAGGCCCATGTAGCATTGGTTGAGGCTTCGTCCCTCTTCTTTTACACACGTCACTATGGAGTTCCTTTAAGTCTTGCTGTCGGCGTGGCTCAGACAGAAAGCAACTTTAGGCCTGATGCTGTTTCATCGGCTAACGCGCGCGGTGTTATGCAGGTCATGTGGAAATATCACTGGGCAGTTTTACAAAAACATGGAGTCCAAAGTGAAGGTATGCTTCATGACCCTGAATATGGCATTTTATCCGGAACATTGGTTTTATCCCGATATTTGGATGCGGAGCAATCTATTCCAGGTGCTTTGGCTCGATATTATGGTACTCTGTCCCGCCAATATGTTGGAACAACGTTAGCAAATAAACACGTATATGAAATTTATACGTCAGGTATTTCAAAGAATTGGAAAGCAAGTCTTGATAAGGAACGTCATTACTGGATAAGAATGACAACGGCAAATGTACCGCAGAAACGCGTCGCAACTTCACCCCAGCCTCAAAAGAGGAACACAAAAGAAAAACAGGTATCAACGGGAACATCCCTTCTTGTGCATGGGAAAGAACAAAACCCTAAAAAAACAGGGGGGAACTTTATTACCATCATATACAACAATGGCAAGACCAAAACATGGAATGATTAATTTCATTTTTAAAAGTGGTGATTGTGCACATGCCGGATACATATTCTGCAGAATCAAAATCGAATAAAGAATCTGAAAAAAAGTTATCAGAACATTTTGAAGACCGAGATGGCGTCTTGGTTCCGATTGTTCCAGATACTTTACACGATGAAGAAAATGGAAAAACTCGGCAACTTTCGGAGGTGTTTGACCCTGAATGGTACATTTGCCAGACGTCCGTGTCTCTGATAGGCAAATTCTATTTCAAGGATGAACTGAAAGTCGGGGAAGGCGAATATGGGAAATATTGTTCTTTTTCTTTGAGAACAAAAAAACTAAAAAGAGGGGTCCCATGGACTTCATATTTTTATGTCAAGGTGTGGGGTGACGATTTAGTTACCCTTCTCCAACAATTAAAAAATGAAACTTTTATCAAAGTTGTTGGAGATTTGGAAGTATATAGAAATACGACATATATACGAGCCAAAACTATTATTCCCTTACTAAACGCGCGACAAATGATTGAGGAGATTAAAACAAAAGAAGCCTTGGCGATGGTGAATAAAGATACCGAACAACTGAATGAAATGCAGTTGGCCCAGAAGCACCTTCGTTCTATCAGTGATGAAGTTCAGAAAACTATACAACAGGAAAGTGGCAATGGTACAGGTATTTTGCAACGTGAGGAACCAGACATTTCTGCGTATATTCATGGGAGCAAGGATGAAGAGGAGGAACAAGCAATGATAAATAAGCAAAAGAAAAAAGTGGATACAGGCGCTGTTACCGGACATGATATAGAACATCTTTTGCTTGCCATGTCCGGACTTGAGAATCAGGGACTCCCTGTAGAAGATACTATGAGTACAATACAAAAAGAAAGCCCTGAAAACACAGAAGAAGATGAAGAAGATTATTTGGAAGATTACCTGGGAGATTACCTGGGAGATACCGAAGGCGAAGAAGACGGCGGCGGCATATTCGACGGAGAAGATATCGCTCAGAAGATGAATGACCTCATAGCAAGAAGCAGACAGGGAAATCAAGAAGACGAAGAGGAAGAGGAGGAAGACGATATCAATATTGTTGTATTAGAAGATGCTGACAAAGATGATGGAACAAAAACTAAAAATCATTTTCGAACGGAAGACATATCACAAAAAAAGGGAGCAGGGACAAAGAAAATCCAAAAAATACGACGTAGTGCCTTCACTCGTCCTGCTTCCCAAAAACGAAAATAGTATCTCTATTTGAGCGTATGCACTTTTCTCAGTACAGATAAAAGGCCGTGGCATATATTTTTATGCGGACACTGTTCCCCTTCCATTACTTTGTGGCATCCCCATGGAAGCATTCCCTTTTGTTCTATATATCTCCATATCCGCTCTGTTTCCTGTTCTTTGTAGCGTATCGTATCTAACTTTGAAATAGCGTGAAACAGCCGTGCCCCATCGCTTGGCGCATATACCGTTCTGCATGCTCCTCCTATGCTGAGCCATCCAGTATAGGAAAGGTCGGAAGGTGCATATAAAGCTTGGTGTATCAGTGGACATGGAACGGCCATAAGTTGTTTCATGGACGGTAAAGAAAGTGGAGTATACTTTCGTCGCCGTAACACAGGTAACGTTTTTTGTGTTGAGGGAATATATATTTGCGTCTTTTGTACTTCGGATTCTATTTCCGATTTAAAAACAGATAATTTTTTAAGCAACGAAGAGCTATCGTAACGTGTGGTATGACACACGTATGATTGAACAGGCTTGGGAATGGATGTCTTGCAATTGTAGCTTCCTGGTGCTCGTAAACTGTGAGCGTATTCAGCTGATTGCGTATCACCACCGTCAATCAGCCATGCCAATGTCCTGTTCGCTTCCTCACATTGGTTGAATTCTTGTGATGGTTTTGTAAAAAGCCAAAACAAATATGTTCCATAGCCTGATGAAACCCACAGGTTTGGCAAAATCCCCAAACGAGAAAGAGAGGTTGCGTATGTCTCAACGGCTTCTTCTAAAGATACGTTATCCACATCAAGCCATAATGCCGGAATTTCTCCCACGGCTGTTTTTTTCCCGGATTTATGAATGCGTGGAGCTATGGCAAAATGAATGTTGTGAGGAATTTGTCGTTCCAGTTCCTCTATTTTGCATACCCATTTTGTCATATTTTTTTTCTTTTCCCACAGCCGATAGATACGCCCTTCTGAAAAATCTTTCTCCAAAACATATCGCAATTCAAGGTACATATCAGGGGAGGAAGTCGCATATACAATTTTAAAAAATTCTGCATATGGTATGGGGGAGATATGTGTATTCACGGTATGTATCAATCTCTCTTTCTGTATTATTCTTGTCCGTTAAGCATATTCCAAAATATTTGGTTTTCATGGGCTGTGTCCACATGTCTGTCTTCCCCTTGTTGTGTGTGGCATATCCATTCTGGAACGTAACCCAGCGTGTGGACATTGGGAAGATTATCACATCTGATAAGGTCAAGTATAACGTCAAGTGATTCTCCCATAGAGTGCTCGGGATGTGTCCATACTTGATATTTTCGGTTCCATTCCATTCCGGTCTCCTGGATTTTTGTCATAATGGACGAGGAAATTCCTAAAGTGTATAAGCCATACATACCATTTCTTTTTGTGAGAAGAAACCGCGGTGAAAAGGCAACAATGCCCATCTGATGGGCCCAGATATCCCAACTGCGGCATAAAATGTCTATATTCGGAATGCTTTGAACCTGCAGAGCTGTTAACAGTGTCTGGCTATTTCTGTAAAAAAAGCTATATTCCTGTCCAACTTGAAGAGAGTTAAAAAACGTGAGAAAAAAAACATAATCCAAACATGATGTGGAAGCCATAACATATATTTTAGGTAGGTCTAAGACATTTCTGATAAAAACGAAACTTGGTTTTTGAGTATTTTTCTCAACGATTTCTTGCATCCACCCTCGTATAAAAATGTTTTTCTTATCGTCGTCAATAATATACCCAGACATATTTGTGCCTACCATGCGTTCAAGGTTTTCTTCTAAAATAGATTCTCTTTTTTTGAGGTATGGTGCTGCTTTTTGTAAAAAAGCAGATTCTTTTTCGTTTAAAGATGTTTTTTTGGCACAAGCAAGTCCTTCCGCAGTGTAATAAAAAATCCACATTCGATATTCAATATTTGTATTAGGTTTTGACTCAGAATGTATCAATGTATTGCCTCCTGTTTGTAAATCCTTCTACTCAAAAATCAATATCCAATATGTATATGATACAGGATTCCCTCTTTTTCAAACAAGTCTAAATGAGTTACTTGTTTTTTTCTGTTAGGCCCCCCTGCGAACTGACATCCTTTTTTATGAGATACATAAAAATCTGTTTGGTTGAATGTGTTCCAACATACTGAACGTGGAATAAAAGATTTATGTGGTGAAGGATGGTGTTGAAGTTTGTCTAGAGAATTTAATCCTGCTTTTTATGTCACTTTTTTAGAAGATGGCGGCAAGGTTCTGGAATTGCCAGGACAGCTTTTATGGCTAAGTCACGCTTTCCCAGGATGGCGTATCACCTCAGATGGCATGGATATGGCTACCTGTGAAAAAGCCGGGCAAGATGGGGAAAGAACCCCTTTTACGATTCTTATCGGGCATGTGGCTCTGATTGACAATACTGGGAAACGCATTATGTCCGCGCCAACATCAGTAGAACTATCCGACGGTGATTGTGCGCAGGAATGGTTTGAAATCGGCGCCAGTACAGTTTTGAACATGTTTGGTTTTAACGTTTCCAATATCACAGCTGACCAGTGGCAAGAATATTACGCGTTTAAAAATGGTGAGGTGTTTCCCGACAGGGGAGTCAAAGAGGCAGATGTGCACAGTACAAATACAGGAACAACATCTGGAGCTTTTTCCTTTCTTGGAAATCTGTTCGGGAAAAAAGAAACGCCCATTATGGGGGAAGGTGAAAACGGGGGGCAAACAGAGAAAAAAATTGGGAAGGTCACAAATCAAATTACCCTACTGGATGATGCTGAGGAAGTTTCGTATGACGAAGCTCTTCGACAATTTAGAAATGTGCTTGTGTATTCTCCGCAAGATGTCCCTAGTTATACCCAAAGGACCAATGTCGATAGTCAGAAGCTTAAAGAGCTTTTTGAAGATTTTTGCATTACCACGACTGGTGCAAATTGGGATATGTCCACAACAACAGAACGAAGCCAAATACTCTCTCGGATGAAAGAGATATTGGACTCGGTGATGTAGGGGAATAACAGTGGTGGACATTATGAAAAATGTAAAAAGACTCTTTCAAAAGTGGTGTGCATCTGTATGTATAGGGTGCTTTGTTTTCTTGCAGGCTGTCTCTGTCCATGCTGGAACGACGACTTTTGGAACCATGAACAATATTCGCCATGACAATTTAAAAATGGCTGGTATTGAAAGTTATTGTCACGGATTTATGGGAGGAAAAATTGAATACCTCCTTCGTCACCCCATCATTTTTGGTGAGTACGGCAATAGAAATGGACATATTTACGAACTGGCGTGGCTGTGGAAGATAGCATATCCCGCTACTGCATGGAGTTGGAGTGGGGCTGTCATAGGTTCAGTTACGGAAAATAGCAATGGTACGACCACAATCCATGTCACAAAACCTCAAATCCCTGTCTTTAAGATTTCACCCTCTTCAAAGCCTCGTTCTGTGCAGGAGTGGGAGTACTGGTGTGCGCCTAACCGTTATCGCCAGGATGATGTACCCACCCAACAGGAACAGCGTGTTATCCGCATTGACAACATGGGTATGATGCCTGTTTCGGTGGCTGGATACGAAAAAATGACACGACATGTAACGGAAGATATTGTCTCTGGCTTGAGATGGTGCATCTCACATATGCCAGAAGTGCAAAAATCACAGTCCCTGCAACAGTACTTGCGAGAGATATTGAACGAAAACAAGGTATCCGCAACAGTGCGTTTACCACACGAAATAGAAAAAATGCTGTATCAGGTTGTGAGTAATTTTACGAAGTAAAGATTTTAAGAATGATGTTTATACATGAGGAGGAAACTTTAAGATGAGTAAAAACATAAAAAAAAATGTAACGCGAAATTATCTTATAAAAGGGAAAACCATATTTGGTATATGTATGGTGCTTCTTTGCGCATTTTGTATTGTCAGCGCCTGCTCTACTCCTGTACTTGCCGCTAATGATGATATCACCGACATTTACTCTGGCAATACGAAGTTTGTTGACACAAGCATAACTATTTTAAAAATTTTCCGTTTTCTGGCGTTCTTTGCTGTTATTGGCGGCATTATTTGGGCTGCCGCTGAGTTTGGCATTAAGCACGACCAACAACGTGGCGCAGCTATTTTAATTTGTGCTCTTGTTGGTGGAGTTGCCGTATTAATTGCACCAACCTTAATGGGATGGGTCGTCGGCGCCTTAGGTTTAGGTGGATTAGATAATATTCAAAACTAATCTATATAAAAGGGGGTATTTTATGTCTGCACCACGTCATACTATGCCACGAAAAATAAATATCGTTCCCCCTTTGATTCTTGGATTGTCAGGGGGACAATCTTTTACATTTGTTCTTTCCCTATTCCTTTTTATCGGGATTGCGGCAACATTTAATGGAATTATTCATAATCTCATAGCTTTTTTAGTTGCCATAATATTGCTCGTCGTTGAATATACCCTATTCAGGGTTATCAACGGAGGGCGACGGGCTCTGATTCCTCACCATTGTAAGCGATGGTGGTCTATGTGCTTTAACCCACGGCGTTTCTCGGGACGAGGACAAAAAACAGCATGGGAGAGAAACAAAAAATAGTTGAAAGGAAGTATATGTACTTCCTTTCAACGTGTCTTTTTTTTTTACATACGTACTTTTAAGGAGGTTTTATATACATGTTTTCGGTCCCGTGGTTTAAACCGACATCACAAAAAGAGGAAAGAGGACGTCGTCAGGTTGTGGAACACAGCTTGGCGGAAGAAGTCCCTTACGAAGAAATAATAAATGAGTACATGATATATAGTGATGGGTCTATTGGTGCTTGTTTCCCTTTTACACCACTGTACGTGGATTCAATGGACGATATGGAAAAATACAATACGGAAATTATGTTGGGGACAATGGTCAATGCCCTGAGTTTAGGGACATATATGCAATTTGTGTGGAGAAAAGACAACCATATCCCAATTATTGATAGTCACAAGTTGCAAGTTCAAGCTGGCGACCCCATTGTTCATATGATGACGGACGACCGTGTCCGTTTTTGGAAAACAATGGCACAATCACAGAAAATATTCGGAATATCTTCTGAGGTATGGTTACGTCGTTTTTACCCTCGAAAAATGGCGCGCCCTTTTAACAAAATGATTGAACAGTCCATTCTTTCTGGAAATATTGGTGTAAGCGCGCAAAAAAATATTGTCGATTTTGTGAAGGAACATCAATATATAGAAAACGATTTCCGTGGACGGTGTTCGCAGATTTTATCACCTTTGAAAAATATTACCCATGTTCATCAAGCATCCGCTGATGAAATGTTACAAAGTCTGTGGCGCTTTTTTGTCGGAAAGTCAGATAACCCCAAATACTCTTCTGAAAAACCATTAAGAAGCTATTTTGGCGGTTGGGATGTCACGAAAAAATGGGGGTATTTATCGCTAGGCAATTTAGAAGACCGACTTATCAGCGTTATGTCAGTTGACATGTTCCCTGGTATTTCGTATCTTTCGATGATTAATTATTTGTTGTCTATTCCTGTCCCCATGACGTTGGTTATGAATGTAGCTCCCGTCAATATGGGGAAGGCCAAATCATTTATCAGGAAAACAATGAGACGATATGAAACAATGCTGTTTAAAACAGACCCCGAAAGCGAAGAACGGCTTATAGAATACACTGAACTCTTACGCGAATTGGATGGAAGTAACAACGTTCTATTTGATACTGAATTTTACATTGTCCTTGAAGGGAAAACCTTATATGAACTCAATGAATGGCGTGACACGTTTTTAACGGAGGCTCGGTCACGAGACTTTACTGTCAATCCAGAAAAAGCGGCGTTGGAACTTGTATATAAGGCGGCTATGCCTGGAGCGTGTGTTGTTGGCACAACTGACAGAGACGTTCGAATAAAGACTGAGAATGTTGCTGATATTGCTCCGGTTCTTGGGCCTATGGAAAGCGCGGCAAAACCAGTCATGCTTATGGGAGCACCTTACTCTGGTGTTTTTGGGTATGACCTGTTTGACCCTCGCTTACCTGCCTACCATGGTCTGATAATTGGCGCGACAGGCGCGGGTAAATCCTTTACCATGAACTTGCTTCTTCTCTCTTCCATGTCTCAGAATCCACAAGTCTACATTATAGATAAGGGTGGGTCGTATAAAAAAATTACATCACTGCTTGGTGGCAGTTATGTTGATACATCGAGCCCTGACGTGAGTTTTAACCCATTGGCTCCCAAAGCAATATGGAAAGAACGTATGCCAACCATATGTCTCATTTTACAGGAAATGGTTAAGGAAAGTAGTAGTGCCAGTGTTTCAAAGTTGGAACAAATTATTATTGAAAGGCTTGTCCATTCGCTTTTTATGGCGTTTGAGAATGAGAACAGGGAACCCACACTTTCGGATGCGTGGGCATACCTAAACGCAAACCGTTTGTATGACCCTGATAAGGAAAAGGAACTTGAGGTTCCACAGCGGAAAATAACCCTTCATCTTTCCCGCTGGACAAAGGCAGGAACAAAAGGCGCGTCTGTTTTGTCCAAATATGTAGATAATCCAATAACAAGTGTATCTCTTGAAAATGACATGGTTGTTTTTGACATGCTTGGGGTACAGGATAACCCCGAACTAACCAATGTTATGTTCCTGATTTTGTCCGACCTCATCGAACGGAAAGTGACATCCAATGTCCAACGCCATAAAATGATTGTCTTTGATGAGGCATGGTCTGTCTTGAAATCAAAAGAAGGTGGCATATTTCTTGCTAATCTCTATAAGACAATGCGTAAATACAACTGCATGATACTGTCAATTACACAGTCTATTGAAGATTTTACCGATTCTGACGCCGCGGCCGCTATACTTGGTCAAACATACCAGACATTTATTTTGCGTCAGAACAGCGCGGCAGAAGCCGATATTATTCAGGATGTTCTAAAACTCAATGACGGAGAGAAAAACCTGGTGACATCATTAAAGCGGGAGAAAGGAAAGTATTCAGAAGCTTTTTTAAGGCTTTCTGGTATTGGGAGTTCCAAGATGGCCATTACGCCAAGCCCAGTAGAATACTGGCTGGCGACAACAGACCCAAGCGATGTGCAGGTATATAACAATTATCTAAAAAATGGATTCTCGCCAAACAATGCCATTTTGGAATTATCTCAAAAATATCCCAAAGGGATTGACAATGAATAGCTTTAAACGGAGGGGTTGTTGAAGATGAGACAAAAAGAGAAAGGAGTTTCTGTCATTAAAAAATGCGTTGCGGGAATAATGCTGGCGTTGGTGGGGTTGCTATGTGTTTTATTTCTCCCCGCTCGTGAAGCCTATGCTTTGGGAGCAGAGGTTGTAACTCGCGCCGATTCTGCCATTGACCAGGGAATTTTAACTGTCGAAAATCAAAAAATAAATTGGTTGCAGAATAAGCTTTTCAACATGAATGACGTTGAGGCGTTGCTGAGTCTCCCTGAAATTTTGGAATCTACAAAAGATGTCATGAATGGATTTAAGCTTCAATTTCATCTTGATAAAATAACAGGGGCATCTTTTGCCAAGAAATCCAATGATATATCAGGTTATTTATGTGGAGACGGAATGAAAAAAAGTTTTAATAAAAGTTTTCGGGACTATCTGCAAACAGGAGGTATTAAGGCAAAGACGAACGAGGATGGAACCGTCTCGTATGAAGAATCGTCCAGTCAAGACGACATTGATATTAAAGAGCGTTTAGATAAAGGGCTGACACTTTCCGCGGCAGAAACACTCATAGACCGGTCATCTACCGCCATAAAAACTTCTGTGGGGTTTACTGGAGACCTTGGAGAGGAGCCAGATGCCATGGAAAGGAAGGGGCAGGAAAGCGCCGAGGCATATATAAAAGAGGTTGCGGATTATGCTCCTCTGGTCGTTCCAGAAGTGCAAGAAGGAATTGCGCAAACATTGTGGAACAGTACCGCTCCTGAAAATGGACTGACTCGAAATATGACCACCTTTAATATCGCTCAACAGTCAAAGCATCGGATGTTGAATGGCATTGCGTCTATTGCCGCCAAGTACACAGACGCAGAAAAATCGTACAGGGCTGGACTAAATACAGCCATTGATGAATATGACCAAACACTGACCGAAGCGGCTGCCCTAAAAGATGATGCGGCTCCTAGCAAGGGAATTAAAGTCATCGCTGGACTCTTGGCAACTCAAGTTAAGCAATTGCATTTCCAAAATATTGGGCTCATTACACTGTCTGACATGATGGCGGATGAAATACGTCTTCTCGATAAAATAGCCGTCATGGACCTGGAAGAATACGCTGTTAATGTCAGGGATTCTCTTGAAAAACGACTGGATATGTACGGACGGCATACCTCGGCTGGGAAGAGCTTATTTTAAACAAGGTGAAGCATATGAGAAAAAAAAGACGTGTAAACATACACTTCTCTAAAAAAAAGGTTATACGTATATGCATAGTGGTCCCTCTCATGTGTTGTGCCCTTTCCTTTTGTATTCATAACTATGCTGATGCGTTTGGTGGACTCTGTTACTGTTTCCATTGCCGCTTAAATCGTGTCGGACATCGCGTTATTGAAGCGGATAAGAAAATAGAGACAGCCGAAGTGGCAACGCTCGTCAATGAATTCAGAACGTTGTATAACGATTTCTGGGACACTGGCTCCGTGCCCATGGATGGGCTTTCACATATGAGCAGATATGATGGGCTTCATTCCCTTTCATTTCAAGACACGGACTCGCTGACGAGAAGAATCGGGAACCATTATGACAGTCTTGCGCATGGTTCCAGTGACATACAATCATCTCCCGAAACAGGAGCGGATGTCTATACCCAAGCGACACAAGGAAACACGCTGGATGATGTCCCTGCGCAGGGATTATATCCATATTTAACTGATATGGATTTCCCCGCAACCCAACGAGACATGGTCGCGGCATACTATAACCAAACCAAAGTCACGGGAAAAGGAGATATACGCGGAGAAAATGAACAATGTGACGATAAGGAAGAAAAAGAAATAGCCAAAAATAAAAAAATGTTTTTGGATATGGTAGACATGGGGAAAAAAAATGCCATGGCCGCTCAAGCAACAGCATTGCAAGGTCTGTATGAAAAGCAAATGCAAGAAACACAGACTGCCGCCAACCTTGATAAAATACAGTCTCTTTTAAAAGGGCAAAAGTTTACAGCCACAGATACAGGACTCAAACAAATAGCGGAATTGATGTCTCAGGTTGTACACTTGAGAACTCAAGCGGAAGGAAATTGGGAGCGTCTTCGCTCGTTGCATGCGCGAAAAATCATGCTCCTTTCCAGGTTGGGAAGTAATCACACACAAGAGTTTGAAAGAAATATAGATATGTCATTACGACAACGTCAAAGTTTTTCTGAAGCTCTGTTTTTGTTATATCAATAGTCAATTTACTACCCGCCACTTAACCCCTGCGTTTTTTGAAGTGGGTGGCCCCCTGAACAATGTCGATGGTAAAAACGAAAGAGGCTGTGATATTGTCACAAGCCTCTTTTTGCGTTTACTTAAGAATATAAAGTCAAACGAGATATAGAGAGAGGATTGTCTGTCCCATGAGTATCGTATTTTGGGTGTGCCATTTTTCTTTCTAAACATGCGAGTTTATCCATGTCAGGTTGTTGTGGCAACGCTCCTTCTAATGGACTGTCTTTCCATGTTACTTCAAGGAAACGTCCGATATCCCACAGTACATATGTTTGCGCATATAACGTATTCCATGCGTCCTTCACGTTCTTATTCAGTATGTACGACATGGTTCCATCTGTATGGTAATGGCAATCTTTGAGAAGTTTATTACAAAAGTCAACAATGGCAAGTGTAAAGGGATACCACTCCTGTACGTTTTGAGGAATGAGCGAGGTTGACGCCAAGGACGTAAGGCGGGGAAGAGTTAAAACTTTTCCCCGTTTTGAGTCTGTGATATTCATGTGCAATCCCAGTATTTTTGTGTTTTCTGAGAAACCGGCAATTTCTGAAAAACTCTCTACAAGCCCTTTATATTCTTGAGGTTGAACTATGACAATGGTCATGTCGCCCAATTTCATTTCGATATGTATTTTCCAGTTTTTCATTGCCTTAAGACGCGTCGGAAAATCTTCTTGTGAACGAAAAAGAAAACCAGATTCTCCGGATATGGCATTGATACACGCAAAGGATTGGAACGTAGGTAGTTCCTCATAGAGAGATGCGTAATATCTTAACATATTTTCCATTTTTGATTCTCCCCTTTTAGAAAGAAACTTCTTGTAAATGTGGCACAGTTGTCTCCGATTTTATTACTCGAAACATTTTCTGGTTTCCTGACGCGAGCCGACTTCCTGGCAGGGGAGGAATGTTTTCATCATACTCTCCCATTTTTATCCAGTCAGCCCTGGCAAGAAGGGGATGGTCCCACGGAGCGGCTTCTTCTTGCTGTTCCAGCCTCCACGCGAGCGTTGCTTCTTCTATTGTTTTGTATCCCGTATATACGACCACATCTGTGCCGCGGAGGTGTGTCTCAATATGCTTAATGTCGCGAAGGATTTCCTCGGGATGTTGGTCGAAAGGTTCTCCGCCGAAAATGACGATGGAATCTATCATTTTGCCCCCGCCCTCGTACGTAATGTTATAAAGTTCTTCTTTTCTTGGGTCTTTATCCTGAGACAAAGACGGATACCATAAATGAGGATTCTGGCAGTTGACACAGGGATGTCCGTTCATGGCCCGCTTACATCCTGAATAGACAAGTCCAATGGCAATACGTCCACATGGGTCATCTTGAAAATCTATAAACATAGTGTTAAGCATTAGTTGTCCTCTCTTTCGTGTACGCTTTGTTCGTGTGTAAAATCTGCGTTTGATGTACTTGGCTGATTTTCACCTTGGTGCAATGTGGAAATGTGTTCCTTTGGAATACTCGTATCTTCTTGCCTTTCTTGTTCTTCTTGTGGAATAGTTTTTTCTACCGTTACAGTCTGTATCCATGGAATGTATCCTTGGCATTTTTCTAAGAGGACTTTTGTGTGTTGCGGATATTGGATAGCTGTCAGCAACGAAAAAGAGCATAGGGTAACAATACAAAGCAAAAATAGAGATATAATTCGGTAGAACCATA
>Ga0172377_10003974_pt1 | contig 15224 bp, 13 predicted proteins | sample Pumphouse3metaG_FD_119749 | JGI IMG/M metagenome (GOLD analysis project Ga0172377, IMG submission 119749) | Leachate microbial communities from a municipal landfill in Southern Ontario, Canada - Pumphouse #3 metaG | ecosystem: Engineered > Solid waste > Landfill > Unclassified | place: Canada...
TGTATTATTCCTCTTTTTTTAGGACTATATGTTTTCAAAATATCAATTAAATCATTGTCACTTTCTCGGCTATGAATTATTACCGGTCTGTTTATTTCATCGGCAAGTTCTAATTGTTTAATAAGTAATTCTTGTTGTTTTTCTTTAGTTCCTGCTAAATAGTGATAATCAAGTCCAATTTCTCCAAGTAGTTGAATATTGTTTTCAGTTAGAGTTTTTTCAAGAGTTAGAAGACTGTTTGGAAGATCAAAATCTTTATTATCTAAATTCCAGGGGCCCAATCCAGTAGCAAAAAAGACAGATGGAATGTTTTTTAAATATTTTTTTCTTTCAATTATATCTTCTAGGTTTAAGCAAATGTCAATTCCTCCATAAAAGTTAGAGGTTTGAAGTTTTTTTACCAATTCATCAATATTTATTTTATTTTCTTTTATTCCCATAAGATGAAAATGGGTATCTACAATGTTTTTCATAAACTAGAGTAATATAGCATTTTTCATAATAATTCAATACAAAGAAAATTCTATAATTACAATATAATTTTGGTGATATGAATATTTTTAGAATTACTTTGTAATTTTTAACTAAAAAATGATGAGAAAATTATTAGGTAAGTTATTATCGCTATTAGAGTGCTTAAAAATGTTCCAAGTAAGTAATATTCTGAAAATTCAATCTTTTCCACAATTTTTTTATATCTTGCTATTGATTTTGCAGTTAATACAAATCCAATTGCTGCATACTGACCTTGAGTCAACATTAATAATATGATAAATCTTTCAAGTTCTCCAATTAAAGCTCCAGTATTTGGAACACCTTCCTTTTCCTCTTTTATAAAACCACTATATTTTGCAAGTACAATTTTTATTGTTATGCTAGCAGGTTTCATAATAATCAACAAAGCAAGTATAGCAGAAAGTATTTTAAAACCATTAACTTTAAATAAATCAAACAATTTTTTTATAGGATCTAAATAGAAAATATAAAGATTCTTTGAAAGGAATATTGCAAAACCTATAATCACAAATATGTGAATTGCTTGATCTAAAAAATATATACTTACTTCATGTTTTTCTCTATTTTTAATATTTGATTTTATAAAATCAACAATAAAATGTATAAAGGAAATTATAAGAGAATAAATAAAAAGCTTTGGAGTAAATAATGGAACTATCACAATTAGCATTGCTAGAGTATATAGAAGACAGTGCTTAATTAATTTTGGTTTGCATCCAATTTTATTTCTTGCAATCTCATCAGTTTGGAAATAAAAATCACCTAGAAAATGTCCGATTAACAATAGTATCAAGAGGTTGTAATTCATTTTTCTTTTCCTAAATATAGTTCAAAAGATTTGTTTATATTTTCTAATGCTTGAGTGTAAATATTTATATTTGATGATCTTAAACGGCTATTAACGCTAGGTTGCTTTATATTCAATATATGAGCTATTTCTACTTGAGTTTTTTTCTTCTTTATTGCCAAATCAATTACCTTTTTTTGTTTAGTAGTCCAACTAGATTTAAGAACATTACACATTGAAATTGCCGAATTTATTAAGTTGTCTAGGATTATATTATCAGAATGGACAATAATAGATGAAGATCCTTTGTTTTTGTTGGTTAAAGTTTTGGCATCGTTGATTGCAAAGCGTGCATAATGATATGCAGGACCATCTATTAAGGAAGAATCTTTCAAAATAATAGTTGTGTTTATTTCTCCGACACCTATTCCAAACCTCAGTTGATAAGGTGCCATTGCTTCTTCAATCTCTTCAATTATTTTAAAAAGGTCTTTAGAATTTTTTAAAAGTCCTTGAAAGCTATCGCCTAAAGTTATAATAAATTTTGATGCAATATCATCTTTATGGTTTTTATTAATTTGATAAATCATTTTAACATATAACTTTTGCACATCATTTCTGTTATCTATTTCTCTAGAATCAATAATATCACCAATAATTGCAAAATATATTTCTTTTTCTGAATTCATTTTTATTACCCTAATAAAATACTAACATACATATCAAGGTAAAACAAGAATTGGTGGTTAAAAATATAGGTTTATAAATCTATAATATGAAAATATAGAATTATAACACTATATTTATAATTATAGGGTTGAAATTCTATATTCCCAATTGTAACGAATAATTAAATACTATAACAAACACCTAAAGTTAACTGGGTATCATTAAGAGTATCACCACTTATATTTGCATAATTATTTATAAGAATAAGGTCAATTTGTCCATAAAAGTTTAAATTCTTATTACAAGTATAAGAGGCATGAACACCTGAGACAAAGGTTTCTGAAGCAGCATTTCTAGTTTCCGTAGCATCTTCATCTGCATGATTGTCTGTAGGATGGGTTGTACTAGGAGTAGTAGCAGAATTAGTGGCTTCAGTGGCAGCCCAACAAGTATAACAATCTGAAGTTCCGTGTTTCATAAAGAATAAATTACCTTCAACACTCCATTTACCATAATCTTTTAAACCAGCATTTGCATTAAATACTAGAGCGTCCCCACCATAGTCATATCCTAAAAATTCAGGGTCATAATAGCTTGCTCCATGATTATTGGTATAATCTCTTATTGCTACAACAAAATTAATTCCATATTCACCTGCATGTTGTATGCTGTCTTCCGCTACTGTCATATTATCTCTTAAGTACAAATATGGATTTGTTTTAGCAAATTCTAAGCTTGCTTTTCCTGCATAACCGGCGATTTCTTTGGTAGCTTTTACTCCACCAAGAAATCCTAATGCAGAAGGATTATTATTTCCTTCGCCGGGTAAAAGAAATTCATCTACGATAGCTTGCCCATAAATGTTAATTCCTTTAATAGGAGTATAATCTGCTTCAAAAGCTATTATTGAATTTGCGTTAGCTCTAATGTATAGGTTATGGTAAATAATATGAGGACTTAAAACTCTTAAATCAAGATTATTAGTTTCACTTTCATACATAATTTCTTCTGTTAAAACTAAGCCAACTTTATCATGGAAGGCTTTAAATTCAAGACGATGTGCTATAAATGCTCTAATACCATCTTGAATATCCCATTGTGAATTTCCCTGTTGAGGAGTAATACTACCAAGTGTAACATTATCAGAAATATACATGTTTTGATGTGGGAAAAATGATGTTACAAAAGTATATTTGTAATTATCACTAAAAGTAGTGAATCTTGCTAAATTATGATAATAAAGATTATCACTTACTGTTAGGTTCCCTGTTTCACCACAACCCCAATCTAAGCGATCACGTCCAACTTCAAAACTCCAATAATCACCACCAAGAGAAGCAAAAGCTCTATAAGGAATTGCAAAGTCTAAATCTGACATGGTTGAGGGTGGAATCATAACAATATTGGTTCTAAATTTATCAGTTCCAAATTTTTTAGCCAAAACAGGACTATTTCCAACAGAAAGATCAGCAAAACTATAAACATGGTTACCTGACCAAGCTTCAAAGTTTAAATCTAAAAAAGGTTTATGATGAATTTTATCATATACCCAAATATCTCTATTAGCAAAATCAAGATTAGTAGCTGTATAACCATCTGTGTTAGGATGAGCAAAACTTTCAACTGTTGTTTTGAAAGTCCAGTCAAAAGAAACGCCTTTCCCTTCATAATCCATGTTAATATCAAGCTTATCATTAATGTAATTCATTACTTTTTGATCTGCTTTTGATAAATTGAGGGAATTAATTTTATCCAGCATTAACTTTAACTCGTTATCTGAGTAAGGAGCGGTGTAAGAGGGTTGTGATAAACCATTTTTAACATATAGATATGAAATAGCTTCATAAGTATCATCATCTAAGCTTCTAATTTTTTGGCCATTATTTGCTGAGAAGAGGGGCGAAATTGCAATTATTGCAATAAGTAAAAAAATAACAACATTTTTTTTCATATAAACTTCCTTAAAAAAAACTTCTCGAATTTTAACCCCATATAACAAAAAAAGAAAGGAATAAAATTAAAAATTTATATTTAACAAAAAGTAAAAAAGATAAAAAACATGTGTTTGGTTGTGGTTATTTTTTTAATTTTGATGTAAACTAATCAAGCTTTCTTTTTTTTTGGGAGGACTACAATGAATAACAGAATTGCTATCCCAGCTCTAACTAAAGAGCTTAATGGGGTATTGATTGATGCCGATACAATTGAGCGTCGAGTAGCAGAACTTGCAGCACAAATTAATATTGATTATAAGGATATAAAACAGCCTCTTATTCTTGTTGGTGTATTAAAAGGCTCCTTTATTTTTTTGGCTGATTTATGCCGAAGAATTACAATTCCACATGTGGTTGATTTTATCTCAGTCTCAAGTTACGGAAAATCAAGTATTACCACAGGTAATGTAAGAATGCTCATGGATACTAGGGAAAACCAAGAAGGTCATCACGTTTTAATTGTTGAGGATATTCTTGATAGTGGTTTTACTTTGGATTATTTAAATCGTAATTTTTCAACTAGAGGACCTCTTTCTGTTAAAAATATTGTATTGTTGGATAAGCCTAAACGACATGTAGTTCCTGTGGAGATCCATTATTTGGGTTTTGAAATTCCTGATGTTTGGGTTGTTGGTTATGGTTTGGATTATGCTGAAAAATTCAGAACCCTTCCATATATTGCTGAAATGAATAAAGTTGAGGAGTAGATAATGAGTGTTTCTTCTATTGTTGGTGGACAGTGGGGTGATGAAGGAAAAGGTAGAATTGTTGACTATCTTGCACAGAACGCAGATTTGGTTATCCGTTTTCAAGGTGGGGATAACGCGGGACATACTGTAGTTAATGAAATGGGTAAATTCGCCCTTCATATTATTCCATCGGGAATTTTTAACGAGGAGACTCTTTCTATTGTTGGTGCTGGTACTGTAGTAAATTTTGATACCATGAAACAAGAATTGGAAGATATTCCAAAAGAGTTACACAAGAATCTTTTAATTGATTATAGAGCACATTTGATTTTTCCTTTTCATTGTTTGCTTGATGGAGCCGAAGAGGCAAATAAAGCTGGAAATTGGAAGGTTGGAACTACCAAAAGAGGTATTGGTCCTTGTTATTCAGATAAGGCCTCAAGATGCGGAATCAGAGCAGTAGATATTTTAGATGAAGAACGATTGAAAACTAGACTTGAAATGCTTCTTCCAAGGAAAAATAGAGATTTAGAGTTTTATAACTTAAAGACTTTTACAGTAGAAGAATGTATGGAAATCTGTGCTAGATGGAAAAAGGAATTTGGTTCACAAATTAGAGATACTCTTCCAATTATCAGGGAAGCTGTTGAAGAGAAAAGAAATATTCTTATGGAAGGTCAACTTGGAATAATGAGAGACCTAGATTGGGGTATTTATCCATATACAACAAGTAGTAATCCAACTAGTGGTGGAGCTTGCAACACTGGTGGTATTTCTCCAAGATCACTTAAACACATTATTGGTGTATTTAAAGCTTATTCTACAAGCGTTGGTGGTGGTCCTTTCTGTAGTGAATTATTTGATGATGATGGAAAAAAACTTAGAAAAATCGGCAATGAATTTGGAGCTACAACAGGACGACCAAGAAGATGTGGATGGTTTGATGCTGTTGCAGCGGATTATTCAAATTACCTTAACGGTTTTACAGAAATTGCAATTACAAAGCTTGATATCTTAGATAACTTTGATGTAATCAAAGTTTGTACAGGTTATAAAATTGATAATGAAATTTATCATTATCTTCCTGAGACCAGTCTTCAAGAAAGAGCAAAACCTCTTTACGAGGAATTCCCAGGTTGGAAATGTGATACTACAAGTGTGCGTAAATGGGATGATTTACCAACTAATGCTAAAATTTACATAAAGAGTCTTGGTGAGTTTATTGGAGCAAAGATTAAATATGTTTCTGTTGGACCTGAAAGAGATCAGATTATAGTACTATAATCGGGAGATTTTATGAATTCATTTTCTTTTGATACTTACATTTCTCCCATGACTTGGCGTTATGGGAGTCCTCAAATGAGACAGCTTTGGTCTGAGACGTGGAAGAGAAAAACCCTTAGGAAAATTTGGGTTGCTTTGGCCCGTGCCGAATCAAAGGCTGGTCTAGTTACCGAAGATCAAGTAAAAGAAATGGAATTAAAAGTCAATGATATTGATATTGAAAGATCTTTAGAATTGGAAAAAGAACTTCATCATGATTTGATGGCTGAAATTAAAACTTATGCTGAAAGTTGTCCTACTGCAGGGGGAATAATCCATCTTGGGGCTACAAGTATGGATATTCTCGATAATATGGATGCAATGAGACTTAAACAATCAATTTCTATTATCAGAAAGCGGTTAGTCAGCCTTTTAAATATTGCTTGCCTTAAAATACAAGAAACTAAAAATCTTTATTGCATGGCTTTTACTCATATTCAAAGTGCAGAACCGACAACCTTAGGTTATAGATTAAGTCAAATAGCTCAGGATTTACTTTTTTGTCTTAAAGAACTTGATGCTCTTGATATCAGAGGGAAGGGCTTCAAAGGTGCAGTAGGTACTGCAGCTAGTTATCAACTTCTTCTTGAGGGAACAGGTTTAACTTTTGAATCTTTTGAAAATTTAATTCTTGATGAGCTTCAAATTAAAGCTTTTACGGTTACTACTCAAGTTTACCCGAGAAGCCAGGATTTAAAAGTAATGCAGGTATTAAGTTTAATTAGTTGTATTTTAAACAAAGCTGCTTTGGATTTTAGAATTCTTCAAAGTAGTAGTATTGGAGAACTCAACGAACCCTTTGGGAAAAAACAAGTAGGTTCTTCTGCTATGCCATTTAAAAGGAACCCAATAAATTCTGAAAAAATTTGTTCTCTTTCTAGACTTGTTCATTCGTTTGAAGCAAATGCTTGGGATAATGCTTCTCTTTCAATTTTAGAAAGAACTCTTGATGACAGTGCAAATAGAAGAATCTATCTTCCAGAAAGCTTTCTTGCTTTGGATGAATGTATGATTGTTGAAGAAAAAATTCTCTCATCTATGGTTGTAAATCAAGATGCAATTAAGCGAAACTTTGATAAGTTTGGTGTGTTTGCTGCTACGGAAAAACTGTTAATGGAAACAGTTAGAAATGGTGCTGATAGGCAGGAAATGCATGAACTAATAAGAAATTATAGCTTAGATGCTTGGGCAGAAGTTCAAAAAGGTAATACAAACCCCTTAAGAAAAGCCTTAAGCAAAGATAAAACAGTTTTGCGTTTTCTTTCTGAAGAAAAAGCTTTTAATCTTCTTGATGCTTCAAGTTATTGTGGTCAAGCTACTAGTTTATCCGAAAAAGTTGTAGAAAGTGTTTCCAGTTATCTTAGTTCCTCGTCGAGAGAACAATAATTTCCTAATGCTTTTGCTATTGTTTTACTTAGTTCTAAAAGAAAAGTAGGAGAACTAATTAATTTTTCTTCTTCTTGGTTTGAAATAAAACCTATTTCTATTAAAACTGATGGAACCATTGAATTATTTAAAACATATAAATTCCCATTTTTTAATCCCCTATTTCTAAGTTCAGGAAAATCAAAGTTTATTCTTTCTAAAATGGTCTGAGCCAGTATTTTATTATTATTAAACTTTTTTGTGTAAAAAATTTCATAACCAGAGGCAGAAACAAAAGTTGAGCTGTTTGCATGTAAGGAAATAAAAATGGAATTTTCAAATTGCTGAGTTAGCTTTGATCTTTCTTTGAGGCTGACAAAAATATCAGAGTCTCTAGTAAGGATAATTTTTTTTTCTGGCATAAGTTTTAATATTTGGTCTTGAAGGTTAAGTGCTAATTCAAGATTTAGATTTTTTTCTTGAGAAATTTTACCTAAAGCTCCTGGATCTTTTCCTCCATGACCAGGATCTATAATTATGGTAGATATCGGCTCTGAAAAAAGTAATAAAAGAGAAAATAGGCAATAAATGGAAAAAACAAAGGCCTTTTTCAAAATTTTTCGTCTCCTTCAAAAATTTTAATTAGGGCAGGATAATCCAATTGATAATCACTTAAAAAGGGTTTAACAAGCTTTTTTTGCAACTTAATAAGTCCTAGACTCCAATGCATAATATTTCTCCCTCTCTGTTGCTTTATTCCTAGAACTCGACTAAGACATCTTTTATAATCAGAATCTTTGTCGCGACTTTCAATCAATTCTAAAAAATAAGGCATTTTATAAGAAATAAGAGGGGAACTATAACCTGTATATCCAAAGAGCCAACTCCTAAGTCCAAAATCCAAGGTTTGCCAATGGAAAGATTGAATATTTTCGTCAAATCCATGAAGATTGTTAAATATTTCAAGATTGTAAAAAGCATATCCATAAACTGGATATAAAGTAATTTGGGTGAAATCCTGATTAATATCATAATCTAAATCAAACTGTTTTCTACTAAGACGTGGTTTTCTAATAGTTGGCATTATTTCATCAACTTTGTTTATTAAATGTGGGCAGATAAAAGCAACCCTTTTTTGGTCTTTTAAAAAGGTAGAAAGAAGTTCTCCTTCAAAATTAATTAAATTAGTATCTGTAGATAATAAAAGGAAAAATTTAGAAAAACAAAAAGATGATAGTCCATTGATTTTTGATCCTTTACTCAAATTTTTGGTTGAAAGGATGAAATTTATACTACTGTAGGATTTTACCAATGAAGGAATGGAGTCAGTTTTGTCGTTATTCAAAAGAACGAAAATTGGAATATTTTGACTTTTCGTAGAAAACCATTCAAGAACCCTTTCAAGTCTATCACAATTATTTTCATCAATGATTACAATTGAATAGGGAATCTGTTTGTGAAGGGAATTTAGGACATTTGAAATGTCGTCACTTTTATGAATAATTTTAAAATCGTCTTTTTCCACTTTTTAAGATTACCTTGATATATACTTTTTAGCAAGTAAAGATAAACTTTGTTTTTTAAATATACCCTTTGAAGTTTTAAAAACAATTAAAAAATAAAAAATTTAGGGTAATGAATAATAACATATATAAAATTTAGATGATAAGAGGTTTAATTATTTTTTTGTTTGTTGTATCATCATTTTTGAGGTATTACTTTATGATTGATTTGAAAGACATTGAAAACCGTAGAGACGAGATTTCTGCGAATATTAAAAACCGATATATGAACTGTGATATTGATGCTTTAATAGTACTTCAGAAAGAGAGAAGTGCTGCATTAAAAGATGAAGAATCATTAAGAGCAAGAAGAAATGAAATTGCTAATCTTATGAAGACAAAAATGGAAAAAGAAGAGCGAATGGCTTTGATTTCCGAAGGAAAAGAACTTAAGCTACAAATTGCAAACAAAGAAAAAGAAACTATCTTAGTTGAAGAGAAGTACCAAGCACTTGCAAAGCAAATTCCTAATTACTCTCATCCTGATGCTCCCTTAGGGAAAGAAGACAAAGACAATACTGCAATAAAGTTTTGGGGAAATGTTCCAAAATTTAATTTTCAAGCAAAAGACCACGTTCAATTAGGAGAAAGTCTTGATTTAATTGATTTTGAAACAGCAAGAAAAGTATCTGGACCAAAATTTTATTATTTGAAAAATAAAGCTGTAATCCTTCAAATGGCGCTTGAACGTTATGCAATTGATATCGTTATGAAGCATGGTTTTACTCCTATGATTACTCCTGATGTTGCAAAACTTGAAATTCTTGAAGGAATTGGGTTTAACCCTCGTGGAGCTGAAACTAATATTTATTCAATTCAAGATACTGATACTTGTTTGGTAGGAACTGCAGAAATAACTCTTGGTGGTTACCTTGCTAATACCATTATTGAAAAGGACAAACTACCAATTAAATTTACTGGACTTTCTCATTGTTTTAGAAGAGAAGCTGGTGGAGCAGGTCAATATTCCAAAGGGCTTTACAGAGTTCATCAATTTAGTAAACTTGAAATGTTTGTTTTCTGTCTTCCTGAGCAAAGTGATGACTTTCATCAACAACTTTTGAAGATTGAAGAAGAAATTTTCCAAGGTTTGAATTTACCCTACAGGGTAGTGGATACCTGTACTGGAGACCTTGGTGCTCCGGCTTATAGGAAATTTGATATAGAGGCTTGGATGCCAGGCCGTGGGGAAAATGGAGAATATGGTGAAGTAACTAGTACTAGTAATTGTACAGATTATCAATCACGGTCTTTAAATATTCGTTATAAAGATGATGATGGAAAAATTCAGTATGTTCATATGCTTAATGGTACTGCAGTAGCTCTTTCAAGGGTAATGGTTGCATTATTAGAAAATTTTCAGACCTCTGAAGGTTTTGTGAATATTCCGGAAAGTTTAATTCCTTATACAGGATTTAAACAAATAAATTAAAGGAGCTTGTTTTGTCTGTTAGTGCTTTATTTACCGATTTTTATGAATTAACAATGATGCAGGGATTTTACTTAAGTAAAAAAAATCCTGATGTGGTTTTTGATATGTTCTATAGAACTAATCCTTTTGAGGGTGGTTATGCCGTATTTACTGGTTTGGGTGATTTACTTAAACAACTTGATGGTTTGACTTTTTTAAAAGAGGATATTGATTATTTACGTTCTTTAAATAAATTTGATCCAAGGTTTTTAGAATATTTAAAAACTTACTGTTTTAACGGTGATGTATATTCAATGGAAGAAGGAAGTATTGTTTTCCCTAATGAACCGTTAATCAGAGTTCATACAAAATTATTAGACGCTCAGCTAATTGAAGGTTTACTTTTGAATACCATTAATTTTCAAACTTTGATTGCTACAAAGAGTTGTAGAGTTGCCACTGCTTCAGGAGACTCTATTGTAATGGAGTTTGGCCTAAGAAGAGCGCAAGGAGAAAATGGGGCAATGGCAGCAACTAGAGCTGCTTTTATTGGTGGATGCAATAATACTAGTAATACTTTGGCTGGAAGAAAATTTAACATTCCTGTTAGTGGAACTATGGCACATAGCTGGGTAATGAGTTTTGATAATGAATTAGAATCCTTTAGAGAATTTGCCCGGTATTATCCAGATAATTGTATTCTTCTAATAGATACTTATGATACCCTTGGAAGTGGAATTGAAAATGCCATTATTGTTGGACTTGAACAAAAAAGTAAAGGAAAAAAGATTGGAGTAAGAATTGACAGTGGTGATCTTTCCTATCTTTCAAAGATAATCCGACAAAAACTAGATGATGCAGATTTAAAAGATGCCATTATTTGTGTTTCAAATGATTTAACAGAAGAAATAATATATGCTCTTGTTAAAGATAATGCTCCAATTGATAGTTGGGGAGTTGGAACTCATCTTGTTACTGGTGGAACGCAGAGTTCTTTAAACGGGGTTTATAAATTATGTGCAAAAGCAGATGTTAATGGTAAGTTTATTCCTGTAATGAAAATAAGTAATTCTATGGGAAAAATAACCAATCCTGGAATAAAACAAGTTTATCGTTTTTATGATAGTGAAGGGCAAGCTCTTTCTGATTTGATTTGTTTGGCTGATGAAAAATTAAAGGTTGGAAAAGATTATATGTTTTTTCATCCAATTTCTGAAGCTGATTTTTTCAAAATGACGAGTGATAAATATTCTAGAATCGAACCCATGCTTTTTAAAGTAATGGATAAGGGGCATAGGATTGATAAAATGGAGACTTTACAAGAGCTTCAGCAAAAAGTAAAGAATAATCTTAATCTTTTTCATAAGAGTTATAAGAGATTTATTAATCCTCATATCTACAAAGTTTCTTTGTCAAGCAAACTCTCTTCAATGAAATTGCGCTTAATTAAGGAAATTAAATTAAAATAATATGGCTACAATAGAGTTTGTTAAAGTTATTTTTCTTGGTTTGATACAGGGTATTACTGAATGGTTACCTATAAGTAGTACTGGCCATATGATAATTTTTGATAATTTTTTTCCTTTGGCAATTTCTGATGAAGGGCGAAATTTTCTTCTTGTTGTTATTCAGCTTGGTTCTGTTATGGCAGTATTAGTTTTATTCTTTAAAGAACTTTGGCCAAAAGAAAGAAAAATTTGGCTATTATGGGCAAAAATTGCTGTAGCTTCAGTACCTGCAGCGGTTTTTGGATTTCTTTTTGAAGATTCAATTACCAGTAAATTATTTAACGTAAAGGTTGTCAGTATTGCTTTAATTTTTTATGGAATTGTTTTTATTCTTATTGAAAAACTTCATAAAAAAAATAATTTTCATTACAAAATTACCAGTATTGAGCAGATTAGTTTTTTAGATGCTCTAAAAATTGGTTTCTTCCAAGTTTTAGCACTTATCCCTGGAACTAGTAGAAGTGGATCTACTATTATTGGAGGTATGTTAGTATCTCTCGACAGGTCAGTAGCAGCTAAATTTAGTTTTTTCTTGGCTCTTCCGGTTATGTTTGGAGCTTCCTTTCTTGAAGTGGTAAAATCCAAAGCAGCCTTTACTAAAAACGAGTGGGAAATAATTGTTATTGGTACAATTGTTGCGTTTTTGGTTTCTTTTTTTATAATTAGATTTCTAATGGATTATGTTAAAAAACACAGTTTTTGTGTATTTGGTTATTATAGGATAGTATTAGGACTATTGTTACTTATCTTTTGTTAAAGAAGAGGCTTTCTTAATTTTAATTCCTTTCTTTGTTAAGCTATAGATAGTTTTATCAACATCTCGTAGCTTTTCTTCTTTTTCATTGAATAATTCTCCTTGAATGGGGGTCTCACCTTTATAAGTCTTTGAAAGACTGAGACCTAATAGCCTAACACCTTTACTTTTTATCCATTTTGACAGCAATAACTTTTTGGCTTCATCATAAATCTGCTTTGTGTTCAATATTGCAGTATTTGGAGTACTTTGAATAGTAAAGGTTGAAAAATCTTGATAACGTATTTTTACTGAAATAGTTTTAACCAAAACTTTTTCTTCAATAGCACGAAATCCTAAATCGACTGATAAATCCAACAAACAAGAAAAAAGTTGTTTTTCTTCATAAATATCATCATAAAAAGTTCTTTCACTTGAAATGGAATGGTTTTTTGTATCTCTAATGAAAAGTCCCAAATCTTGGCCTCTAACAGCCTTATAAAGGTAGTTTCCTAGTGAAGTTCCTACCTTTTTTTGTAGATCTTCAAGAGAAAGTTGACGAACCGCTTGAGTGGAATTTAGATGTTTTTTTTCCAAGAAAGCCCAGGTACTTTTTCCAATTCCGAATAGGTTTTTTAATCCAATAAGGTCGATAAAAACCTGTTCTTTCCCCCTAGAAACTAGGCATAAGCCATCAGGTTTATTATAATCACTTGCCATTTTAGCTATAAAACAATTTGATGCTATTCCAATACTAATGGTAAGTCCAGTATTATTAAAAACTTCTTTCTTTATTAACAAAGCAGCATGTTTAGGCTTTCCAAATAATCTAAAAGAACCAGTCATATCTAAAAAGGCTTCATCTATTGAAACTTGGTGAACTTCTGGTGAATAGTGACTAAGAATTTCCATAATTTGTTTACTAATTTTGCCATAATGATACATCCTGGGTTTTACAAATATGGCCTTAGGGCAAAGCTTGTAAGCTTGAAAAGCTGGCATGGCAGAGTGAATATGGTACTTTCTTGCTTCATATGAGCAAGTTGATACTACTGATCTTTTTTCTAAAGTCCCAATGACAATTGGTTTGTTTCGATAATCTGGGTTTTCATATTGTTCAATTGAGGCGTAAAAAGCATCCATATCAACATGAAAGAAAACACTACCCATTAAATTTTCCTTATATTTGTTTCGATTAAAGCCTTTAAAAAATTAGTAATTGGAATTCCAGATTCTTTAAGCATTATTGGAAAATGACTTTGTTCAGTCATACCGGGAATAGTATTGATTTCATTTAAATACAAAATGTTACTATCGAGGTCCAGAAAATAATCTAAACGTGCAAAACCCTTTAGATTTAAAGCTTGAAAGAGAATCTTTGATTGTTTTTGAATATTGGAAATTTGTTTTTGACTGATAGGTGCAGGACAAACAAAAAAAGCTTTACTTAAAGTTGAGTATTTTTTACAGTAAGTTAAAGGCCCTTGGATGTTTGTAATAGTCCCAGGAAGGGTGACTTGAATATTTTCACCATCTTGAAAAACTCCACAATCGATTTCCATTCGATTTTCTATGTAGGTTTCAAATAAAACCTTTTCACTGTATTTTTTTGCTTTTTCAAAAGCCTTAATTATATTATTATTATTTAATTCTGAAAGTAAACTTATTCCGAAGGAGGAACCTCCTGCTTCAGGTTTAACAAAAATTTTATTTCCAAGATTCTTAAGTGTATTTAAAGTAGGACAAACTAAAGTAGAAATTCCAGGTACAGTATTTATGTATTTTTCGACAAGAATTTTTGTAAGCTCTTTGCTCATACAAATTGCGGAACCCAATAATGAGGCACTAGTGTAGGGAAGGTCTATCATGTCCAACAATCCTTGGAGTTTTCCATCTTCTCCTTCTGAGCCATGAGCAATAATAAAACAAAGGTCAATTGAAAGTTTTTGATTGTTTATAAAGAATCCTCTTCCCATTTTAATTTCTATTTCTTCACCTGAATTTTCCAAAGAGACAGCTTCGGTTAGGAGAAAAGTTCCTTGTTTTGTTATTTTTATTAAAAGAATGTTGTAATCAAGTTTTTGTAGTTGAGTATAAATATTTTTAGCACTATTAATTGAAACTTCATGTTCTGAAGATCTTGCACCATAAATTAAAGCAATATTTTTCATCTTTTTTCCTTTAAATCTATAATTTCAAGAAGAGTTTTTTTCTCATCCCAAGGTATTTTTACACCATTTTTTCGAGCTATAGTCTTTTCTTTACCTTTACCTAAAAGAAGTACAAAACTATTTTTTGGAGCTTCTTTGCAGGCTTTTAAGATGGCCATTTCCCGATTTTCAATATGAGTTATTTTAGGAAGATCTTTTTTTTCAACAAGTTTAATAATATCCTGATAAATACTTTCTGGATCTTCATCTCTAGGGTCTTCTTCTGTAATTATTATCTTTGAACAAAAATGGGTTGCCAGTCGTCCCATTTCCCACCTTTTTTCTCTATCTCTGAAGCCACCTTCTCCAAAAACTACTGTAATAAAAACCTCAGGATACAATTTTCTTAAAAAAGAGAACAAATTTTCATAAGCCTTGGCTGTATGTGCAAAATCAACTATATAAGTGACTGTATTTCTTTTTGTTAAGAAAAACCGACCATCAACTCTTTTTAACA
>Ga0172377_10003977_pt1 | contig 15222 bp, 12 predicted proteins | sample Pumphouse3metaG_FD_119749 | JGI IMG/M metagenome (GOLD analysis project Ga0172377, IMG submission 119749) | Leachate microbial communities from a municipal landfill in Southern Ontario, Canada - Pumphouse #3 metaG | ecosystem: Engineered > Solid waste > Landfill > Unclassified | place: Canada...
ACCTTTTGCGGGAGCGTCTTTGCAAAAGAAACGCCCTGCCCGCTGTACCGCATTTCGAGAGCGCGCACGCCGTGCCAAGTGAACACGAAGTTCCTGACGTTTATCTCCCATTTTCTTTGAAGCGAATATAGCGGCGTGTAAAAAGTATCAATTGAATTTTCATCAACGATTTCCTGCGGAGTCCGTTTATTGATATCAAGCAGCGGAATGCCGCGTTCTTTGCAAGCGGCGATTATATCCGGGTCCAAATATTTTTTACCGTCATAAGCACAAAATAATTTGCACTTTTCATCCAAGTGTTCAAGCAATGCCCGGAACACGACTTCGCCATAGGAGCCGCCCCCGTGAAACTTCGCGCTGTGTATGGGCTGCACCGCGACCAGATTATAGAGCAGGTTCATAAAATCTTGCCTATCAGTTCAACGGGACGCACCAAGAACGGCATCTTCCTGTACAAGAAGGCGAGGGACTTCGCGAAAGCATAGGAGCGCACGATGTACGCGCCGGCGACGCCGACTTTCTTTTCCTGATACAGGAAAGCGTCCTTGGCATTCGCGATCACATCATCGTAGTATTCGTTAATATGAATGCTCTTATCCGCATTCACATGCACCGGAATATTCTTCAGGTCGGTGTAAAAATCCTTGCGGAGGATCTTCGGCAAGAACACGTTCATGCTTTCCGGAACCTTGCGACCGCGCGGGTCGATGATCCGGGAGCCGAAAAAGTGCAGCACCTTTCCCTCAGGTATAAATTTGCGCCCATAAGCGAGCTGGCAGTTCCATTCGCCGGGCATCTTCTTGATGACGTACCCGAACTTGAAATTCGTTTCGGCGAGTGCGGCCATATCGTAAGGATAATTTTTGGAAACGCAGTACAGCCAGAGTTCGTGCCATGTCTCAAAGAACTTGCGGCATTGCGGCGTATCGCTCGCGAACATCACGCCCCCGTTAAAAATTTCATCGTTTAGAATCGGGGAAAAGCCCATCATCTTCGCGTTGTTCAGAATTTTCTTCCGGTTGATTGCCTTGTGCAAGTTTGTGTGGAAATCCAGCACGGCATAGATTCCGCCTTTCCACTCCGCGGGAATCGAGAGGTCGCCCACAACCGCGATGTCGGAATCCATATAAAGAAAATCATCGTCCACCACATTCCGCATCACCGTCTTGAGGTAGCGGGAACGGAGCATCGGCGTGAATTTTTCATCCAGCGTAAGCACTTTCAGTTCGTCAACGGCATCCTTAAGCGCCGCACGGCGCCCCGTAAGGGTCGCAGCGGTCTTATCGTCCGTGAGGAGCGTCACGAACGCCCCCGGATTATGCACCCGCAGGGACGCGATCGCCACGAGCGTCTGCTCGCAAAAAAAATCTTTCGGGGAACTAGTCAGGACAAAAAGGTATTTCATCATTTATGCCGGGAAATGTAGTTTTTCAAAAACATCGCAGCGCGGCAGAGCCTCGGAAACTGGCGATAAACAAAAAAGAACGGGAACCGAATTTCAGGGTCCAGTTTCCGCGGGGCGCCATAGAATGCGGTCTTTGCATTATAAATTATCCGCAGGGCATCATCGCTGATTTTTTCTTCCTTCTTTATCTTCTCAAAGAATTCATCTTTCATCAGCGGATGCGGCTCGCTTTTCCCGTCTATTCCGGAGCCGAAGAAATGAATGATCTTTGCGCGGCAGAGAAGCGGATAAATCGTCTTCACCCGGGACAAATGATTATACGCTTCGCGGACCTGACAGTTCCATTCCCCGGGCAGTTCCTTCAGCGGAAATCCCAGCACACGGTTCGCTTCGTTCAAAGACAACTGATCCACATCAATGCCGTTCGCTACGCAATACAGATATAGCTGGTGCCATTTGTCAAAAAATTCTTTTGCCTCTGCATCATCCTTTGCATAGATAAGTCCGCCATTGAAATACAGGTTCTTGAGCGACAATGCAAAATTCAATTTTTTGATTCTTGCATTAATCAGCTTATGCTTTTTATGATACCAGTCATTTTCCCGGGCATGCAGGTCAGCGACAGCGGCCACGTCGCACCATTCGCTGAACGGCGCCTCCAGGGAATCAACAATCGCCGTATCTCCGTCAATATACAGAAAATCGCCTTCAATCAAATTGCGCATATCCGTTTTTAAAAGACGGGAGCGGACTTTGTTAGAAATCTCCTTTGCGAATTTCACGGTTCTATATTCATCAACCAGGTCCCTTATCTTGCCGCGGAAATTGATCAGATTAGCGTCGGTTCCATCATCCACAAGTAAGGAAATAGACGCCCCCGGATTATAATGCCGGAGCGAAACGACAGAGACAAGCGTCTGCTCGTAAAAAATGTCTTTGACATCACTCACCAAAACGTATAAGAATTTCATCGTTAAGCGGGCCTCCGTTTCTGCAGCATCCATTGTAAGCCAAGAGCGACCAATACTACGGAATATAAAATAACTTTTTGCGGAATATCCATCGAAAGCCAGCCGGAATTCATCGCGATATATAAAGCAAGCAGAGCGGCCATCCACGCAAGCTGTGTCCATAACTTCATCGAATACGGCCAGAGCCCTAATTTTGCCAGATAAGCATTATTCCAGATCATGGAAACCAGGTTGTAAGAGAGCATCGACAACGCCGCCCCCACGAGTCCGAATGCCGGTATTAGAAAATAACCGGAAAGCAGCGCTATCCCGAGAGAAAAAATGTTCATTTTCAGTGTATACAGACTTTTTCCGATTCCGTTCATGATCGTCAGCGCCATGCCCCAGAATCCGGCGAGCAACTGCACCATCAATAAGATTCCGAGCGCTTCCGGCTGCACGACGAAATCCTTGCCGGCGAGACTCAGCAGTTCTCTCGGAAAAAGCACGATAAAAAAGCCTATCACGAGCTGAATGAGCGTAATCATGGAAACGCAATAAGTGAATACCGGTTTTAGATCCGAGCGGAGACGGCATTTGTCCATCCCCGCGATCACGGGCGTGAGGATCGGCGTGAAACCGACACGGATTGTCTGAAGTCCATTAGAGATGGTGACCATGACCGCATAAGCGCCGGCTTTTTCCGGGCCCAGGAAAAGAAGCACCATCCACAAGCCGGAACGGATGAGAAACGCCGCCACGAATTCATTAAAGCCCAGCGGAAGAGAATAAAGCAGCAAATCCCTTGAGACGTTCTTCGCCGGGAAAAGCGGCATCTCTTTAAATTGCTGCCGGACAAGGACCGAATGCAGAATGAATCCGCAGATTTGACCGAACAGGAGCCCGAGCGGAAGCGCATGCGGAATATTCAGGAAATGCATGGCGATGGATGTCGCCGGGGAAAGCACCGCGACGAAAAAGGAGTTGATGAATATGGCATTCTGCGGACGACGGTTCCCCTCCGACGTATTGCTGAGAACAAAGGAAGCCGAATAAAAAACGAGCGAAAGCGCGTACCAGGGAAGTTCCTTAGAAATAAGCGGCGTAAAGGAACCGATGAAAATAATCAAGGTGCAGAAAAGCGCGACCGCCACGGAAACCCAGAAGGATTCCATGATTCCCTCGAAAGCGGGGCGGTTTCGCAGTTTGTTCTGGGGGAGGTACCAATACAGGCCTTTATCCAGGCCGAGAGTCGCCGACCTGGCGATAGTCAGCAGGAGCGTCTGCGTCGAGACAAAAATGCCGAATTCCGCCGCCCCGAAAATCCGGGCGAGGAGTATCGTTAAAATGGGGCCGCAGACTTTGAGGATGGTGCCGAAGACATTAAGCAGCGCGCCCTTCTTCAAAAATTTGCTATCGGATTCCAAGCTGTCCATAGGAAGAAAAAGATAATTTTAAAACGGAAAAGAGCGGTATTTTTCATCGCCTCTTTTTACCGAATATCAAGAAGTCCCGCCTATTAAAAGAGCCGTTACGCAGGCTTGTTTTTCTTCGAATATTTACTTCCGGCCAAGCCCTGAAAGTAGAACGTCCCGGCAAGAAACAGCAGAGCCAGGGCATAAATACCGATTTTAACAGGGATAGACGGATAGAAATAAAGATTAAAGAACAAGTACATTAAGATTAAGACGAAAATCCAAAGTCCTTGCACAAACAGCTGTTTTTGATATGGCCAGAGTCCAAGCCTGACCAGATAAATATTCATCCATACGCTTTGCACGACCTGATAAAGCATCGTGGAAAGAGCAGCGCCGGCGATTCCCAAGAATGGAATCAAGACAGCATTGCTCGCCAGCGCGATGACCAGGACCACCGTATTCATGAAAAACATAAAGCGGCTTTTTCCAAGTCCATTAATTACGGATCCTGAAAGGCCGAGCATCCCATTCAGTAAATTGCCCAGAAGCAATATGCCGAGGACTTCGGGGTCCATCACAAAAGCCTTGCCGGCGATCATCAGCGTTTCTTTCGGAAAGATAATAATAAAAAAGCCGATCACCAATTGAATCAAGGTGAGCATTGACACGCAATAAGTATAAACAGGCTTCAGATCCGTTTTTAACCGGTCCTCCGACATTCCGGCGACAACAGGCAGCAGAATAGGGTCGTAACTTTGACGGATAGTTTTTAAACCATTGGAAATAGTCACCATCACGGCATAGACCCCGGCATCGGCAGGACCGAGCAAGGCGAGCACAAGCCACAAGTCCGCACGCATCAAAAAAGAGGCAACGACTTCAGAAAAGCCGATGGGCAACGAATAATTCCACAGTTCCTTAGTTATCCGCACCTTCGGAATCCAAGGCATATCCGGGAATTGGCGGCGGACAATCTTAAAATATGCTATAGCGCCTATATAATTCGCAATGGTCAAGCCCAAAGGCAACGCGGTGTTCCACAATCCGAAACAATAATAAAGTGCAAGGGCTATAATCGGAGCAAGGGCGGATACCGCAAAATCATTAATGATTATTTTGTACTGCGGATGACGGTTTCCCTCCGAAGCCCCGCCCCAGACGAGGAGGACAACCCGGGGTATCAGTGACAAGGAATAAATCGTGATCTCCAGCGAAGATAAGGTTTTCAACCCGGAAAAGAAATGCTGGCATCCCAGAACGGCAAAAACTATCAGGGCGACCGTGATTATTCCCGCAAAAGCGACAGCCTTACGCATCGCTTCCATAATGCCCGTATAAGGCGGACGCCCATGAACCAGATTCTGAGGCAGATACCAACGCAGGCCTTTATCCAGACCGAGGACGGCGATGCAGCTGATCGTCAGCATCAAAAGCTGCGTAGAGACATAGACGCCGAACAGAGCCTTTCCAAATACGCGCGCGACGACGATCGTGAGCACGGGGCCGATGATTTTCAAAGCGGTCCCCAGAAAAGAATACAGAGTACCCTTGACTAAAAATTTCTGATCCGTATGAACTGAAGGTGCGTTCGGCATAGGTAAAACGCTTAACGGCCCAACAGACAAATGACAAGTTTTTCCAGAGCCTCATTCTGTTTCATACATATAGCGTCATAACGCACCGCCATCCGCTTTTTCAAATCAGCCATTATTCCGGGATCAAAAGTCTGAAAGACCCTATTTGCAATTTCGCGTATATCAAAAGGATTAAAGTATAAAGCAGCGTCCCCGCAGATCTCCGGGATGGAGGCGATCGCAGAACACGCGCACGGCGTTCCATAGCGCATCGCTTCGACGGGCGGATAACCGAAGCCCTCGTTCAAAGACGGATAGACTAGCAAATAGGCATTTTTATACAGGATGTTTAAAACCGCAGGCTCGACATAATCCGCGAAAACAAAACGGTTTTTAAACTCTATCCGCGTCTTGAAAATTTCCGGTTTGACGGCGCCCAGGACGAGGAACCGAATGCTTTCAGGAATGCTTTTCCTATTCCTTTTCAAAAGCCAGTCGCAGGCGAGCACCCCGCGCATCGCATTCTTTTCCCAACGGTTCGCGCTGACCAGTAAAATAAATTTCTTCGTCCCGACATTATACCGGGTCAGAGTCTCTTTTTCCAGCGCCGAATCAAAAACAGTCTCCCGCTTTGCCGGAGAATAAAATACGTCTATCATCTCCTTCTTCAAATAAGGGAAAAAGTTCAGCATGGAATACTTGGAATGATTGCTTACGGTGAAAATCTTCTGTTTTTTCGTCAGTGCGAAAACTTGCGTTAAATTGCGGACCTGACGTTTATATTCTTTATTCCGGAGCCAGGGAAAAATGAAATGTATCCATTTCTCATACAAGGAGCCGAACGCGGACGGATGCCAGTAGCAATACTGGAAATCGTCCCTGGACATTTCTATAAAGCGCAAGCCGTGAATCGTATAGACAAACTTCGTTTCTTCGGGTATCTTTACCGTAGAGAAATTATAGGGCAAGGCGCTATAAAAAACGTCATATTTCCCGTCCATCAGTATCTTTGATATATCATCGTTGTCATAACAGGCATAACAGACGATATTATTCTTCCGGCAGAGGGTCTGTATACCGGGATCAATCTGGCGCTTATCATCCCAGAAAACATCGATGATGTCGCCCGGACCTTTTTGCGCGAGCAGCCGTTCAAAAACCACTTTACAATACTCGCCCCCGCCATGGAACTTCGACTTTCCATTGGGTTGCGATGCTTTCAGATCAAATAATATCTTCATAGTGATTTTCTACTGCGTGCCATCTCCGATCATTGGAAGCAAATTATAAAAATAACATCACCAATCGTCATAGATTCTTTGGAGCAATGCACGCCAGGACGGGCGTCCTCCGCTTTGCGCGACCCAGTTCCAGACATCCCTGACCGCGCGGCCTTCCTCCGGGGCGTCGCCGGGAATTCCCCGGACAGACTTTAACCCGTACCAAGCCGCCCATGCGGAATTATGCGCGACGAATTCACTGTCTTCGTGCGGGGTACGCGGCAGAGGGAGCACGTCCTTGCCATTCCATAGACCCGATTGCGCAAAGACCGCCGGAACCGGGGTTTTTACGGCAATGTCCCTGACCCCGAGATTCCGCTGCTCCAGCACATATTCCTCACGCGCCTCTGTAAACAAGTAACCGGCGGCGACTGATTTCGCTCCGAGCAGGAACCAAGGAACGAAAGCCGCCCAAAGCAGCGCAAAAAGCGCTATCGCGGACTTTTTCGGAATCTGGCCGCGCACCGGGAACAAAAGGCACAAGAGGCTTAAAAGAAAAAAGACCTGCGGCATGAACCAGCTCCGGGCAGGAAAATGGTCCGAAAGTATCATCGAATAGGCGGCTCCGACCGCGGCGAAAAAAAAGAACGGCGCGGGACGGGGAAGCGACCGTTTCAAGACGCGCAAAATATAAAAACTCAGGGCGAGAATACAAAGAACGAGGAGCCCAGAGCTTTTCATAAGCCGTTCATTCACCTGCATAAAGTTCAGAAGCAGCGTATAAAAACCGCGGAACAAATGGGGCCGCGCCGTCACTAGCATAAAAAAGCCTGATAAAAAGCCGATCGCGCCCAATGCTTCAAAAAGCCGGACAGGATTGCGGAGGACGAACTTGTTCCATACAAAATAACAGGCCAGGAGCGCGAATACGCCGGAAGCGGAATTTTCCATCGTCCATCCCGCGACGATACCGGCAAATAGCCACAGAATAGACAATGGCACGGACATCGCATACGCGGAGTCGTCCATCCTGCGGCGGAACGGAATAAGGAAAAGCAAAATGAGCGTTCCCGTCCATAGATAATTAATGCTCCCGGTAAGCCAGAGCAAGTTCTGCCCCCAGGCCGGAATCAGCATCCAGAGCAGCGGATGCAGCGTCAGGAACAGCCATGGAAACAGAGGGCGGAACGTCCCTGTGATATGGAAGCACATGAGGAAAACGAAAAGGCCATAGACCGCCGTATTGCAAATATTGAACACGGTCTTAGCCTGTATGCTCATAAAAAGGAAATTCAGGAAATCCACGACGCTGCGCCCATGCCACGTGCAGTACATATTGACCGTGGAATTCCAGACATCGGAAAAAGAAGCGGCGAGAGTCGAATGCGGCTCATACCAGACGTCGAAACGGCAGGCCATAATGAAATCATCCCACCATACGGGAGTGAGCGCATTTAGTACAAAGAAAGCAATGAGCGGAAGCGTATAAATTGCGATGGCCCGTCTCGTCATTTCAGAAGTTTCTCCGTAATGAATCAAATCCCGGAATCGGCATCATTCCTATAAAAAATAGGAAAACAGACGGAAGATTAAATCGTCCGGGCGCAGCCATTGAATACATTATCTATCTTTTGCCGCAAAGAGGCGATATGTACTACGTAAATCCGATTATCAAAAATTTTCTCCGGACAGATCAGCCGGAAGGCCGCGGTTCCTACATCCGCCTGGACCAGAACGAAAATCCGGACGGCATTCCGAAATGGCTTTTCGACAAGGCCATGGCGCGGCTTTCCCCTGAATATCTTTCCATGTACCCGGAAGAGCACAAGCTCACGGAGATGTACGCGAAAGCCATCGGCCTCTCAACGGAAAACGTCACATTGACCGACGGCAGCGTCGTCGCGATGGGCTACGTAATCAAGGTCTTCGGCGAACCGGGGAAAAAGCTCATCTGCGTCACCCCGACTTTCGGCATGTACAAGGTTTATGCCGACATGAACGGTATGACAACGGAATTCGTTCACTACGAAAGCGACTACACATTCGACATTCAGAAGCTCATCGACAGAATTGACGACAGCACAAGCCTCGTTTCCCTCGTGAACCCGAGCATGCCCATCGGTAACGCCTACCCGCTAAGTGAAATCAAGCGCGTAGCGGAAGCGGCACGGAAGCACAATGCGCTGGTCATCATCGACGAAGCCTACTACTATTTCTATGAGCACAACGCACTGGAACTTCTGAAGGAATATGACAACATCGTCATCATTAGGACTTTCTCCAAAATGTTTTCCATGCCGGGACTCCGCATCGGTGCCGTCATTTCGGGCAAAGACAACGTCCAGTACATCAAGAACTACAAGCCTCACTATACGGTGAACGCGGCGGCGCTCGCCTTCGCCGAAGAGATGATCGCCAATTACGACCGCGTTCTGAAAGAGCTGAAGGATAAATTCCAGGCCGGGAAGAAGCGCCTGCTCGCCCTCCTTGACAAAGCCAAGTATTCGTACATTCCTACGGAAGGCTGTTTCCTCTGCATCCGCCCGAAGCACAAGACTGCGGAAGAAATCACGGAAGAGCTTAAGAAGCGGAACATCCTCATATTCTGCGGCAAGGGCGACTCCGCCGGATTTCTGCGCGTCACCATCTGGGACGTGAAATACATGGATATGTTCATGAACGCCCTCTTAGAAATCGACGTCGCATAGGCATTCCATGAAACATGTCGCCATCATCCTCGCCGGAGGTTCCGGCACGCGAATGGGCGGAGCGATGCCCAAGCAATTTTTGTCCCTCAACGACAAACCGGTCATCGTGCATACCCTTGAACGGTTCCAGAATAACGAAAGCATCGACGCCATTCTCATCGTCTGTATCAAGGACTGGATCGAACACCTGAAAGAAATCCTCGACGAGTTCAAGATGCCGAAAGTCAAGTGGATCGTGGAAGGCGGCGATACATCGCACGATTCCACCCGCAACGGGATCTTCTTTTTAAAGGATAAACTTTCGGACGATGACCAGGTGATCATTCACGACGCCGCGCGTCCGATCCTCCCGCAGCAATCTATCAACGAAATGCTCCGCGTGTCCCATGAAAAGGGGAACGCGTCCCTCGCCATTCCCTGTCACGAGACGATTCTTTATACGCAAGACGGGCTCAGCGGCGACAAGCAGCTCGACAGAAGTTCCATTATGCGCATACAAACGCCGCAAGCCTACAACTACAAGCTGATCCGTTCTGTCTATGAAAAGGCAGAAGCCGACGGCAAGCACGATTTCATCTACGCCGATCTGGTCTGTATCCACTACGGCGTACGAATCTATTTTTCCAAGGGCTTCACGAACAACATCAAAATCACCCGCAAGGAGGACATTCCCCTTTGCAAATCCCTGATGAAATTCAGCGAAGAAGAGTTGTTCAATTCCTAACGAAGGATTCTTTATGATTAAGAAAATTGCAATCGGAGCGGATCACGCCGGCGTGGAATATAAGCAGCAGCTCATCGAATACTTAGAGGGCAAGGGTTACAAGATCATAAACGTCGGAACAAATACAGCCGATTCCGTGGATTACCCCGTCTACGCGAAAAAAGTCTGCGATGAAGTCACAAGTGGCCGCGCAGACACAGGCATTCTGATCTGCGGAACAGGCATCGGCATGAGCATGATGGCGAACAAGCAGAAGGGAATCCGCGCAGCCGTCTGCGGCGACGTCAAGTCCGCCGAGTTCACCAGGCTCCACAATGACGCGAATGTACTCTGCATGGGCGCGCGCATCATTCCATTCGATCTTTGCAAAAAAATTACGGACATCTACCTCGCCACCGGATTCATGGGCGGCAAGCACAAAGCCCGCATCGACATGTTTGAAAAGTAAAGTTGGTCGAATCCAAATTAAAAAAGCGCCCTTCGGGGCGCTTTTATTTATGGGAACAGTCTATTTCCACCAGGCTTCAAAAGCGTGGGTGCGCCTTTTTTCTTCGGGCGGGAGAGTCATGTAGTCGCCATACATCTGCGACAGATAGAAGTCGTAGTTCTTAAAGCCTGTATATTCGCGGTCCTCGAACTTGTACGTCGCCGCATGCAGCAGTTTTTCCCTGTTCAGAATTTCCTTGAAGCCCGCAGACACGAATAAGGACGCGACATTTTCGGAGTTGTCTATTTTATAGCGTCTGCAATAGTTGTTATACAGTCTCACGAATCTTCTTTTGCCATATAGGGTCGCAAGACAATAGAATACGCTCTTGTAAAAGCGGTCGAATAAAGAAATTTCCTTGTTCTTGAAATTCGCATCCATGGCGAGCGCCTCTATGCGTAAAAGGCAGCCCAGAACAATGTAAAACTTTGTCATAAGCATGGATTTTGGGAGTCCGTCGATAGGGAAAATATCCACCCAGATGCCATGATTGTCCGTGTGGCGTTCCATCTTGAGTTCGGTTCTATTGTCCACGGCCTTCGCAAACGGATAGTAGTATCCATCCGTGGATTCATCCAGTAAAGTGAGCCAGTCCGCTTTTTCAATGTTCCGGTTCTTCAGAAGATGCATAAGTTTGTCATAATCTTCACGGACCATCCAGATGTCAATGTCATCGTCCCAGGGAATATAGCCCTTGTGGCGCACCGCTCCGAGAAGAGAACCGGAGCCGAGGTAATAAGTCAAGCCATTTTCATTGCAGATTCTTTTAAGTTCATCCAGAATGTTCATCTGGATTTTACGTAACTCATCGACGTTTATTCGTTTCATTTCTATTCTTTTGCTTAGAGAATTGCAGTCCCAGAGCCGCAAAAATTATGGCATATATAGAAATTTTCTGCCACATAACAAATTCAACGGTACCGCAATTCAGTACAATATAAAGGATAAGCAGCGCGAGCATCCAAATTAACTGAGGAACAAGTTTTAAGGAATACGGCCAAAGCCTGAGTTTATAAAGATAGATGTTATTCCAAATCATAGATGTGAGATTCTGACTAAACATGGAAAGCGCCGCGCCCACAAGCCCGAATCGCGGTATCAGGAAATATCCGGAAATGAGAGCAACGGCGAGGCAGACCGTATTCATCTTCAATGTGTACAGACTTTTCCCGATTCCGTTGATGATCGTGGACGACATATCAAAGAAGCCCATGAGAATCTGCATAAAGAGAAGTATGCCCAGCGCTTCCGGCTGTCTGATGAATCCCTTGCCGGCGAGGCTCATGACTTCGCCAGGGAAAAGCACAATGAAGAAAGCGATCACGAGCTGGATGAGCGTCACCATTCTTACGCAATAGGTGAATACCGGTTTCAGATCCGTCTGTAGGCGGTCTTTATTCATCCCTGCGACCACGGGGGTGATGATCGGGTTGAAACTGACACGGATGGTCTGGACTCCATTGGAGATAGTCACCATGATGGCGTAGGCGCCGGCACTTTCCGCGCCCAGGAAAAGCATGACCATCCAGAGCGCAGAACGGATGATAAATGAAGTGACGACCTCATTGAGCCCCAGTGGAAGAGAATATAACAAAAGCTTTTTGGAGATGTAAATATCCGGCTTCCAGGGCATATCGCCGAATTGCCGGCGCACCAGAAGGGCATGTGCCGCCATGCCACAGACCTGTCCGGACAACAGGCCGAGCGGGAGCGCATGCGGGATTCCCGCGAAGTGCATCGCGATGGACGATAGCGGAGAAAGGACTGCGACTAAGAACGAGTTAATGAAAATGGCGTTTTGGGGTTTGCGGTTACCTTCGGACGTATTGCTCAAGACAAATGAACCTGAATAAAAGACGAGCGCAAGTGCATACCAGGAAAGTTCGCCGGCGACAAGTCCGGTAAAGGCAAGTATGAGGATGATGACCGTGCTTATGAACGCTATTCCCGTCGCTATCCAGAAAGATCCCATGATGCCGTCATAAGGTTTATTGCCATTGAGCCTGTTCTGCGGCAGGAACCAGTACAAACCCTTGTCGAGTCCGAGCGTGGACGAATGGGAAATCGTAAGGAGGAGCGCCTGGGTGGACACAAAGAAGCCGAATTCCGCCGGTCCGAAAATACGGGCGAGGAGGAACGTGAGTAGTGGTCCACAGATTTTGAGGACCGTTCCGACGACGCCGAAAAGAGTGCTTTTTTGGAGGAACTTATGGTCGGTTTCCAAATTGTCCATTGACTCTCAAAAATAGCTATTTTGTAGTGAAAAAAATTACAGTTATCACGCTAGCCTCTATATTCGGCAACTTCGATACCCGTTATTTTCTACATTCTATTCCATGAGAAAATCTATCGCCGACTTAGTCCGGAAGATCGCGGAATATCTGCCCCCGATGCAAAAATGGATCGTCCTGTCCCTGGCATTCTGGGTCTCGCACATCATTCTGCGCGTTCTGCTCCTGTTCCGGGAAAACCCTTATGGTTTCCCGTTTGTGAGCAAACCGGACTGGTACATCTTCCACGCGGTCTGCATTGATTTCCTGTGGATCTGCAATTCGCTCCTCATTTTTCTGCTGGTGACCGGCGCAATAAACTTTGCCACTTCATCCAAAACTCATCAAACTAACAATCCGCCTATAAAACGATTTTTTTCCATCAAATCGATAAGCATGACTTTATATGTACTCTTCCATTCCGTGATCCTTCTCTTAACTCTTCTCGACGATGAATTTCAGCGCTTTTTAGGAAGCCATCTTTCTTTTGGCCTTCTAGACACCTATAAAGACCCGTCCTCGATTAAAATGCTCTGGGACTATGTCGCAAACGATTATTCCGTGCCTTATCTACAGTTTTTTGTACTCGCCCTGATTCTGCCTTTTACTTATCTGATTTATCGCCTGCTCCGCCTCCGGCGTGCATCGTGTTCAGTAAAAAAGCCGATGATCGCTATGCTCATTTTCTACATCTGTTCCTTCCTCTTTATCAATTATATCTGGACGGGTAATGCGAGAATGACAAAATTAAAGCCCATCGTATCTATAGTTTATAGTGAAATTTTTTCTACATCAAGAGATGGACGTTTAACGACAACAGAACTCGCCAGATATGGAAGAACTTATCAGAAATTATGGACTGAAACGGAAGGCGATTCACTGTGGGTATTTCCAGAAACAGATTTCAACTTGAAAAGGCCCCTATACCGCATTCCGAGCGAAAAGCTAACTCAAAGCGAACGAATATTATCTCAGCGGGCAAAAAAGCCGAATTTCATCCTCATCTTCATGGAATCGCACCGTGGGCTGAATACGGGATTCTTAAACCCCGGACTCAAACCTTCGCCCACACCTTTTCTCGATTCTCTTGCCGCTTATTCTCACATCTGGGAAAGAATGCATACGAGCGGTATTCCCACCACAGGCGGTCTGCTTTCTTCCCATACCGGAATTCCCCACCATTCAAGGCTTGCGGAAGCGACTGCTTTGGCGTATGTCAATATTCCGAGTTTTGCTTCGGTTTTGTCCGATTCCGGATATGCAACGCACTATTTTTCCGCCGCCGATCCCGCTTGGGATAATTTAGGCGTTTGGATGGCAAAATGGTATAATGCCCAGCATTATGACAGGAAGAGGGAAGACGATTCCACATTTTTTGCCTATACCGCATCTTATATCCGCGACTCACTTGCCCGGCAGGGCAAGCCTTTCCTAGCAACGCTGATGAGCCGTTCGAACCATTATCCGTTTAATTTTGCAACGGGGATGCCGGAGTCGGAAAAGCGGAAGCCTCTTACGGAAAGAATCAACTACACCATGAATTACGCCGACAGGCAGCTCGCCCGATTCATGCGTTCGATCGAGCATGAAAAATGGTTTCAGAACACATACGTCATCATACTTGCCGACCACGGATTCCCGCTGGGGGAACACGGCGTCTCCACTATGACCGGCGGCGCTTTTTCAAATGTCACTTGGATTCCTTTCTTGATTTATGGCAACGGTCTTGATGCGAAACGGGATACGGCAACGGCGGCACAGATGGACATCGCCCCCACAATTCTGGAACTGGCGGGCATTGCCGTGCCTAATATTTTCATGGGGCATAATCTATTAAGAGGTTACGGCGACGGGCTGTCGCTGGGGGCTTATTTCGGAGTGGCGGACATCGGGTTCAACGGATACCGCCTAATCGCAAAATACCCCATTGCAGACGGAGAAGCCAGCTGGCTCTTCGCGGAAAAGGACACACATCAAAGGCAGGACCTTGCGAAAAGTCACTCCGCCGAAGTGAAGCATTTAAAAGCGACGCTGGACACATTGATTAAGATATCCGACTATTCGCTCGAACACGGACTGTAAAAAGGTTAAGCGACCGGGCCCACGTTCAGGAGCCGCAGCAGCGGAGCGTCCGCCGCGCGGGATTCCGCGAGCGGAATTTCAAAAGAAAATTCCCAGTCGTTGAAGCTTTCGTTATCCTGCAATAGCTGCTGCACCCGGAGCGAGGAGTCCGTCCATTCGGCAACGGTATAACGCAGCGCGCGCCCTTCCGCATCCAGGCGGAACTCGCCGTGTTCCCTAGCATATTCCGCAAAGGTATCCGCGAGGCGATTCTCCGTCCAGGGAACGCCCGCGGCATCCGTAAGCGCAGTCCCTTCCGGCAGATCTTCCGCAAGCAAATCCAGAGCTTCGCCGTAACGGTGCGCGCGCACCATCCCGAGCAGCGAGAATATCCGCGCGCGCACA
>Ga0172377_10003980_pt1 | contig 15213 bp, 19 predicted proteins | sample Pumphouse3metaG_FD_119749 | JGI IMG/M metagenome (GOLD analysis project Ga0172377, IMG submission 119749) | Leachate microbial communities from a municipal landfill in Southern Ontario, Canada - Pumphouse #3 metaG | ecosystem: Engineered > Solid waste > Landfill > Unclassified | place: Canada...
CAGGGTCACTTAGAAAGAATACAAGGAGTGCTTGTATAAAGTGAAGGACGCCCATAAACAGGTTGAACTTGTTTAGGCTCTCAAGCTTTTTTGAATCCATTTGTGGAGATTAATAATTTATATATTTATATAATATATCAGAAAGAGAATAAATGTTCTACCAAGTTTACATTGTCTTTTTTAAATGAAACACCTTCTTTTTCAAGGAGTTCTTTTTGAGTTATAGCACCTCCGAAGGCGAAGTTCTCTGCCAAACCTCCTTTTGAGTTCACTACTCTATGGCAGGGTATACTTTTAGGGTCTGGATTGTTATGTAGAGCACGACCTACCAAACGAGGATTGTTAAGTTTTAATTTATCTGATATCTGGCCGTAGGTAGTTACCTTACCAGAAGGCACTGTTTTTACTAGTTTATATATTCTCTTATAATCATCGTTCATAATAGACGTTTCATTTGCTATTTCTCTAGAATTAAAAGGAGTTCATCTCCAATATCTTTATTAAAACCAGAGAAAGCTCTTTTGTTAATAAAGATGATAGGGTAATGCTCATAGGAATTTGAAATACCCTCGCTTGCTGAATTACTCGCTTTGTAGGAGTTAAGTTGTGATACAAAATCGGTATCGGTGGTTAGGTGTTGTTCATATTCAACATCATTTTCTCCTAGGAAATCTATTAACTCTAAACTCATAGGGTCACTGTTGTTATGAAATACTGTAATTTGAATCTCCTCCTCTTTGGTTATTATACTTTCTCCCTCGTTTAAGTCTTCTACCTTACAGGGATTGGTTATGTTTTCCTCAAGCTCGTATGCTATCTCAGGTCTAATTTTCTCTGGAGTGTATGGAGCATTCCTGTTTATTGGTATCTGCCAGATAGGCATTGTCTTATCTATACTTCCTATGGTATCTAAATCTACCCAATCAACGTCATAGCTATCCCAAAACTTATGCCACATAGCATTCCATCTTTCCTTGTACCCTCCAATATAGGTGTGTGATACTCCCATAAATTTCTCTTCCTTTATTGCCCTGTTATACTCTTTTTCCATATCCTCTGGTGAGCCATTTCTTTCATAGAAGCTATAATCACAGAAACTTCCATACTTAAATTCTGGAACATCTATGTTAGATACAGATATTATCTTGACATCGTATTCTTCTGGTTTATACACAGTAGTTGCTAATTCTGTAGTTCCTCTTGCTGTCACATATTCAATGCCTAAATCATGGGCTACCTTAATGGTGTTTTCATCAGAAGCCATATATCTGGAGCTTATTATCCTCGGAGTTATATCGAGATATTCTTCTGATGAGTTAATCATCTCTGAGATTATCTCGTACTGTTGGTCATAGGGCATTCCCCAGAACGGTTCTGGATCGTAGGAGGGTGCAATTTCTATAACTCCTGTTTTAAGTATCTCCTTTATTACCGCAGAGTTCTTTTTAATAAATGGAGTGTTAATCATTAGTATTCCATGTATATCTCTCTCTTTCATGTCATTTGTCATATTAATTAGGCCATCTGTATTATTAAATTCTATGAGCAACATCATTGCTTGAGGAGTATGTTTCTCCTCGCTCTCCCGTTTTTCACAAACAAACCTATTTACTAAGTAATATTCTAGGGATAGTATGACTCCTACAGATATTACAATGCTGAAGATAAGGAGTAACTTTTTCTTCATTTTTATTTATTTAATAATTTAAATCTTTTCTATCTATTAATTCAAAAATTTCCCGCACAATATCTCTCTTACAAGGTCTTAAGTTGTACATCATATGTTTACCATTTCTTTTGGCTTCAATATATCCCATATCGGTAAGAACTTTAAGGTGGTGAGATATTAAATTGTTTTTAAGTTTAGTTTTATTTACTATTTCACAAGCACAGGTGTCTTTTTGGTAAAGCATAGAGAGGATCTTTATTCTAGCATTCTCAAGTAGTTTACTAAGGACATCTGGTTTTATTTTTCTACTGCTATTCATTTCAATCTATATTGAAATATAGTGGATGAGATGAAATAAGTCAAGGCGTGCAGATGAGCGTTAGATTTAGACACGTCAGATAGAATGATGATACAATGTGCTGCTGATTTCTTTCTTTAATTTAGCACATATATTTTGGCAAAAAAAGATAGTAAACTTCAAAAATTCCTTAAGAGCAGTGCAATATTATCCGGCAGTGGAGGGATAGTAGGGTTGATTCTAGCATTAAGCGGTATATGTTTACCCTGTGTGCTAGTACCTCTTGGTTTGATCGGTTCCATATTACTTTTTCTTTTCTCCTTCATATCTGATTATAGATGGTGGTTTTTGGGTTTCTCAGCCATTTTACTTCTTTTAGCATTAGGTGCAAAAAGAGTAACGGTTTGTGAGGATGGTGTATGTAAAATAGATACAAAGCAGAAGAAAAGATTCCAATTTTCATTTTCTAATTTTAAGGCAAATCTCTCTAAGTTAAACAATTGGAAAACATATGTTGCAATACCTGTAATCTTACTTTTTGGAGCATTACTTTTTACTGTATCTCTTTCTACTCCTAGAAAAGGTCAAGTGGAGAGATTAGAGACAGAACAAGATATTGATCCATTTGAGGGTTTTCCTTTTAGGGGGCCTGTTGATGCTAAAGTAACTATCGTAGAGTATTCCGACTATTTCTGCCCTCCATGTCTGCCTCTGTATGAAGATGTCATACAGCCGACTCTCGCTAAGTATCATGGAGATGTCAGATTCGTTTCTATTCAAGTTAATGTTTTAATGGATCTAAGCTATTTATCCACTCAAGCATCTTACTGCGCAAAAGAACAAGGAAAGTATTGGGAGATGCATGAGAAGTTAATAGGGAGAATCCGACCGTATGTAGATAGGCCAAAGAATATGGAGTTGTATGTAGATATGAAGGCACTCTCGCAAGAGGGCACTTCTGAATATTTCACACAGATGGCTGCTAGTATAGAAGGAATAGATAAAGAACAGTATTTGAAGTGTATGAATTTAGAGAGATATGCTGAGGAGGTTAGTCGGAACACCAAGGATTTTCAAAGACTAGGTTTTGATGGTGTGCCTGTTCTTATTATTAATGATAGATACTTCACAGGCTCTCTGACTAAAGAGAGTTTAAGTAGGGAGATAGATAGAGCGCTTAATAGATAGTGTTTGTTAATAGTGAGACTCTTCTCTTTAAAGATGATACAATTGTCGAATATGGAGAAAGGAAAAAGGCTATATTCTGTATTGGAATCTTACCATATTCTTTATGATGGTATGAGGACTATCAAGTACTCTATCAAAGCTAAAAAGGAGGGGGGAATTACTCCTCAGTTTACAGAGAGGATTATGTTAGCAGTGACAGAAGTGAATGATTGTCCTGCTTGTTCTTTTGTACATACTAAGATGGCTCTTGAAACAGGAATGGACAGTGAGGAGATACAGAATATGTTGTCAGGGGCTTTTGATAGTATACCAAAAGAGGAGTTACCAGCAGTTATGTTTGCTCAACACTATGCAGATAGTAAGGGCCATCCTTCTAAGGCATCATGGGAAGAAGTTATTACACAGTACGGAGAGTCAAAGGCCTTAGCTATTCTTGGGACAATTCGTATGATTATGATGGGCAATGTATATGGGATTGTTTTAGGATCTTTTGTTAATAGATTTAAAGGTAAGTCAGATAGTAGGAGCACTATTTTCTATGAGGTGTTGATGATGATATCCGCACTTATTTTTATCCCTGTAGTTTTTATTCATGTATTATCCGCTTCTCTGTTGCATATCCCAATCATATCCTTTGAGGAAAAGTAGCTTTTGGCGAAATATATTTCTGAAATGATGTCCGATATATTAATTAGACGTATAATGGAGTATGGAAGAAGTAATATTTGGTGGTGGATGTTTTTGGTGTCTAGAGGCTATATTCCAAAGAATAGAGGGGATTGAGACTGTAACTCCTGGCTATGCAGGGGGAAATATAGATAATCCTAGATACGAGGAGGTATCTACAGGTGACACAGGTCATGCCGAAGTTGTTAATGTAAAATTTAATCCAAATAAAATTACATTAGAACAGGTATTAACAATCTTTTTTTTAGCTCATGATCCTACTACATTAAATAGACAGGGTGCTGATACAGGGACACAGTATCGATCAATTATTCTTTATACAAATGATAAACAGAGAAAGATAATTGAAGAAGTTATGAAGAAGGCTCAGGGAAAATATAATAACCCAATAGTTACAGAGATTAAAGAATTGGATAGATTTTACCAAGCGGAGGAATATCATTTAGATTACTACGGGAGGAATCCAAATGTAGGGTATTGTAGATTAATTATCAAACCGAAGTTAGAGAAGATTTTGGATAGAGAAAAAAGATTGTACTAATGGTGAGATATACACGTCTGTACAAAAAAAGAATCATCATCCTGATATAATTAAAGTATAGAAACTATAAAACAAGAAATTTGTATAGAGGGATTGGAAGAAATGGCATACAAGATTGTTGGTAATGAGTATAGAGAGTATGAATAAGTATTTTATGTATATCACTATAGCCTCTAAGCCTTTATAAAATAGTTTTATGTTTCTCGTCTGCCCACTTCCTCAAATCAGACAAAAAGAGACGGCATAAAAAGGGGATAGCCGTTTCGTATGAAATTAATAAGGAAACAGAATATCCTAGATCTCTGGTGGTATATCCTTTTGCTTCTTCAACTCAAACAGTGATAATCTATTCATCAGCCAAAAAATTGTTGGGTCAGAGACTTCTCTTACAAAAGAAATAAAAAAGCTGTCAAAGGAGGTCGGGATAACCTGTTTTTTAAAAGTAAAAGAATCCCTAATAGCAATTTTTACCAAACGTTCAGGTTTAATAAGTAGCCCCAATCCAACACCAAGCTTGCGCAGCCTCTGCGACAAAGGGAAGAAGTTAGTATCCACTCCACTAGGACAAACCACTGTTACACCGACATTACTTCTTTTAAATTCATAAAAGATGGAACGAGAAAAATCACGTATATATCTTTTTGTAGAATTATACAGATGGGTTCCTGGGAAAGTCATCCATGCAGAGGCTGAAGACATATTTATAATAAAGCCTTTTTCTCGTTTCACCATCTCCTTGCCAAAGAGATACGCCAACATTGTTGTACAATGTACATGCAGGTTAAGGATTGATTCAACCTCTACTTTAGAGAGAGTTTCGAACTGACTGAAAATTAGCATCCCTGCATTGTTCACCAGAACATCTACCTGAATACCCTGTTCTTTACAGAAGTTATAAACATTTTGTGCTGCATTAGGAACAGCTAGGTCTTGTATAAATACCCAAGTATTCACACCATACTGTTTCTCTAGAGATTGGGCAACTTCAGACAATGCACTTTCGTTTCTACCTACTAAAACACAATCAAGGCCCATATGGGCAAATTCGTTCACGAAAGCTTTACCGATACCTCTGTTTGCTCCAGTGACTAAGGCTGTCTTTATCCCATTGGGAGTTTTTACTTTTCTACACATTTGCTCAATTATACATCAAGACAATCATTAATGAAGGGGTCTTATTGGGATAACCCAAATATTAGAGTACATGAATGAGATCTATATTAAAGGGACTGATTGATTATCTGCTTGAGCCTTTTCTTTAATTCTGTTTTTACCATTTTCAGTGAGTTATTATAATCATAAATTTCTTTGTGATTTCTATTACATTCCTCTATCGTAAAATCATGAAGTATTCTTGCTGTTATAAACTCTTCTTCGCTTAATGTTCTGCTATGTGTTGGTCCACAGAGCATTCTTAGATGCTGTTTGGAATCTGTTACTTTGTTGTAAAACTCTATTATATGGATATTGGGATTGGGCTCTATTAATCCGGGAAAGACATGATTGCCATCTATTATAATGTGTTGTTTCTCACTTGCAGCAAAACTTATAACGCTGTTTATGGCCTTTGCAATGGGGCCTATCTGTTTCAAAAAACGATTTGTAATTTCTTCTCTGTTAGCCTCTTCTCGCGGATTTATATATTTGCCAACTTTATATAATTCATATGTGTGTGAGGTTATCAACTCAATATCTTCATTAGTAAGGTAATCACCTATGGAGGACCGTATAATCCCAGTTGGGAGATTTGTTGTATATGCGATTAGTTTAGAAATTTCCTTGCACGTAGTAGATTTCCCTGTCCCAGCGTATCCTCCATACAGGATTGCCAATGGTTTTGTAATTTTTTTATTTTCCCACATTTTGTTAAAAGTTTTTATTGTTGTACTCATTGTTAGAGATTGTTAATCACTGAAGTTAATTGATTGTAATCTAGAAGGACAGAAAGATCTCTAGCCAACTCTTTTCTGTTTGGGATATGTACAGAGACTGCGGTATATTGAAATAGTTTATTAGATGGATCTTTCTCCTGTTTGAGCATATTTCTATATGTTCCAAATGGATCTATTGCTAGTGCTGTTGTTTTATCCATATTCATATTGTTAAGTCCCATCCTTTTAGCTTCATTTCTTATCAAATCTCCTCTCAATGTGTTTTCTGAATATTCTTTTGCACTCCCTTTCAAACTATTAAAAAGATAGTTAGAAACAGGGTAATTTTGTTTAGGTTTGAGATTTTTGAATACAACCGTAGTAACTTCGGAGCTAGTATAGACAATTGTTCTGGTTGCCATTGTAGTTCGCGCATTTGGTGTAGTAATCCCTCTATGGTACAGGTCCCAATATTGTTGTTCACTTAGCTTATGGTCTACTATCTGTATTGGCAACAGGTTTTCTTTCTGTAAGAAAGCTATTATATTCTCTGTGTAATGTGTCATTTCTGGTCTTATTGTTATTAGGCAGACATCATTTTTAAGGATTTCATTTACTAATTCCTCTTCTTTTTTAATATCAAAATCATCTTTTAAATCTACTGAACTTTGAAAAAGTTTGAATTGTTCGTTTGTTAAATATGATTGCATAAAGAGGTCTCCACCTTTTATAGAGTCTTGTATGGTTTGTGAATCTATATAGGGGGTCAATCTATACTTCTGGAGAACCTTTAAATTGTTTTGAGCAATCTTTTCGAGATTTGTTTTCATATATGATTGTATTGATTATTCGAATAGAAGAGCATTATACAATGGATAGAGGGTTCACTCAATAAAGAGGGGAGAGTATTTTATACGAAAGCCGTATTCTTTGATGTATACTTATGATATGCCAGATACAGATTTACTACAACAGGGTTCAAATGAGATAGAGACTTATTTGCAATCAGGTTCCCAAACTCAAATTACCCCTGAAATAGATAGATTAGTTTCAACAATAGAAGGTTCTGTTTTAGAAAAAACTCAAAAGATACTAGAAATAGTAGACTCATTTTAGAAAAAGGACTGGAAGTCAGATAATATAAGACAACTATGTTACTGGGTGTACTGATGCAGCATTGGCATTTATCATATTGGCTAGGGCAAGTGGGATACCAACTAAATATATTGAAACTATAGATAGAGAATGGCTCAAGAAAGGTGGAAGTTCTATTGGAGGGCATGTATATGCTCAAGTATATGATGAATCACAAAGCAAATGGGTATGGGTAGATCCAATGGGTAGAAATATTGGTAATCCTCCGGGCGAAGGAAGGGTTGTCTTCGATGAGGGACTTGATTCCTGGGATTTGGGGATAAGGGACTATAGTACTTTGAATGGGGAATTTGAAGGATTTAGGGATCAATGGCTTTTAAAGTTTAGTTCTTAGAAGTTTATATCTTAGGACCAAGGGCTACTAAAAACGATTACTTTTCAGGGTATTTTCATACACCAGGCCTGAGTATTGAATATCTGCTTTTTCAAGCAAAAATAACTCAACACCACAAAGGCTTCTTAAGCATAGTGCACAGGTCTTGTTGGAACATGTTGAATATGGCGGGATATACGGGTATGGAACCTGAAATTAGTACTTATTCTGGAGTATACTTATCCTCTATCACCCATCTATCATCTCCTTTTTCCCAATCATATCTCAAAACTACTGTTTCCCCATGATTCTTAAAGAATTCGTGAGACTCATCATAACCGATATTTAACAAGCTTTGTAATACAGTTTTGTTAATACTGTTGTGAGCTACAATAAGAATTGAATCGTATATATCAGCTACACTATATATCTTAGTTAATGTTCTGCTTACTCCCATGTTTGTTGTTTCTACATTCTCACCATCTTCTCTAATATAGTACTCATTAAAGGCCATAGATTTAATGATCTTTATCTTTTTACTTTCATTAATCACCTCTGCTGTTTTATTAGCTCTTCTCATTAGACTTGTAAAAACAATTTCGTAAGGGTGATTATCTAGAAATTTAGCAATGCTTTTTGCTTGTTCTAGTCCATGTTCTGTTAAAGGATTGTCTACTTGGTTTGGATGGTTATTGTCTTTTTCTGTATGTCGAACTAGTATGAGTTTTTTCATGATTGAATTATAGCATTATTTGCGTTTAATATAATGGATGGGCCTGGAACAGAAAATGAAATGAGTAAGTATATAAAAAACAATATCTTTTATTAATGTATATTATAATATTAAAATAACTTAAGTAAGGTTTTTTCTAATATGAAATTATCAGAAAAGCAATCAAAGATCTATCAAGAAGTAAAGTTAATATTTCCTAATGATAGAAACAACCCTAAACTTCAATATGTGAATAGGGATTGGATATTCCCTAATCATATTGATATTGTTATTGATTCTGCTTCTGAATTTATTAAAACTTATTATCCTGATGCTAATAGAGAAGTTGTCTTTTTGGCCTCCCTATTACATGATACGGGTTTAGTTTATAAAAGAACTAAGGATGATCCTATAGGTCATGAGGAAAGAAGTGTTGAATATACAAAGAATATTCTTGGTAGATATGGATATCCCGAAGAGTTAATAAAAGAAGTTGTGTTAGCTGTAAGTGCAACTGAACCAGAAAACAAATTTGAGACTGTAGAAGCTAAAATCGTTCGTACTGCAGATGCGTATAGCCATTTTGTTTCTATCCATTTTTTTGCAAAGGCTAACTTTGCGGATAGATGTGAAGATTTCTTTAAATGGTTTTCAAAAAAAATAGATACAACATATGAAAAGATTGTAATTGAAGAGGTTGGAGATGAGTTAGAACCAATTTATAGGCATTATAGGAGGGCTATTGATAGGTATATAAATAGTAGTATTTGATATTGGGTATTTTATATATAGTGGACGGGTCTATAAGTAACCAGAGGATTATGGCGGGACATACGAGTCTGGAACCCAAAATGAGACAAAGAAGAGGGTAAGGAGGAGAAAGCTTTGTTTTACAGGGTTTGCTATGGGTCTAGTTGCCATGATATAAATGTATTACTCAATTTTACGAGATATTCTCGTAAAACTAATTGTTAGGAAAGAGTGAAGAATTAAACCAAGTTGGATAATTAATTAAATTTATTTATAGTTATTGTGAAAATACAAGATATTCAAAAGTGGGAGAGGGATTTCACCACTAAAAAGGGAATCTCAAAAGACGAGGATAAAGCAATAAAGATTGCTACTCTGAAGCTAACGGAAGAGGTTGGTGAAGTAATGAAAGCTATTTTAGAAAAGAAATGGGATGAAGTAAACGCAGAGATTACTGATGTAATTGTCTTTGCTTGTAAGATTGCAAACATTGCAGAGGATTTCCATGGTGCAGAAAAGCTTGAAAAAGTTATCGCTGACAAGATTGATTACTGTGAAGAGAGAACTTACAACAAAGAAACAAACAAATTGGATAAACCAAAGAATAAGAAATTCGTATGAAAAAGAAACTTAGCAGCTAAGTCTTGTTTATGGATACTAACAGAGGTTATGCCTTATTGGGTTGCTAAAGATTTTAAGAAAGTTGGTGAAGCTTTTTATAACTATACCTTCTTTGGTGGTAAAGGTATGCAGATGTTGTTTTACAGAAACGATTTCCACGGAATGTTATTTGAACTTAAAGAAGCGGGAATAGAGGGTGGTTGGATGACTTCAGCAGGACCAAGTTTAGTAGCTTGTACACAGAATCCTGAAAAGTTAGAAATAGCAAAGAATATATTTAAGAGAAGAGGATGTAAGCAGGTGATAGTAGTCAATGGAGATAATGTTGGGACAACGGAAGTTAAAAAGATTAAATAGGTATCTGTCATATTGTGGAAAATTTATTATAGTAGAATTATAACATTAATTATACTTAACGTAGATAGGCACTATTTGGATTTTTATATTAGTCTTTCAACTTCGACCCAAGAGCTACTAAAAACTACTCCTTTTCAGGGTATTTACATACACCAGGCCATATTTTTGAAAACTCGTTTTTTGAGGATCGAAATAATCAAGCTTTAACAACCTTTCTAAGGGGTAGTACACGGGTCTATAAGGAACCAGAGAATTATGGCGGGACATACACGTCTGGAACCTAAAATGAGACAAATAAGACAGTATAAAAAAGGGGAAGGGAACTTTTTTTGAACAATATGAAATAATGTGGTTGGAATAGAACAGTTGTTTTGTTATAATTACTACCAATTAAACTAAGCCAGAAATGTTATGTTGACACCAACTAAATCATGGCAATCCACAGAGACTCATTATAAAGTTGCATTAAATTCTAAATGGTATAGAACTTTAGTTAAGTTACAAACAACCTTTGTAATTGCAACGATTGAATTTTATAAAGATAAGGGATATGACTTTGCTTTATTACCAATAACTACAGGTGCAATTTCAAGTCCTATGGGATTAGGAAGTGATTCATCTCCTGTTAAGGTTAATATTGAAGGTATAGATACTTATTTGGCTGATTCTATGCAATTTATGTTGGAATATGCTTGTAGAATAGCTGGGAATGGAACCTACTACCTAGCACCTTCTTTCAGAGGTGAAAAAGCCGATGAAAGACACTTGTGTCAATTTTACCACTCAGAAGCTGAAATATTAGGGAGATTAGAAGATGTGATTGCATTTGTCGAAGATTATATTAAATTTCTTATCCAAAGATTTCTTGAATATGACAAAGAGGAGATTCTTTTAATTTCTGGTACAACACATCATTTGGAAGAATTTCTAAACCTAAAAACTATTAATCGTATTACTTTTGAGGAAGCTGCTCAAATACTAGATAAAGATGAGTATATAAAAGACCATGGGGAATATCGGACGATTACCTCAGAGGGCGAGAAGGAATTAATGAAAAAGTTTGGTGGGTTTGTTTGGACCACGCACTTTGATCATTTGTCGGTACCTTTTTATCAGAAATTTGCTGACAATGAAAAGAAAACTGCTTTAAACGCTGATCTTCTAATGGGGATAGGTGAAACTGTTGGTTCTGGAGAAAGACATTTAACTCGCTTAGAGACTGAAAAAGCTTTAGATTATCATCAAGTAAGTAGGGGTAGTTATAAATGGTATCTAGATATGAAAGAAATCCAAGAGGTGCAAACTTCGGGATTTGGCTTGGGAGTTGAGAGATTCTTCTTGTGGTTATTAAAACAGGAGGATATTAGAGATATGCAACTAGTTCCTAGATTTAATGGTCAAAAGGAGGTTTTGTAAAATGTTATCTGTTGAAGAAATACAAAACATGTCTTATACAGATTTTATAGCTCTAATTAGGGAAACTAATCGTTGTCCTGGGGGGAAGGATACTATTCGACAAATTGTCCAAAATAGTTTTGTAGGTAGTGAAAGCAAGATTCTTGAGGTAGGTTCAAATACAGGCTTTACTTCATTAGAACTCGCACATATAACAAAATCCTCAATATGGGGTATTGATGTCTCTAAGTCGTGTGTTGAAATTGCAAACGAACTATTATCTAACGATATAGAGTCAGTAAGAAATCGAGTTAAGTTTAAAGTGGGAAGTGCCTATGATATCCCTTTTGAGAATGATATGTTTGATCTAGTCGTTACTGGGGGAGCAACTTCTTTTATGGATAAAAAGCAGAAAGCCGTAAGTGAATATAAGAGGGTTTTAAAGCCATGGGGGTTTTTAAGTGTTACTCAATTGTTTTATGCCAAAAATCCTCCTGCTTCTGTAGTTAATGCTGTATCCGAAGCTATTGGTGTTAAGATCAATGCATGGTCTGAGGAAGATTGGAGAAAGATTTTTGAAGAAAATCAAGATGATATTAATTTAGAATTATATTATTACAAGAAACAAGAATTGCAATCCAGAGAGAAAAAAATAATCGATGATTATATTGAGTATTTTTTACGTAAAGAACATATGGTAGATTTGGATGAAAAGTTAAGGGAGACCATCCGGAAAAAGTGGAGGTATTATATTGATGTTTTCAATGAAAATCACAAATATCTGGGCTATTTCATTGCCTTGTTTAGAAAAACACACTATCCAGAAGAACCTGAATTATTTGTAAGAAAACAAAATGATTGAATCAGAGAATAAAAACCTAAGAGATCGAGAACCCTTAAACTTAGTTTTTGAGGAAGAGGGTGTAACTGCAGTCCATAACGAATTTGAATCTAGATTCCGAGACTATTTTTCTAATAAGGGTTATAATGAAGTCCCTCCTCTACCTCTATTAAGTGAAAAAGATAAAAGCGTCATCTATACTGGTTCTACAATAAGTCCTATGAAGAAATTGTTACTCGATGGAGACTTTGTTGATTCTTCTCCAGGTTTTTTTGTGGCTCAAGAGTGTATTCGAACCGGGGCAAAGGATAAAATGTTCGATAAAAACTGGCTTCCCTATGGACAAATATACTTCAATATGATATCTACACTTTCTAAACCCGGTCGCTTTAAGGAGGTTTTTGATGAAGCCCTAGAATTTACTTGTAATGAAGTAGGATTAGAAAAATCTCGGATTAAAATACTCTCTTCTCGTAGCATACCTAATATGAGCTCTTTGGAAGCTTATTCGAACATAGCAGTAGAGTATGATAGTGATCCAGATGGTTTCTATGAATGGGAATATGGAATAGACGGTATTTATGGAACTGGCTTAACAATAGCTGTTTATAATAAAGAAATTGAAAATTGGATGGAGGTGGGAAACATCATTAGTATATGTGATGAAACTGGAAAGGAGTTAGGTGTAGAATTTGGATACGGGTATGAATATTTCTTAGCAGCAGTCTTACAGCGTCAAAACCCATTGGAACTATCTAAGATTTTTGATTTTTTTGATTATGAGGTTGGTAACAAATTAAGATATTATTACAATCTAGAAGCTGTAGCTAATATGAAAGCTGCTGGTTCAGAAATTGGGCGTTTTAAATCAGGTCATATTTTTAAAACCTATCTTAAATCTCTACTCTATAATGGTGAGATAGTTCAGAAAGATACAGATACTATCATCTCAGAGATATCTCGTTATTTACACGAGATTAAGGATTTAGAAATTGACCTTTCTGCAGAGAGAGCCTTTCTAGAAGAACATACTATTAAAAAGTCTAATTTTAAAGGTATTATTCGAAGATCTGTTTTATACTTAGATGCAATTAGAGAGGGTAAAGAACCAAAAGAAAAGAATTTCAAACCAGAGAAAACTATAATTAAATATTTAAGGAAAAATGGGCTTAGATTAGAAGAGGTTGAATCAGAATTACAACCTTTACAAGAGTATAAAATTTCAGAAAGGATAATAAATGATTAAAGATATAAAGATAGGTGTCTTTGCAACTTCTACTCCATTAGATAGACCAAGACATAAAGATGATTATAGGTATCTAAAAGCTAAGGGATTGTCAATTTCTGAACACCCCCAAGTAAGGAAGGTACAAGGACATACAGCAGGGAATATAAGCGAAAGAGTTGTTGCAATAGAAGATTTTTTGAAAGACGATAGCATAGACATCTTAATGTCATACTGGGGAGGTGCGAATACGAATCAACTCTTACCCTATTTAAACTATAATTTGTTTAAGAAATATCCTAAACCAATCATTGGTTTCTCTGATACTACAGCCTTATTATTAGCTGTTAATAAATTGTCAGGGATTAAAACCTACATGGGGCCGGCTGGGATTACCTTTGATAAGCCAGAACCCTTTCAATATACCTATAAATATTTCGAGAAAATTTTGATTAAAGGAGAGAAAAACTTTTTAATAGAAGACTCTGAATTTTTTGCTGACGACTTATACTATCTTCGAAAAGATTCTGATCATAGGATTTTACAGAAAAATAAGGGTCGTAAAATATATAAGAATGGAAAAGCAGATGGAGAAATTGTTGCAGCTAATTTGCAAACCCTTTTAGTACTCCAAGGAACAAAATTCTATCCAGATTTGAAGGATAAAGTTCTCTTTATAGAAGAAGATGAAGGCTCTAGTGTAGCTATGATACATAGATTTTTAACTCAACTTTCACAATCTATGGATCTAAATAAACTAAAAGCTATATTGATTGGAAGGTTTGCTTCACAATCGGGTTTTAACAAAGAAAGTACAGAGGAAGCTATTTATGATGATGTGTTCAAGAATGTAAATATTCCTATTATTTATAATCTAGATTTTGGTCATACAGATCCTTTGTTTACTATTCCAATAGGGGGTAAGGCAATAATAGATACAGAAAAGGGGAGGATAGAAATTAAGTTATAATGAGAATTTTACAAATTACAAGCGATTATCTGCCTCGACCTCTGTGGGGAATGGGCTGGCATGTTAATCAAATAATTAATGGCTTATCAGACGCTTCTGATTATGAGGTATATGTTGCGACTGCTTATAAGAGCAATAATGTCCATCCCAATATCATTTCTACTGAATCAGTTAAAGACGCCTTATTATTGTCAGATAATGACTATGAGATATTTAATGATTTTGACAAATTCAATAAATGGCAGATTGTATTAGCTGAAAAGGTCTTATCATCTAATATTGAATTTGATATTGTACATGCTCATAATTGGATGTCTTGGCTGACTGCAAAGGAAATTAAGAAGCAGAAACCAAGTGTAAAGTTGTACATTACATTCCATCTTTTGCAAAAGCAATATGAATTAATGAAAGATAATCCTATTCCCTCTCATCATAACGAAATAATTGATATTGAAAATGATGCTATCGAATCTATGGATGGAATTATAGCTCTAAGTGATTCTACGATTAAACTTTTAGAAAGCCATTATAATGTGAGTAAAAAGAAGGTTCATCACATTCCTCATAGCATAAATTTTGTATTGAGGGAGTTTTCTGAGTTAGAGAGAATCAAAGAGGAA
>Ga0172377_10003981_pt1 | contig 15213 bp, 16 predicted proteins | sample Pumphouse3metaG_FD_119749 | JGI IMG/M metagenome (GOLD analysis project Ga0172377, IMG submission 119749) | Leachate microbial communities from a municipal landfill in Southern Ontario, Canada - Pumphouse #3 metaG | ecosystem: Engineered > Solid waste > Landfill > Unclassified | place: Canada...
CCAAAGAAACAGGACTGGCTTTATTAGGAGGCATACTGACCGACAGCGGTCACTTCCAGTCTGCCCGAACCGACACTCTGAGGAATTTTGCCGAAATCATGGATGAATGCGGAATAGCCATGGACGAGGCCATGTCCGTCGTATCCGCGGAAACCCGTATGTCCGAACGTGTCGCGATACTGAAAACCATAAGCCGCACAAAGTTTGAAAGAGTGGCCGACATGATTGTCGCTTCGGCTCTGGGAAACAGTTTTGAAGCTTCCGCGTGCAAAGCCATTATGAATTCCGGGGCCGACGTCGTATTTGTCGGAACCCAGCGGGACAATGCATTCAGGATAAGTTCCAGAGCCACACAGGAGATTGTGAGGAGAGGAATCAACCTGGGGGATATCCTGAAGAATATCGGTACCGATACCGACTGTGACGGCGGCGGACACTTAGGTGCCGCCGGCATATCGGGCATCGGCGATGTGGAAGCGGTACTGGGTATGTGCGTATCTCAGGCAATGGACGTGTTCAGACAGATCAAAGCCGAAGAGTTGCAGGAATCAGAGTTTTCCTAACTTTACCAGTACTTCCTTGAGTGCATCGTAGTTCTCGGGTTTATTTCGGAACTTCTCGCTTACGGGTTCGAGTATATCGGATATTGCATCGGCAACTCCGTTTTTAAGATCCAACGGAAATAATTTTTCGCTGAAATACGCATCGGTCAGTTCCTCGTAAGTCGCATATGACACGGGGCCTCCGAACTTTTCGGGACGGTTTATGTCGAGCCTGCCGAGCCTGGGGAAAATTATGTAACGGCAGAGCATGAGCACAGGATTCGTGTCTTCGGACTCTTTGTCCGTGGGACAGAAGGCTTTCTTCATTTTTTTGGTTATGTCGTCCCTTGTATCATGAATGGAAATATTTCTTTCGGGTTTGCTCTTGGACATCTTGGATTCCACGGGATCCATTCTGTTGCCTCCGGCAAGACCCGGCAGCAACGGAGTGTGGAGTGCCACGGGTTTTCTCCATCCCAACTTGTCCGCGGCATCCCTCGCAAGCATGTGGGCGCGGCGTTGATCCATTCCCGCGTATGCCAAATCAACGTCCATACAGAATATGTCGGTGGCCTGAAGTATGGGATAGAATATTTTTGAAGTGTCGACATCCGCTTCGTCTTCGGAGCGTCCCATGATCGTCATGGCTCTCTTGACTCTGTTCAAAGACGTCACTTTGGCCACTTTGATGACGTTTTCCCAGTATCCGACATCGCTCACCAAATCACTGGCATAAACATATTCCACTTTATCCTCGGGTACCCCGAGGGCGGCAAAACAGTCTTCCATGTATCTTGCGCATGTTCGGATATTTTCCAAATCTCCGCCGAGTTTATCGTTTATCGAGGCGTGCCAATCGGCCCACAGTACCGTAACCCTGAATCCCGCATCGACGAGCTCCCTGATTTTGGAAGCCACCATTACCCAACCCATGTGAACCAATCCCGACGGTTCGAATCCGATATACGCCGTGGGATTCTCTTTCGTTTTAAGAAGTTCTCTGAGTTCATCGTCCGTGACGACCTCTTCCACGTTTCGCATTATCAAATCATACCTTTCGGCGGCGTCCATTTTATCGAGATTGTTATCGGGACTTCATTTAAATAAACCTCGTCCGGAACAGGTTAATATGCACCTAACGGCATACAATAAGAGTGTATGATTTACTCAAAAACAGTTTTCTGTCCGGTCCCGTCGTGGACAGAAACGGTTACCCGTATTACGTAAATCCGATAAGCGACGGAATTCCTTTGATAGAACCGTCCCTTTTGGAAGAAGCCGTCGACGGATTGCTGGATATCTGTGATTTTGACTGTGACGTGATACTTGCGCCAGAAGCCATGGGAATACATTTGGCCGCGGCAGTTTCTTTGAAAATAAGAATTCCTTTCAATGTCATCCGTAAACGCAGATACGGACTGCCGGGCGAACTTACGGTTGTAAGAAGCACAGGGTATTCATCCGGAAGTCTCTACATAAACGGCGTTAAAGCCGGTGACAGAGTTGCAATCGTTGACGATACTCTCAGCACCGGTGGCACAATGAGGAGTATAGTTTCCGTGCTGACGGAGAACGGTATTGAAGTTACCGAAGTGGGTATCGTATACAACAAGGCAGGAGATCTTTCGAAAACCCTGCCGGGAGTTAACGTGAAAGCGCTTCTGAATGTTAAAATCGAAGACGGCAAACCCTGTCTCGATGACTAACTGTAGTTTTAACATTATATCGTGACAGAATCGAATCGGCCTTTATGGGCACGGAAGTCCTGTTGCTGATATTGGCGACGAGTATCGTCGGAGCGACGCTTGGTGCTTTCACCGGTCTTATTCCCGGAATACACGTGAACACTTTGGCAGCCGTAATGCTTGCGTCCTATACTTCCCTGTTTGCGGCGATATCTAAGTTCGCGGAGCCGGACACCGTGCCCGTACTGGTCGCATCCTGTATTCTGTCCGCCTCGGTTGTTCATTCGTTTATGGATTTTATCCCCTCGGTGTTCATCGGAGCTCCGGATGCGGATGAAGCACTGACGATGTTGCCGGGGCACCGGCTGCTTATGGACGGCAGGGGGATGGCCGCGGTCAGAGCGGCGGCGGCGGGAAGTGCCGTCGGTGCGCTGAGTGCGATAGCAATATCGATTCCGATTCAGTTCGTTATGCTGAACGGTGCCGCAGAGTTAATGGAGAAAATAACCGTATATGTCGTTATTTTTGTAGCCGCGGTAATAATATTTTCTGCACAAGGAGCAAAAGACAGAATTTTTGCCTTTTCATTGTTTATGATTTCGGGCTTGCTGGGTGTTGCCTGCGGCACCGGCCTTATACCGTCCGAAGGACTGCTGTCGAACGGAACTTTGCTTTTCCCGCTTCTGTCGGGTCTGTTCGGCATACCGCCTTTGTTGATTTCCGCAAACAATTCCGGGCTTCCCGAACAAACGGATTTTGGCGTGGATCCCGTCGGGCCTGTTCCGGGTCTGAAGGGAGTGATTACCGGGGCGATTGCGGGCTGGTTTCCGGGTATAACCGCCACGGCCGGCGCCGCACTCTCCGCAAGTATCCAAAAAGAAAAAAGGCCGGAGGAATTCATATCGCTGGTTGCTTCCATAGGCACGGTGACTTCTGTTTTGTCATTGGTCACTTTGTCGGTAACCGGGAGCGGAAGATCAGGAACATCCGCAGTAATAAAAGAAATAATCGGTAACGAACTGAAAGGATTCTGTTCCGAATCTTTTGTTCTGTTATTGTTGACAATGTGTGTAGCCGCGGCCATAGGTTATGTCATGATGATATCCGCAGGGCGGGTTATGTCCGGGGTTGCGGACAGAATCAATCCGAAATTCATGGCAATAGGGGCTTTGATTGTAGTGGTGTCTTTAGTCGTTCTGATGACGGGCGTCGGAGGATTTGCGGTACTTACCGCCGCCGCTCTTATCGGTATTGTGCCTCAGCAGGCAGACCTCAGTCGAATTCCTCTGACGGGATGTCTTCTGTTGCCGGTCATACTGAACAGCCTTGTCTGATCAAACCCGTTTGAAAGCCCTGTCCAAAAATCTGGCGGTATCCACAACCACCCGCGTATGAGTGCCTTTTGAAATTTCGCCGGCCTTGTCTCTGACCGAGAATGAGAATGTCAGGGTACGGCCGTCGATATTCACCAGTTCCGTAAAACATGTTACTTCAGAGCCCACCGGAGTAGGTGCCAGATGATCCATTTCGGTTCTTGCTCCCACACTGTTTGTGCCGGGTTCCAATCGGTCGATGATTGAAGTGAATGCGGTTTTTTCCATTAAAGCCGCCACCGCGGGAGTGGCGAAAACGTGCAAAGTCCCGCTTCCGACGGAAAAGGCTGTCATTTCTTCCGTAACCGTTTCCGTAATTTCTCCTTTGATTCCCAATATTAATCTCTCAGACCTGTCTGTCAAGATTCACACCCGACTGTCTATAACCCTATAGGTTTTAATTGTCACTCATACATCGGGTATCGATGGGATCGAATAAATTGTATTCAGAACTCCACGAGCTCAGGGAGAAACTGAGAAGGGAAAGGGCCGACAACAAAGGGAAAAGGCCCGAAATATGTTCCGACAAAGCCCTGACAGAGATGTCTCTTTATGCACCTACCCGCCCCGAACAATTCAGTTCCATAAAAGAACTCGATAAAAAGTTCGTTGCGACATACGGGGATTATTTCCTGGAAGTGATACGGGAACACTATCCCGTGGAAGATTATGCTCCGAAGATGGATAAGGAAACCGAAGACATTCTGACGGAATTGGAAAAGAAACTTGTCAACATCAACAAGAAAAACAGAATGCTTTATCAGAGCAGATTGACCCAGTCCATGACTTTCGATCTCAACGGGATTTCCTATTCGGATTTGAAAGATTTATTGTTCGGTTCCGCATCTTCCGTAGAACTTTGTGATTTGGCCGACGGCAAAGAACAGATTAAAGTTTATAAGAATCTCAGTGAGATGCTCCGGGAAGTCAATCGCAATTCACGGGAGACCGGACGGTATGACTTGTTTGTTGCATACCCTTTCGTTCAGGGAAAATTACCCGGAGAAGATTTTGACATACGGGCCCCTTTGGCTCTGTTTCCGGTAAAAATGGAAAGGGATTCCAGATACATCACGCTGTCCGTGGACAGGGAACGGGACCCCGTGTACAACGGAACTCTCGTACTGGCATATATCAAAATGTCCGGTGACAACCGCCCGATGCCGAACCTGACTTTAGAAAATTACAACACGGACAATTTCCTGGAAAAGATGATTGAATTCTATTCCGAACAGGGCATCTCCATGGAATCCTGCGAACCGACCATAGTGCCTTTCAGGGAATACAAGGCCGGAGAATTTCCCAAATATCTCCCGGGACAGCTGAAAATCGTACCCAACATGGTCCTCGGACGTTATTCCTCATACTCCAGTTCGATACACCTGGACTTTGAGAATATCATAGGAAACAGAAGCATAAACAAAGTACTGAACGATCTTGTCAAAGATTGGGATCCGCACGATTTCAGCGAATTCGGGAGAGACCCTCTGTCCGGAAAAGAGATTGAAGAAAAAGGATTGGGCGCTTCGGAAAAAAACCTCCTGTACATCAATCCTCTGAACAGCGCCCAGGAAAACGTCCTTACGGGAATACAGAAAAATGATGCGTTAGTGGTTCAGGGACCGCCCGGCACGGGAAAATCACAGGTAATCACGGCTTTGATTGTTTCCGAAATAATGCACGGAAGAAACGTGCTTATGGTTTCGGAAAAGAAAACCGCCCTTGACGTCGTATATTCCAGACTGGGTACTTTATCCAAATACTGTATGCTTATAGACGATACGGGAGACAAAAAGAATTTTTACGATCAGATAGGACGGATGCTTGAACCCGAGAACCTCAGGAACAATACCAATCTCGGAGAAATCTCTGAATCCGTCGACAGAAACTTCAGCATACTGGACGGAATTTCCAAACGCATGTATGAACCGGATGACTTCGGCGTGTCTCCTTACAAACTGTACTCCATGGATCGGTGGCTCGATCTTAACGACAGACATCAGTACGAAGAATACAAAATTTTGAGAGAAGGAATAAGTTCTTCCCTTCTTGCATTGACTTATGAGGAAATCAGGAATCTACACAAAACGTTCTCCGACTCTGTCACATTCAAGGGATTCGATGAGTATCACGAATGTTTGCAACGCACCCCCTGGATTGAAGCCATGCGGCACAACCTTTCCGAATATGATTTGGGCGAAATTAAAATGCTCGTCAGGAACCTGGAAGACAAGTTAACCGCTCTGAAATCCAAAAATGCCATTTCCCGCTCCATGGGAAGAAAAAAATTAGTGAACGAAGCCGAAAATATTCTGAAAATGGGCTTTGTGAAATATGACAGGACCATGGTCGACTTATTGTTGGACGAACCGAGGAAATTCCTGGACGGATTGATAGATTACGAAATATTTTCCGAACGGGGGGCCGCGTACGACCGCATGAGCCGGGAAGAAAAAATCTACGGAAAGAATCTGTTGAGTCTGACCGAGGTTTTGAAATACAGGCCTCAGCAATGCAACGATCAGATACTGAAGTATATTCTGAACGAACGTCTGCAGAGATTTGATGCCGAAAACAAGGATTTGATGCAGCACATACGTGATTTCGACCGCATCGTTTCCGATATAGATGAAAAGATAAATGAAAAAATGGAACTGGCAAAGGACTCCGCGGAATATTATTTCCAGGGATATATGCAGAATCTTACGGATTCCAAACGCCGCGGGGATATGCTGAGGGTTGCGGACAGCAAACGCAAATGGAACATCAACAGATTTGTCGAACGTTTCGATCATGAATTGTTTAACGGAATAAGAGTCTGGCTTATGACTCCGGATGCTGTTTCCGAAGTCCTGCCCCTTCGTATGGGACTGTTCGATCTGGTTATATTCGACGAGGCTTCTCAGATGTACGTCGAAAGAGGCATACCGTCGATATACAGAGCCAACAAAGTGGTCATCTCCGGAGACCACAAACAGCTCAGGCCCAGCAGTCTGGGATTCGGCCGTTTGGAATACGAAGAGGGGCAGATGGATGACGAAGCCGCGCTTGAGGAAGACAGTTTACTGGATTTGGCAAGAGCCAGATATGATTCCATTCTGTTGAACTTCCACTACCGTTCCAAATACGAAGAACTGATTGCGTTCTCCAACTATGCGTTTTACAAAGGCGATCTGTACGTTTCCCCCAATATCAAAGAACCGGAAGTTCCGCCGATCGAAGTTCACAGAGTCAACGGCATCTGGGACAATACCCGTAACAAAGCCGAGGCCGCGAAAATCGTGGCGTTGCTGAAGAACTTCTTTATGACCCGCAGAGAAAATGAAAGTGTGGGCATACTTACGTTCAACGCCGCTCAAAGGGATTTGATAAGCGATATGCTCGATATCGAATGTGCCCGGGATCCCGTATTCGGTAAAATCGTTGACGAGGAATCCGTAAGATTTGACAACGGCGAGGACGTCGGTCTGTTTATCAAAAACATAGAAACCGTCCAGGGGGACGAAAGAGACGTTATAATGTTCTCCGTGGGATATGCTCCGAATCCCGACGGAAGAATGGTTCAGAGGTTCGGATGGCTGAACAACCAGGGAGGGGAAAACCGTCTGAACGTTGCCATCAGCCGCGCCAAACGGAAAATCCACATAGTCACTTCAATCGGGCCCGAAGACCTCAAAGTGGAAGATGTTGCGAACGACGGTCCCAGACTGCTGAAAAAATATCTGCAGTATTCCGAAGCCATCAGCAACGGGAACAAAGTCTTGGCCGACAGTATCCTTCAGTCATTCAACGATGCCCGGTGGATCGAGTCCCCGATTATAGAAGCGCAGAGCAGTATGTCCGACAGAGTCTACAATTCCCTTGTTCGCAAAGGATACACCGTGGACCGTAACGTTGGTATCGGAGGATACAGGATAGATTTGGCCGTGAAGCAGAACGGAAATTATATACTGGGTATCGAAACGGACGGTCATCTTTACAGCATATCCCAATCCACGAGAGAAAGGGATTACCACAGACAGAAATACCTTGAATCCAACGGCTGGACCATGCACAGGGTATGGACTCCGGGGATGTGGAAAGACCCCGAAAGAGAGATTGCCAAGATTGTGGCGGCGATAGAAAGCAGGAACTGATTGTTATTATATCGGAAATGCAATTCGCTTTCATGGCTAAAACAAACCTCAAGATACAGGGAATGACCTGTGGAAACTGCGTTGCGAAGGTAGAATCTGCCCTTAACGCAACCGAAGGAGTATCTGAAGTTGTTGTGGAACAGAAAAAAGGCTCTGCCAAAATAACTTACGACGAGTCAGTTGTTACCGAAAAAGATCTGGTTCGCGTCGTCGTAGATGCGGGTTATCGCGCAGAGGTGAAGCGTGGCCTCTTCGGATGAAGTCCGGAAAAGAACTACCCTGCGCATAGGCGGAATGTCCTGTACCGCCTGCTCACAAAGAGTTGAAAAAGCTCTTAAATCCGCAGACGGAGTTTATGAGGCGGCTGTAAATTTCGGCAACAGCATTGCTGCCGTTACCTACAACCCGGACATAATAGATAAAAACGGTTTAATCAAAATTGTAGAAAATTCCGGTTATACGACAATCGAGGACGATCCCCAGATTATAGCCGAGACCGAAGCCAAAGAATCAATGATTATGAAAAGAGATCTGATTCTGGCCGCCGTGTTTACCGTGCCGCTGTTCACCATCGGCATGTGGGACATGTTCGGACACATTCCCTGGCTCTCCGATCACTTGGCAGTTATGGCAATTGTGCAAATGATTCTCTGTCTGCCGGTGATTTATGCCGGAAGAAGATTCTTCCTGCGCGGTTACCCCGCACTCCGTACCGGCACCCCGACGATGGATTCATTGGTGGCGTTGGGAGCTACGGCATCTTTGCTGTACGCCTTCTGGAACACCGCCATGCTGATACTCGGCGAACCCGCCGCCCATCTCACTTATGAATCGGCCGCGATGATCATAACACTGATATCCGTAGGAAAGTATCTGGAATCCCGTTCCAAAGTCAAAACCAATTCTGCCGTCAGAGGTTTGATGGACCTTCAGCCGGATACCGCAATCGTTGTGAAAAACGGTGTTGAAACCGAAGTCCCCGTTTCCGAAGTTTCGGTGGGGGATCGGGTATCCGTCAAACCCGGAGGACGGGTTCCGGTTGACGGAAAAGTTGTTTCGGGAACATCATCGGTTAACGAATCCATGCTGACCGGGGAAAGTATGCCGGTCACCAAGAATGTCGGCGATGATGTTTTTGCCGGAACCGTGAACGGCACCGGCAATATGATAATCGAAACCCTAAGAACAGAAAGGGACACCGTGCTGTATGAAATCATAATGATGATGGAATCCGCACAGGGCACAAAAGCCCCGGTTGCCAGATTGGCCGATCGTGTGGCGGCTGTTTTCGTGCCGGTTGTGATTACCATCGCCGTGGCGGCTTTCCTGGTTTGGTTTGCCGCCGGCAGAGGCCTGGAATTTTCGTTGACCGTATTGATTTCCGTTCTCGTTATTTCCTGCCCGTGTGCACTGGGTCTTGCCACACCGATGGCCATAACCGTAGGTACGGGGGTAGCGGCGGACAGAGGGGTTCTGTTTAAAAGCGCATCCGCTCTGGAAAGAGCCGGAGACATCAACACCATTATTCTGGATAAAACCGGAACGATTACCGTCGGGTTCCCCGAAGTTACGGGAATCGCATCAAACGTTGATGAAAACTATCTGATATCTGTTGCGGCCGCCGCGGAAAGCGGCTCCGAACATCCGATAGCCAGATCGGTAATCGAATACGCGGAAAAGAAAGGAATCGATATACCTTCTTACGAGAGTTTCGAATCCGTCACCGGAGGAGGGGTCAGAAGCGTGATTAACGGCAAAACCGTCACGATAGGCAATCCCAGACTCATGACCGAAATCGGCTGTGACATTACCGAATTCGACAAGGATGCAAAAGAATTTGCCGATAAAGCCATGACCTATTTCTACGTGGCCGAAGAGGAAAAACTTCTGGGTGTGATTGCGGTATCGGATCCCGTTCGGCCGGAATCCGCGTTTGCCGTCAAGCGCATGAGCGAAAACGGAGCGGAAGTTATCATGGTGACCGGTGACAACGAAGCCACGGCAAGATCCGTTGCCGGTGCTGTCGGAATAACAAACGTTATTTCCAACGCCGCACCGGGAGATAAATTGGATATTGTCAAAAATCTGCAGGTCGAAGGGAAATACGTAGCCATGGCCGGAGACGGCATCAACGATGCCCCGGCTCTGATGCAATCCGATCTGGGTCTTGCCGTAAGAGCCGGAACGGACATCGCCATAGATTCTGCGGATGTTGTTATGATGACCGATGATATCCGTTCGATACCCGCATCGATGGAACTGGGCAAAGCCACAATGAAGAACATCAAACAGAATCTGTTCCTGGCATTCATGTATAACATCATAGCAATCCCGATTGCGGCAGGAATTCTTTACCCTCTGGGGATAGAGAACATTTCTATGATGCCCATGATTTCCGCGGCGGCTATGTCGGCTTCCTCGTTGCTGGTTGTATCAAACGCTCTGAGGCTCAGAAAGTATATGCCCGAAAGTCTTGCTCAAGATTGAAGACATTCATCGTTCCGCTGTTCCTGCCGATAACGTTCCCGAAAGAGGATATCTTCAGCGGATGCCTGTGCAACGGGGAGTCCAAAACGAGGGATTCGTATTCCCCTCCCTCCCCGGTCACGCTAACTCCGTATTCCGAGTTCAGCCTTTCCAGATCGGCAATGGTATCGTAATCGATCTCCCGCCCCAACCATTCGGGTCCGAATCCTTCGGCGTAATATCCGATTATCACGGCTTTGATTCCTGATTCGACTATTTCCCGCAAAACCATGTGTTGATTTTTTCTCCATAACGGAGCGAATACCTTCAACCCGAGTTCGTCGCATACACGGTTCATCCGATCCATCTGGTAATCCGACCACACCGCACCCATCACAATCCCGTCAATATCCAGATTCGATAACGCATTCTTCAATCCCGACATATCCCCTTCTTCGGTTCCGTCGGTAAATCCGTTGACATGGATTCTTTCCATGGCTTCGGACATTGCCGGTATCATGTCTATGTTCGGCACATGAAAAATCCAGGATTCTTCCTTTTCCGGTTTGATGCTTACAACATACGGAACCTCAAATCCGGATTGTACCGCGAGATACATCGAAAACATCGAATCCTTTCCTCCGGAAAACAATGAAGCCAAACGCATGCCTCTTCAAAGGGTCAAATTAATTTAACATATTCCCATACCCGGTCATGAATGTAGGCGAACTGACCCGCGATGAATTCGAAAACGCGGTAAAAAACAATCCCGTCGGAATCTTCGTCATAGGCGCTGTCGAAGCACACGGGCCTCACCTTCCGCTGAATGCCGATACCATACAGCCCGAATGGATTGCGAAAGAACTCGGACGCAGAATGGAAAATATTCTGATTTTTCCCAGTATAAACTACGGGCTGCATTCTTCGACCAAAAATATGCCGGGAACGGTTTCGCTTACTTTCGACACCATGCGTGCATTGCTGTACGATGTGCTTGTTTCGGCTCATGAAAAGGGGATTGATAAATTTTTGATTATGACAGGACACGCCGGATCGGGGCATATGACTGCATGTTCCGAAGCCTGCAAACGTTTTGTCAGAGAGACGGATTGCAAAGTAATGTTCCTTACGGATTACGACATAGCCGCCGACAGTCCGGATATGAAGGGCATTGAAGGCGACGGCCACGGAGGAATGCTGGAAACCTCCAGAGTATTGGCAATACGCCCGGATTTGGTTAAAAATATTCGCCCGATAGGATTATACTCCGACCAGGGATTTATGATTCGAAGCAGTGCCGAGGTATGCTTCCCGGACGGATTTGCAGGGGATACTTCCAAAGCATCCGAAGAAATCGGTAAAAGAATAAACGCTTTTGTGGTTGACAAACTTGAAGAGATGATTAAGAATGGTCTTGTCTGAAACGGATAATTACAAAAAGATGGCTGCGGAATCTGCCGTAAACACGTACATCGAAGACGGTATGACCGTGGGTCTGGGAACGGGATCCACCGCGGCTTACGCCATAAAACGTCTCGGAGAAAGAGTTTCGGAAGAAGAGCTTGCACTTACCTGCGTGTCCACATCCGAACAGAGCACCGCATTGGGAAAATCCTGCGGTTTGAAGGTTGTGCCGTTTGAAGACGTGGGTCGGATAGACGTCACAATTGACGGAGCCGACGAAATCAATTTACTTTTACAGCTTATCAAAGGTCTTGGCGGAGCTTTGTTAAGAGAGAAAATAATAGCCGCCGCCACGGACTTTGAGGTAATTATTGCGGACCGATCCAAATTTGTGGACGAATTGGGATTTACCGTTCCTCTGCCTGTTGAAGTTTTGCGCTTCGGCCATGAACATACGGGTTTAGCTTTGAAAAAGCTGGGATGTTCGCCGAAACTCAGAATGAACGGAAACGACGTCTTTGTAACCGACGGAGGGAATTACATCTATGACTGTAAGTTTGAGGGTATAGAAAAACCGTATTTTCTTGAATCGGGCATTAACAATATACCCGGCGTAATAGAAAACGGCCTTTTCCTCAATTTGGCCTCGGTGGCCTTGATAGCAGACGGAAATGGAGTGGAAACTTTCAAAGTCCCCTGAAAAACACTATGCTTTCCTTCAATTTGTTTATGAGAACGTTGGTTTCACATTCTATGTCGTCAACAATTTCCTGAAACGGCTTGGACAGATCATACTTGTGACGGGGTCTGCCCTTCCCTTCCGTATAGATAAAGTTGACTTTAATCCACCCTTTATCGGTTAGCTCTTTGATGGCCGTTGACACACTGGGCTGACTCATGCCCATTGCATCCTCCAGTTCGTCAGAAGTTACTTCTTTGCGGTTCGCCATGTAAATCAATATTCTGATAGTGTTACGGCGAACGCCCAATGAGATGAAAATATCCTCTGCCGACGTCTCCTCCTTATTAGACATCAGAGTAGATTTGGTGTGTATGATATATTAACTTTTGCATTATATTAATCCAAAGGGATGTAATTGGTATCCATCAACCATAATATACTAAAACACGTACGAATATATCATCGCTATCCAAATAACGGAATTCTATTAAATGCCGATTACTGATCACATTGAAAGATGTTACCGATTGGAGGAGTATTTCCTTAAAGGATTCCGACTCTTATGTATTACTATACGCGCGGTAATAGGCGGTTTGTGTAAGTTTATTTATACGACCTCATTATTAGCACGTTCTGTCCAACGGACAAAGGTGACTTAATAATGAAAATGCCCAGGGCCATTATGACTTACTGTCCTTTTTGTGAGACTCACACTCTGCATGACGTGGAGAGGGTCAGAAAGAAAAAGGCCAGTGAGCTGAAATGGGGTCAGAGGAGATTCAGGGAAGTAACATCCGGTTACGGAGGTTTCCCCAGACCCAAACCGGAAGGAAGAGAAAAACCAACCAAAAGAGTGAACATCAGGTACAGATGCACCACGTGCAAAAAAGCACATCTTACAAGCTGCATCAGGGCCAAGAAGTTCGAACTTACAGAGTGATTAAATGACAAATTTCATTAAAATCAAATGTCAGGACTGCGGAAACGAGCAGATCGCTTTCAGGAAACCTGCCACGGAGGTAAAGTGCCTTGTGTGCGGTTCCACCCTCATACTCCCCAAAGGCGGAGTGGGAGAAATTAAAGGCGAAGTGCTCGAGGTGGTCAGCTGATGTCTAGAGCCAAGGGCTTTCCCGAGTATGGCGAACTTGTCGTGTGTTCCGTTCAGGACGTAAAGAACTACGGTGCTTTCGTAACTCTGGACGAATATGACGAAAAAGTAGGATTCATACACATAAGGGATGTTGCCACTGGCTGGGTAAAATACGTCAGAGACTACGTCAGAGAAGGCCAAAAAGTAGTCTGCAAAGTCCTGGGCGTGGACTCTAAAAAAGGTCAGATAGATTTATCCCTGAAATCGGTGAACGCGCACCAGAAAAGGGAAAAAATTCAATTTTGGAAAAACGATAAAAAAGCCGAAAAACTCATGGAGATCATTGCGGAACGCATGTCAATTCCCGGGACTGATGTTTATGATATGTTCGGCAATGAGCTTATCGACGCGTACGGAACGCTTTACGGAGCTTTTGAGGGTGCCGTGGCTGACCGGGAAATGTTCCTCAATGAGTTCTCGGGAGATTGGACCGATACCTTCATGGAAGTCGCCAATGAGAACATCGCCGTATCCACAGTTCAGATTGATGGTACGCTTATAATGACTTCTGCGGCTCCCAACGGTGTTGTTCAGATAAGAGAAGCTCTTGAGGCGGGATTGGCCGTCGGCGAGGAATTCGATGTGGGGATCCACTGTATCGGATGCCCCCGCTACAGAATCGTTGTCAAAGCAAGAGAGTACAAAGAGGCTGAAGAAATTCTCAAAAATGTTTCTGATGTCGCTATCGAACACTTGGAGGCCGCGGGAGGTACCGCGACCCTCAAACGCTGAGATAAATGAGAATCATGAATAGAATGATGCGTTGCGTGTGCGGAAGATACACATTCAAACAAACGTGTCCTGTCTGTGGAGCTGATACTGTTCAACCCGCACCTCCGAGATATTCTCCGGAAGACCGCTACGGTATGTATCGTCGCAAAGCCATTGAAGAGGAGTATGGAGAAAATGGAAAGTATCGTGATATATGATTCCAGACCGGAACTCAACAGACCTATTGTCGTAGAAGGTCTTCCCGGCATCGGCAATGTGGGTAAAATAGCGGCCGAATATCTTGCAGAGGCTTTGAACGCGGAACGGTTTGCTTCCATATATTCTCCGGATTTTCCGCCGCAGGTTCTTGTCGACGAGGAAAACGTTGCGGATTTTGCAAGAAATGAACTTTGGTTCGCAAAAGCCAAAGACGTGGATCTTGTGTTTATTTTGGGAGACTACCAGGGATCGTCTTCCGAAGGACAGTTCCTGGTGTGCAAACAGATAATAGACCTTCTTTTAAAGTACGATCCTGTTGAAATCATCACCCTCGGCGGATACGGAACGGGAACCATCATAGAGACTCCGAGAGTGCTCGGAGCCGTATCAAAAGTTGAGGTGAAAGCCGCCTATGAAAAATTGGGTGTTGTTTTTGAACCTCACGAACCAAAAGGCGGAATCGCCGGTGCCAGCGCAATGTTTTTGGCACTGGGTCAGATATACGGTATCAATTCCATCTGCCTTATGGGAGAAACCGCGGGATACTTTATCGACCATAAAAGTGCCGCCGCAATCATGGAAATTTTGGTTAAAAAATTGGACGTGGAAGTTGATACCGAGGAATTGGACAATCATTCTGCGATGATTGACGAATTAAACCAAAAAGTCCGTGAACTTGAGAGCGGTCGAACCACCGAAGAAGATTTGAATTACTTCGGATAAAACCGCTTTTGACCAAAACGGTTTTAAGTATGTTGCATATAGTCCTCGATTGTCCCCACCTAGCTCAGTCTGGCCAGAGCGGCTGACTGTAGAGTGTTTCCGGAATTTCCGGTGCAGCCGCC